>Ga0163163_10001065_pt1 | contig 23318 bp, 24 predicted proteins | sample S65metaG_FD_119766 | JGI IMG/M metagenome (GOLD analysis project Ga0163163, IMG submission 119766) | Switchgrass rhizosphere microbial communities from Kellogg Biological Station, Michigan, USA - S6-5 metaG | ecosystem: Host-associated > Plants > Roots > Rhizosphere > Soil | place: USA...
ACGCAGCAATGGGAGCACCGCCCCGATCTCGAGTTCTCGCAGGACACGGATACGTGCGATCCGGGCGCGAGAGACAAATACAAACAAGCGTTTTAGCGATTCGTCGGAGCGCGGCGAGCTGCCGGCGGCGCCTTCACGCTCGCGGACACGCCGTCGAGCACAGCTTTGCGAGCCGCGCCCGGCCTGGGCCGTGGGGCACGCCGCGCGCGCCATCTTCCCGTCCACGACTGTTCACCGATTCCACCAATGCCCCAGTCAGACCTGCGCTTTCCGTTTCGAAGTTGGCCGGAGTTTCAATGAATCGCATGACGTCGCTACTCCCCTTACTTCTCGTGATAGTTGGAGCATCCGCCGCCGAGGCAGCCACCCCGGACTTCGCCGGCACCTGGAATATCACGCTCGATTCCGGGACAGAAAGGAAGTCGCTGGTCCTGGAGCTGAAGGAAAGCGATCATAAGTACACCGGCACATCGACTTCTTTCGATTCAGGACTCCGCCTGACTTATGAGGGAGATTTCGATGGAAAGCGACTGCGGTTAGTAGCCTCCGCCGAGGGCATAGCGAAGCTGATAGCGGCGCCACCGACCGCGGGTTTCCTGGACCTCAATTTGAAGCAGGACAAGCTGATCGGGCGAGGGACGTTGTTCAACGTTTCCATGACGCTAGTAGGCGCGCGCCCCGTCGAAAAGTCTGGCTCAGCGACAACGCACGATTTTTCGCCATCTCGATATCTGCTGACCCTGTCGGCTCGTCATGAGCCGGTGTTGCATATCAAGCCCGGCGATTCGGTTAGGACGACGACCGTGGACGCCAATGGACTCGACGGCCATCGTGAGTGGGCCTCGATGCCCGGCAATCCGCATACCGGTCCTTTCTACATCGAAGGCGCGATGCCGGGCGACACCTTGGCCGTGCACCTGTCGCGAGTGCGCGCCAACAGCGACCGTGCGGAAATGGCTTGCGGTCGCATCGGGCCTAGCGCAGTGGCGCCCAACGCCATCGAGAAATGGGATGATGACTGCGATTGGATATGGACGCTGGACGACAAAGCAGGTACCGCGAAGCCGGCCAACCCATCCTCCCGCTTGAGAAACCTCCAAGTGCCTCTGCGCCCTATGATTGGTTCGATCGGTGTTGCGCCACCCGACGACGAGGCCATCTCGACCGCCGATTTGCGAACTCATGGAGGAAATCTGGATTACAACCGGCTCACGGAAGGAACGACGATCTACTTGCCTGTATTTCAGCCAGGGGCGCTGTTCTCGCTTGGTGACGGGCACGCAGCGCAGGGTGCTGGTGAAGTCACAGGTCAGGGGCTCGAAACTTCTCTTGCCGTTGAATTTCGCGTGGACGTAATCAAAGGTAAAGCACTCCGGTTTCCTTGGGCCGAGGACGACGACTACGTCATGTTCAGCGGCATAGGTGGTTCGCTAAATGAGGCTCTGCAAGCCGCTACGACGGGTCTAGTCCAATGGCTCGAGGACCGATATCAGCTGAACACGGGCGATGTCGCGATGCTTCTTGGCACGTCTCTCGAATACGACGTGGCGGAGGTCGTGGATCCTCGACCGCATATGGTTGCGAAACTGAAAAAGAGCGTTTTGGCGCAGATCACATCTCCTTGATTAGGGGGCAACTCATGGTTAGAACCGCGACAACCACGATTGCGCTGCTGGCGTTCGCATTCGGCTCCATCGATCTGCACGCTCAGGCGCCGGCGGCGCCGGCGCCCACGGGGCCGACGCCGACCGGCCTCGTCGTGGGCACGGGCAACTACTTCAGCCCGATCACGGCCAACCTCGAGAAGGCGGTCGCGTTCTACCGCGACGGGCTCGGGCTCGACGCGCAGGCAGCACCCCAGGACTTGACCAGCAATGCGCCGCTGATGGCGATGTTCGGCTTGCCCAACGCCAAGCTGCACCAGCAGATCGCTCGCACGCCGGCGGTTGCGGGCGGCGTCGAGATCGTCGAGCTCTCCGCCGCGAACGGCAAGCCCGTCGAGCGGCGTAATCAGGACCCTGGCGCCGTCACGCTCGTAGCCACAGTACGCGATCTCGACGCAACGCTCGCGCGGCTCGAACGCCTCGGTGCGCCAGTCGTAACGCGCGGCGGCAAACCCGTCACGATCGGCCAGAACAGCTTGCGGATCGTCGTCGTGAAGGACCCGGACGGGCACTTCGTCGAGATCGCGCAGCCTGCGCAATTGCCGGAGACGCAAGCGCCGCCAACTCAGAACGTCGTAGCGATGGCCCTCCGCGTCACGGTGAATGACGTCGCCAAAGCGATGAGCCTGTACGGCGATGCGCTCGGGCTAAAGGTGAATCGGGCGCCCGGCGAGCCGAGCGGCGACGCTGCGGTGCTCGCAGCTCTCGGCGTGGACGGCGGCCAATACCGCGTCGGCTTGTTGCAGGTTCCCACTTCGGGCTTCGAGCTGCGATTCATCGAGTTCTCCGGCGTGGACAAGAAGACGGTGCAGGGCAGGGTCCAGGACCCAGGGTCGACGCGTATGCAGCTGCGCGTGCGCGACATCGATGCTGCGATCGCCGTCTTCAAGCGCTTCGGCGGTGAGGTGGTCTCGACCGGTGGCAAGCCGCTCGATCTGCCGGCCGGCAACAACAAGCTCAAGGTCGCGATCGTGCGCGACCCGAACAACCTGTTCGTCGTGCTCATCGAGTCGCCGCCGGCCGGCTGAGACTCGAAGGCGCGCAGGCCTGCTACCGGGTCGCGCGGTAGACCAACGGACGAAAATCTGCGTTCACGTAGTAACGAACGACGATCGGCCCGGTGCCGGCGAATTTGCCATCTACGAGCCGCGGGCGGAAACGAGTGTGCTCGATCACCTGCTCCAGGCTCTTCTCCACGGCGGGTGTCGCGCTTCCCGCCCATGAGCGGGTCCGAACGCGACCGCTTTCACCGTACTTGTCGACTTCGAAGCCGATGTCGAGGTGTCCCGCGGATCCGGCCTCGTTAGTCACGAGGGGACTCCGGACGAACACCGGAAGTGGAACCGGACTACGGGGCGAGAACATTCGATCGATCGTTTCCTGCGGCAAGCCTTGTTGTTTGCACAGCTCGTACGCCTGCGCGTACTCCGAGAGCGCAATGTCTTTTTGATCGAGGCCAAAGGCATACATCAAGTCCCAGTCCGCTATTTGAACGAGCGTGTCGATTCGGGCGGGCCAGGGCGCGCTAGTCTCGTTCTGGTACGCGAGCAGGGAGCTCAAGCTTTGTCTTCCAAGCGCTCTCAACGAGTGGCTCACCATGTAGGCGGGACCGGTTTCATTCGGCGTGTTGTACCGCCAGCTACTCGCGACGACTTTCTTGATCAGTATCGGAAGCTCGTCGCTCGCGTTTGCGGTGAGAATGTCGACCGCGTGCGCATAGTAGCTCAGCGCCTCGCTCGCAAGATTCTGCTGGACGCGACTGCGGCTGCCGGCCGTACAGCTCTTCTGCTGTCCAATCGGGGAAAATTGCTGCGTAGTTGGAGTTGTTTCCGCGTAGTAGCAACCGAGAACGATTTCCGGAGGAAACTGCGCGGCGTTGTAGCGCTCGAGGATCATTAGCCGCCTGTCGCCCACGTCGCTGAGAATTTGCGCCGTGCGCACGTCGTTCGGATCCCGCTCAGACAGCCGAAGCAACCCCTGCTCGAGCTCCCATGCCGTATCGTGATCGCCGAGTGCGAGCGCGTTGCGCATCAACTGTCGGATCAGCGGCGCCTGATCGAGCGTGTAAAGGCCTTCGTTGACACGCAGGATATCCAGCGCGCGTCGCGTCGCCGCGGCGGCGTGCGCGGGCTCATTTTTGTCTTGGTAGCGGAGACCGAGCTCCGTATACAGCGCGATCAAGCTCGGTGAGCTTTCGCCCTCGCGCGATTCGACCGCCCGAACCTGATCGAGCAGCTCGTCGATGCTCGACGCTGTTGCAGCGCTCTGTGCGAACGACGTTGAAGACAGCGCGAATCCGGTGACGAGCGCCGCGACGGCGGCTATCTTCATGGCTCGATCGATCTCGCGGCTTCGGAACATCCGGCTCTCGCAGCGTGGACGTAGCCAATCCACGAACCGAAGCTACCCCCTGCGGCAATCTTCGTCCACATGCGCTGCCACGATCGCATCCCTGGCACGCCGCTGCGCTAGACGCCGCCGTCCTTTGACGGCTCTTTGGCTATTGGGGGACGACGCAGGCCCGCCGGCCGCGGCGGGCCTTGCGGCCGCGGGCCGGTCGAGGGTAGAACGTCTCTGTGCGCTACCTCGTCCGCGCCAAAGTGAAGCCGAACCGCGGCCGCGCGCTGCTCGACGCGATCGAGCGGCGCGTGCTCGGCCGTGGCTCGGTCGCGGAAGGTGAATACCTGCGTAACATGGCGGCGGCGCGGATCGGCGCCGACGGCACGGTGAAGTGGGTCGAGGTCTGCTTCTGCGCAACGCCGCTCGACGAGGAACGGCCGTATTGGGAGCGGTACTTCGAGCTCACGAAGGTGCAGAACGCGCATGGGCTGCCGTGCCGGGACCGCGACGGCTCCGAGCCCTGGGCGTGCGAGCGCTGCGATTGCACGGAGCGGCTCGAGCGCAAGTTAGCGGCCAAGGGAGAAGCGTTCGTCGAGCATCTGCGGCACGGCGAATCGCAAACGCGCTAAGCGTGGCGGCCGCGGGTGCGCGGCCACGGGAGAAGAAGAACGATGACGAGTCGGCGACTATTCCTGGCGCAGGCCGGCGCGGCGGCGTGCCTCACGGCGCTGCGTGTCGACGCGCAAGCGAAGCGCAAGGAGGTCCGCGTCGCGGGTAAGCGCGTGAAGGTCGTCGACGTGCACGCGCACTGCATGTTCCCGGAAGTCGCGCAGCGCTTGCCCGCCGCGAACCCGCCGAGGGTCGCGCCGCCGACGGTCGTGCTCGGCGCCGAGCGGTTCGCCGCGATGGACGAGCGCGGCATCGACGTTCAGGCGCTCAGCGTGAACTTCTTCTGGTGGTACGCGAGGGATCGCGCAGTCGCGAAGGATGTCGTCGCGTTGCACGACGAGTTGCTCGCGGCTTGGTGCAAGCAGCATTCGGACCGCTTCGTCGCGCTGTCGTCTGTCGCGCTGCAATTCCCGGATCTTGCGGCCGAGCAGCTCGAGCACGCGGTGAAGAATCTCGGCGCGCGCGGCGCGTCGATCGGCGGCCACGTCGAGGGCGAGCCGCCGACCTCGTCGAAATACGACCCGTTCTGGGCCAAGGCGCAAGAGCTCGACGTGCCCGTGTTCATGCATCCGAACAACGCGGTGAACATCGCGCGCGACGGCTCGCTCGACGGACGCGGCTCGCTGCCGAACATCGTCGGCAATCCGCTCGAGACCACCGTGTTCCTGAGTCATATGATCTACGAGGGAGTGCTCGACCGGTTCCCGAGGCTCAAGGTGTGCGCGGCGCACGGGGGCGGATATCTGACGTCGTACCTCGGCCGTGCCGACGCGTCGTGCGTCGTGCGCGACGACGCGAAGTGCGCGAACGCGCGCAAGCCGAGCGAGTACTTCAAGGACCGGATTCTAGTGGACTCGATGGTGTTCTCGTCCGAAGGGCTCCGGCATCTCGTCGCCGAGACCGGCGTGAGCCAAGTGGTTTATGGGTCCGACATGCCATATCTCTGGCCCGATACGATCGACGTGATCGTCAACGCGTCTTTTCTGCGCGACGCCGACAAGGAAGCGATTCTCGGCGGCAATTTGCTCCGGCTGTTGCGGATCGCTGCGTGAGCCGGCCCGCATGATCGCGATGCGCGGCGAGGGCCGGCGCAGGTGAGCGCCTTGCGCTATTTAGTCTTCGCCGTCGTCGGCGCGGTCATCGCAGCCGTGCTGTTCTTCGCTCTGAACTTCGCGGTCACCGTGACCGACGACGCGCGCATCGGTGCGATCGAACGTTGGATCGTGCGCGCGACGTGCGACCGCTATGCGCTATCGGGTTCCGTCCACGATGCCCGCGGAATGCCGATCGCGTTCGCGACGATCGAGGCCGTCTTCCTCGATCAACGCTTCACGACCCGCAGCGGCGAGGACGGCCGCTTCCAGCTCTCGGGCCGGCGGAAGAGCTGCGAGGAGCAGGTCGACGTCGTGTCGGTCTCCGTGACCGCGGACGCTTTCCGCTCGAAGCGGCGCGTGCTGCGCTTCGACGAGGTCAACCTCGACATCGTGCTCGATCGCGCCGACTTTTGAGTCGTACGCGACCGAGCTGCGCTGGTATGCGTTGCCCCCTTGAGTCGACGCGATCGATCCGGCGCGACGGCCGGCTCTTGCGCTCCTACGACAACCGGCGTCTCACGAGCGTCAGGCCCGTACCGAGCGTTAGCAGCACGACGGACAGCAGCCCGACGAGCGGCACCGAGCTCGCGGTCTTCGGCAACGTCGATGCCGAAGCGACCGTGATCGTCGTGATGCGCACGACGTCCGCGGCCGGCGCGGCCGCAAAGTTCTCAGTGGAGGGGACCTCGAACTCCCAGCGGTCTGGAGGCAAATAGACGTCGAGCTCTTGGCCCTGAGAGAGATCGTTGAAGCGATAATTCCGGCCGGCAATGTTGACGCGGGAGCCCTGCGGCGCGGTGAATTGGAACGTCTTCGAGTATTGTCCGTTCGGCATCGCAAAGCGCGCGCGGATTTGCGATCCGGAAGTGCCCATGATTTCGGCTTTGAAATGCGCGAACTGCTGGCCGTTGCGGGTCACGATCTCGCGGCAGGCGCTCGCGGCCTCCGGTAGTTGCGAGAGCACCGGGCCCGTGAACGTGACGCCGCCGCATCCGCCTTGAGCCGACGCCGAGTGTGTCGTCGCCAAGCCGCCGAGGAAGGCCAACGACGCGAGCAAACCGATTGTCTTTCTCATCGCTTTCTCCATTCGTGTTGTGTTGTGGACCGCTGGAACGAGCGTTCAGCTGCGAGATCGGTCGAGCGTGCCCCTCACGATGTAGCGCTGCGGGGCATTGCCGACGTAGTAAAACGGATAGCACGTTACAAGCGTCACCGAGGGCTCGTCGGTGGGATCGAGCACCGACACGTCGGTCGGCTCGACGATCTTCAGCTGCGTCACGCGGTAACGCAGCGTGCGTCCGATGGACTCGACTTCTATCGTGTCGCCGACCTTCAAGTCCTTCAGGCCGCGAAAATAGCCGTCGCGGTGGCCCGCGAGGCCGACGTTGCCGTCGGCTCCGGGCATCGCCGTGCCCTCGATCCAGCCGACGCCGCGGTTCAGCTGGAGCTCGCTCGTGCCGACGAAAATCGGGACCGTGAGCTTCAGCGACGGGATCTCGAGCACGCCGGGCGGGGCGTCGAACGTTTCGGCGAGCGACTCGCGGTAACCCGCCTGGCGCTGCGACGACCAAATGCTCTGATCCGGCGTGCGCGCGAGCGCGGCTCGCTGTAGCTCGCTGAACGCATTCAGCGCCGAGGCGGTTGCGACGGTGCTATCCGTCTGCGCGAGCACGAACAGCGCCGCACAGAGCGCGCCCAGACCGAAGGACAGCTTGGCGGCGATACCTAGGCCCACTCGCAACGCTCGTCCGCCGAGCGTCCGTTGCTGAGTTGCGCCGGGAGGTATCGCGCGCATCGGCCGATGTTAGCACCGCGTGGATAATGCCGCGAGCGGCAAGGCTGCGCTGCACCGGCGGCTCAGGCACACTAGCGCGAACGACGCGTCGTCCCGAGGCGCGGACAAGAAGCAAAACGAAGGGGGCGCGATGCTCTACCACGGCAGCTGTCATTGCGGCGAAAACGCATACGAGGTCGAGGGCGAGATCGGGCAGGTTGTCGACTGCAATTGCTCGTATTGCAGCCGCAAGGGGTACCTCCTATGGTTCGTGCCGCGCAGCCAATTGCGGCTCACGACGCCCGAGACGCGGCTCGCGATCTACACGTTCAACAAGCACGTGATCAGGCATCACTTTTGTCCCGAGTGCGGTTGCTCGCCGTTCGGGCTCGGCGTCGCGCCGAATGGGCTCGAGACCGCCGCGATCAACGTGCGCTGCCTCGCGGACGTCGATCTCACCGGGCTACGCCGCGTGCCGTTCGACGGCCGCAACATGTGAGCCCACGGAGGCGCGGGGTTACGTGACGCTGCAGCTTTTGCGGGCCCGATGAGCGAGTCGCTGACGCGCAGAGACTTCGTCGCGGCGGCGCTCGCGTCCGGCGCCGCGCTCTCGGTGCTCGGCTCGAGCGGCGCGAGCGCGCAAGAGGCGTCGCGCACGGCCGCCAGCGCGGGCGGCGTGCCGGGCCACGAGCGCCCGAACGTGCTGTTCATACTCGCGGACGATCTCGGCTACGGCGACTTGAGCTGCTACGGCCGGCCCGATTACAAGACGCCCGTGCTCGACCGGCTCGCGACACAGGGACTGAAGTTCACGAGCAACTACGCGGCCGCGCCGGTATGCACGCCGACGCGTTGCGGGTTCATCACGGGCCGCTACCCGCAGCGCCTCGCGGTCGGGCTCGAGGAGCCGCTCACGCGCCGCTCGCCGCAGGTCGGCCTGCCCCCGGGGCACGCGACGATCGGGACGCAGCTTCAGGCCGCGGGCTACGCGACCGCGCTGATCGGCAAGTGGCACCTCGGCTGGCAGCCCGAGTTCAATCCCGTCCGCCACGGTTTCGACGAGTTCTTCGGGATGCTGAGCGGCGCCGTCGACTATTTTACGCACGCGGCGGCCGACAGAGCGCAGACCGAGGGCGGAGCGCCCGCGCCGGACCTCTGGGAGAACGAGACGCCAGTCGAGCGAAGCGGCTACCTCACCGACCTCCTGACGAATCGCGCGATCGACTACCTCTCGCGCAAGCACGACAAGCCGTTCTTCCTGAGCTTGCAGTACAACGCGCCGCACTCGCCATGGGAGGGACCCGGCGACGCGGGGCTCGATCACACCGATCACGGCGGCGGGCCGATGGCGGCAGGCGGGTCGCCCGCCGCGTACGCCGCGATCATGCAGAGCCTCGACTCGAACATCGGCCGCGTGCTCGCGGCACTGAAGCGCGCGGGGCTCGAGCGCGACACGCTCGTGGTGTTCACGAGCGACAACGGCGGCGAGCGCTACTCGTACAACTGGCCGTTCTCGGGCGAGAAGTTCGGCCTGAACGAGGGCGGCACGCGCGTGCCCGCGATCGCGCGCTGGCCCGGCGTGACGCCCGCGAACGCGGTTACCGATCAAGTAGCCATCACGATGGACTGGACCGCGACGTTCCTCGCGGTCGCGGGTGCGACGCAAGATTCCGGGTATCCGCTCGACGGCGAGTCATTGCTGCCCGCGCTGCGCGGAGATCGCGCCGTGCACGAGCGCGCCCTGTTCTGGCGCACGCGCACGAACGGGGCGGCGCGAATCGGTCAGTGGAAATATCTGCGCGACGCGACGGGCGAGCACTTGTTCGATCTCGCGGTCGATCCCGGCGAGAAGGCGGAGCTCAAAGCGAAGCACGCCGACGAGCTCGCGCGCGTGAAGGCCCGCTACGACCAGTGGGCCGCCAACATGTTGCCAGTCCGAACTTAGGCGGAGTCCATGGCCACCGAAGCGACCACGCTCGATAGCCGCGCTCTCGCATCGGAGCCGCTCGCCGACAAGAAGACGTTGCGCCGAGTGCTCGTCGCATCGTCGCTCGGCACGCTGTTCGAGTGGTACGACTTCTTCCTCTACGGCAGCCTCGCAATCTTCTTCGGCGGCGTGTTCTTCCCGGCCGGTGACGACACCGCCCAGCTGCTCGCGAGCCTCGCGACGTTCGGCGCGGGCTTCGTCGTGCGGCCTCTCGGCGCGGTCGTATTCGGCTATCTCGGCGACCTCGTCGGCCGCAAATACACGTTCCTGATCACGATGGCGACGATGGGTCTCAGCACAGCGCTCGTCGGCCTGCTGCCGACGTACGCGAGCGCAGGCCTGGTCGCAACGCTCGCGCTCGTGCTGCTGCGGCTGCTTCAAGGTCTCGCGGTAGGCGGCGAGTACGGTGGTGCGGTCACGTACGTTGCCGAGCACGTCGCCAGCAACAAGCGCGGTTACTACACGAGCTTCATCCAGACGACCGCCACGCTCGGCTTCTTCTTGAGCATGGGCGTGATCGGCGCCACGCGGATTCACTACGGCGAGGACGCATTCCGCGCGTTCGGTTGGCGAGTCCCGTTCTTGCTGTCGTTCCTGCTGCTCGCGGTGTCGCTGTACATTCGGCTCAGGATGAACGAGTCGCCGCTGTTCGCGAAGCTCAAGCAAGCGGGCCGCGTGTCGCGCAATCCGCTCAAGGAGAGCTTCACGAACCCCGAGAACCTCCGCTACGTGCTGATCGCGCTGTTCGGCGCGAGCGCGGGGCAGGCCGTCGTCTGGTACACGGGACAGTTCTACGCGCTCACGTTCCTGCAGAGCGCGCTGCACATCGCGTGGCAGGACGCGTATCTGATGGTGTCGATCGCGCTCTTGATCGGCGCGCCGTTCTTCGTCGTATTCGGCGCGCTGTCGGACAAGATCGGCCGCAAGGTCTTGATGAACACGTCGTGCGCTCTGGCCGCGTTGACCTACATACCGATTTACATGGCGATGAAGCATTTCTCGAACCCCGCAGGGCTGCCCGCGGCGGATCCGGCAGAGATCAACTGGCCGGTGATGGTCGGCTTGCTCGTGATTCAGGTGATCTATGTCTGCATGATCTACGCGCCGCTCGGCGCGTTCCTCTGCGAGCTGTTCCCGACGAGGATTCGCTATACGTCGATGTCCGTGCCGTACCACTTCGGCGCCGGTTGGTTCGGCGGCTTCTTGCCGCTGATCGCGACCGCGCTAACGACCTCCGCGTGGGCGCGCGAGCGATTCGGCGACGGAGCGATCTACGCGGGGCTGCTGTTTCCGATCGCGGTCTGCGTCGTGTCGATCGTCGTCAGCACGATCTGGATTCGCGAGACGAAGGACCACAGGCTCGACGTCTGACGCCGCCTGATGCGTGCGAGACACTCACACACTGTGCAGGTTCCTCGATGAGAACGACGCTGCTCCTTTGGATCTTGGCCTTCGTCGCGGGCGCGCTGATCCCGGTGCAAGCCGCGTCGAACGCCGCGTTGAGCCGCGTGATCGGCGGCAACGTGCCGTTTGCCGCGCTCACGCTGTTCCTCGTCGCCGCGGCCGCGACCGCTCTGGTGACATTGTTCGCGGGGCAGGGCTGGCCGGATGTGGCTACGCTGCGCATGGCGCCGTGGTGGAGCTACAGCGGCGGCTTCATCGTCGCGTTCTACGTGTTCACGATCACGTTCTTGAGCCCCCGGCTAGGCGTCGGGACTGCGATAGCGCTGATCGTGACCGGCCAGATTTTCGCCGCGCTGACGATCGATCACTTCGGGCTCATGCGATCCATCGTCGTCTCGCTCACGCCGACGCGGCTCGCGGGCGCAGCGCTGATGATCGCGGGCGCGTTCCTCGCGCTGCGCCGCTGAGGTTGGCGCGTGTCGCGGGCCCACGGCGGGTGTATAACGGCTTTTGTCCGGTAAAGGAGTCGACGATGAGATTTGGATCAACCCTAGCCGCGTGCGCGGCGCTCGCGATCGCGGCCGCCGCGTCCGCACAGCAGCCATCTGCGTCGCCGGCGCCTGCACAACAAGGAGCGTCGCAGTTCGTCACGTTCAAGGCCGCGATCGTCGCGCTCACCAGTGACAAAGTGCGGCAGGAATTCGAGAGCGGCCTTGCCGCGAAAGCAGTCGCTCATCGCTACGACGCGATAACGAGCTACGACCTCGTGCCGAAGGTCACCGACGTGCGCGACCGCAACTTCATCAAGACGCTCACTGCGAAGGGCGTGCAGGCCGTGCTGATGGTGCGTCCGGCGGCCGTCGGGCCGAAGTCGTCGCTCGATGCCGTGAAGAAGGAAGTGAGCCCTGCGGTGCTCGCGGATATGCGGACGTTCGCGAAGGAAGTGAGCTCGTCCGGCCCCAACGATCTGATCGCCGTCGTTCACCTCGCGATCTACATGATCGACACCGGCAAGCCGGAGCTCGTGTCGTCGGGCGCGGTGTGGCTCGACGAGCCCGTCAAGGATCGCGACGAGGGCATCGCGCGGCTGCAAGACTTGATCGTCGCGAACGTCGACGCGGCGCGACCCGCGATACGCAAGCACTACGGTTTGCCGCCGCTGACGCAATAACGATGCAGAATTTCCGCACGGTCGCCCGCGCGCTCGCGTGCTGCGCGCTCGCGGCGGTCGGCGGCTGCGGCTCTGGTCGTGACGGCAGCAGTGCGGCGGCTGACGGCCAATCCGTGCTGACCGGAACCGTGACCTACCGAGAGCGGATCGCGCTGCCGCCGAACGCTCGCGTCGAGGTTCGCCTCGAGGACGTATCGCAGGCGGACGCGCCGGCCGACGAAATCGCCGCCCAAACGATCGCGGCCAACGGCAAGCAAGTGCCGATTCCGTTCGAGCTCCGCTACTCGCCGCAAAACATCGACTCGAGCCATCGTTACGCCGTGCGCGCGTCGATCACGAGCGCGGACGGCGACCTGATGTTCACTACGTCGATGCACTACGCGGTGCTCACCAATGGCGCGGCGGACAAGGGCGTCGAGATCGTCGTGCGGCGCCCGGGCGGCGGCGTGCGCGGAGCGGCGGCAGATGCGCCAGGCGTCGATCGCGCGAGTCCGGGCGGCGCGGCGCCCGCGTTGCCGGACGGCACATGGCGGCTCGTCGCGATTCAAAGGCCCGGCGCCGCCGAGCAGGCGGTCGGCGCCGACCCTCGCTACACCGTCGCATTCGCGGACGGAATGCTCTCAGGCTTCGCGCACTGCAACCGTTACACGGGCGGCTACGAGCAACCGGCGCCGGGACAGCTCAAAGTCTTGCCGATGGCCGCGACGCTGATGGCCTGCCCCGGCGAGTCGATCGGATCCGAGTTCCTGCGCGCACTTGGAGGCGCCACGCGCTACGAGCTGCGCGGCGATCGGCTGCTCCTGTCCTACGGCGACGGCGGCGTGCTCTCGTTCGTGCGCGACGAGCCGGGGGCCGCGGCTGAGCGGCAGTCGGACGCGGTTGCGGTCGCCGCTGCTGGAGATTGCGGCCAGCGCGACGTCGACTGCAAATCGAATCCGCGTAAGGCGCCGTGGGTCGATGCGGCGCGCTGCGGCGCAGCGTTTCGCGCGCTCGGCAACGAGCACGGCTGCGGGCGTTTCCTGTAGCGCTTGCGCGAAGCCGATTGGTGCGCGCGACACCGCTTCCCGACGTCCATATCCGACGCCTCGTGGCCGCAGACCGCGACGCGTGGCTCAAGATGCGCTATGCGCTCTGGCCCGCCGAGCGCGGCGAACGCGGGCATGAGCGCGACGTCGACGCATTCCTGGCTGGCCGCTCCGAGACCGTCGACGCGGTGCTGATCGCCGATGCGCGCGGAGTAGGTGCGATCGGCTTCCTCGAGCTTCGGATCCGCAACTACGCCGAAGGCAGCGACGGCTATGCGGTGCCCCACGTCGAGGGCTTGTATGTCGAGGCGGAGCACCGGCGCCGGCGAATCGCCGCGCGCTTGGTTGCGTCGGCGGAGCGATGGGCTCGGGCCGCGGGCTTTACGGAGCTCGCGAGCGATGCTTCGATCGACAACGCCGCGAGCATAGCGGCACACCGAGCGCTCGGCTTCGAGCTCACCGATCGAATCGTCTGCTTCCTAAAGAAGCTCTGAACGACCGACGCGTCACTTCGCGTCCGCGCCCGCGTGCTCCAGCTCTTCGCGCGACACGTCGCGCACGTGCTGGGCGAAGAACCACTGATGTCCCTCAGGGTCTGCGACCCCGCAGCGGCGGTCGCCGTAGAAGGTGTCTTTCGGCTCCTCGATCACCGCGGCGCCCATCGAACGCGCGCGTGTGAACAGCGCGTCGACGTCCTCGGTGTACGCATAGAGGTGCTGCGTCGCGTGACCGAGCCGTTTCGGATTCTTGTACGTAGGACCCGGGCAGCCCAGCATGATTTGGCCGTTGCCGAGCTTCATCGAGGCGTGGCTCACCTTGCCGTCCGGACCCGTGAATCGGTCGCCGAACTCTTCGAGGCCGAAGGCCTTCGAGAGCCAGTCGAGCGCCTTGCCGACGTCCTCGTAGAGTAGATACGGCGTGATGCGCGGGCCTTTCGGGATTGGATCGATTGCCATCGTCGGTCTCCTCGCATGCTAGGTTGCACGGACGTTAGCGCGCCCGGCGCGACATGGTCTTGTAAAAAATTGACTAGTCCGGAACGCGGACGTGATTGCGCTGGCCGGCGATCCGCAAGCCGAGGTAGTCGCTCGGCCGAAGGCCCGTGAACTCGCGAAAGTCGTGGATGAAATGCGACTGGTCGAAATAGCCGCACGAGCTCGCGACGTCGGCCCAGTCGACGTCGTCGAGGAGCTCGATCCGCCGCAGCACCGCTTGTAGCCGCTCGATGCGTGCGTAGAGCTTCGGCGTGAGCCCGATCTCGTCGCGGAAGATCTGAATGAATCGCCGCTGGCTCATCTGCAGCTCGCGCGCGACGTCGGCCGAGGAACGGACGGAGGAATCGCGCTTGAGCGCGGCGAGCGCGAACGTCGCGGCCGGATGCCGCGCTAGCGGCCGGAACGCAACGTCGAGCAGCGTGCGCTCGAGCAGCGCGAACTTCGCTTGTGAAGTAGGCGCTTCGTTGAGACGCGCGACGGTTCGCGCGGCGTCGCGCTCACCCCAGAGATCGTCGAGCGCGATCGATTGATTGTGCAGGTCGCCAGCCGGCAAGCCGAGAAACGGCAGCGCGCCGCCGGGCTTGAAGTGCACGCCGACGAGCTCGTCGTTGGCGGTACGTTCGAGAAAGAAAACTTCGGAATGAGGACCCGCCACGCCGGCGCCGGGCTTGCCGCCACCGAGCCGGACGACGAGCTCCATGGTCGCGATCGGCAGCAGTCGCTCGGTGGAGCGCGGCACCGTGTGGCCGCGCCAGTGCCAGAACAGCGCCACGAATTCCGACAACGGGCCTCGCGGCGCGTCGTAGGCAAAGTACGGTTGCGGCTCGGGCTCGGACACCGCAATCCGCTGCGGCATCGTCAGCCGCCCGCGGACTTCTTCTTGAGCCCGTCGTCGACCGCGACGTTCTCGGACTTCAACCTGAGCTTCGACTTCTTCGCTTGCTGCTCGAGCAAGATCGCGAAGTCGCAGTCCGTGTGCCCGGCTTCGACGGCCTCGTCGACGATGTCGCGCGTGACCTGCGTGACCGGCAGCGGCACGCCGAGCGCCTTCGCGGCCTTGAGGCCGAGGTCGAGGTCTTTGCGCAGCAGCACGGGCGTGAACGTCGGCGTCCAGTCGAGGTTCACGAACGCCGGCGTCTTGTAGCGCGAGAACATCGAGCCGACGACGCTGTTGTTGATGAACTCGAGGAACGCGTGCCGCGGAACGCCGCCTTTCTCGGCGAGCACCGTGATCTCCGCGAGCGACTGAGCGATCACGCCGAGCAGGAGGTTGTGGCAGATCTTCACCATGCGTGCGAGCTCGCCCTCGCCGACGTAAGTGACACCCTGCCCGAGCGCCGCGAGATACGGCTGCGCGACGTCGAACGCCGTGCGCGGTCCCGACGCGACGATCGTGAGCTTGCCGGCGGTGACCACCTTCGCATTGCCGCTGACGGGCGCCGCGAGCATCTGCGTGCCGAGCTTCGCGGCTTCCGCGCGAACTTTCGCCGACGCTTCCTCCGACACGCTCGAGCAGTCGACGAGGAGCTTCGGGCTGCGCGACTTGCTCAGCAGACCGTCGGGGCCGAGGCAGACGGCGATCAGGTCGTCGGACGTGGACACGGTCGTGAACACGATGTCACAAGCGCGCAGCTCCTCGACCGAGGCGGCGATCGACCCACCGAGCTCAGCGAGCGGCTCGACTTTGCTGCGAGTGCGGTTGTAGACGGCGACCTTGTGGCCCGCGGCGAGCAGGCGCTTCGCCATCGCGAAGCCCATGCGGCCGCCGGCGCCGATCCAGCCGAGCGAATGTTGGGTTGTCATGGTGTTGCGCTCAGGTCTCGACGAGCCAGTGGCCGTTCTCGATGAGCTTGCGCACGCGGTCGAGGAACGCGGCAGAGTACGCGCCATCGACGGCGCGGTGGTCGAATGATTGAGCGAGGATGCCGACCGGGCGAATCGCGATCGCGTCGCCGTCCGATGTCTCGATCACCACCGGCTTCTTGCGGACGCCGTCGGTCGAAAGGATCGCGACCTGCGGCTGGTTGATGATCGGTGCGGTGATCAGCGTGCCGAACGTCCCCGAGTTCGACAGCGTGTACGTGCCGTTCGAGAAGTCGCCCGGTTTGAGCCGGCCGCTGCGAGCGCGCGTCGACACGTCGTTGATCGCGGCCGCGAGCTGCGCGACCGAGAGCTTCTCTGCCTGCCTGATCACCGGTGCGACGAGCCCTTCGGCGCCGAGGTCGACTGCTACGCCGAGGTTCACATGCTCGTGCAGCACGAGCCCATCGCCTTGCACCGTCGAGTTCAAGTTCGGGAAATCGTGCAACGCCTCGCAAACAGCGTGCGCGATGAACGGCAAGTACGTGAGCGAGTGGCCGTGCTTCGCCTTGAACGCATCGCGCACCGTCTTGCGGACTTGATCGACGCGGAAGAAGTCGACCTCGACGGCTTGCAGCACATGCGGGCTCGTGGCCTTCGAGCGAACCATGTGCTCTGCCGTGAGCTTGCGGATCCGCGTGAAGGGCAGCATTCCGCCGGCCGAGGCCGCGGAGGCGCGCGCCGGAGCTGCCGTTGGGGCGCGCGCGGCGGGCGCTCCTGCCGCGGCGGGCGGCGGAGCCGGTGCGCGCTGAGCGGGCGAGGCGGCAGCCGGCGCCGGACGCGATTTCATCGCCTCGATGAAATCGAACACGTTGCGGCGCGTGATGCGGCCGTTGCGGCCCGAGCCGCTGACCGAAGTGAGATCGAGCCGATACTCGGCAGCGAGCCGGCGCACGGCAGGCGACAAGCGCATTTCACCGCGTGGCGCGGCGTGCGCGCTCGAAGCAGGCCGCGTCGGCGAGTCGTTCGCCGCGCGCGGCGTGTATTGCTCCGCTGCGCCGCTCATCGAGGGCGGCATCGCGGCGTACCAACCGGGCGCCGGAGCCTCTGCCGTCGACGCCGCGGCAGCAGGTCGCGCGGGCGCGGTTGCCGGCGCCGGGGCCGGGGCCGCGGCCCTGGCGGGCGGAGGCTGCGCGCTCGCGCCCGCGGCGCTCTCGATCACGGCGAGAACCGTGCCTACCTCGACCGTCGTCCCCGCGGGCACGAGGATCTTAGTGATCACTCCGGCCGTGAGCGACGGCACTTCCATCGAGACCTTGTCCGTCTCGACGTCGAACAGGATCTCATCGACGGCGACCGTGTCGCCGACCTTCTTGTGCCAGTTCGCAACGGTGCCCTCGGCGACGGTTTCGCCGAGCTGCGGCATCAATACATCCATCGGCGCCTCTTCAGTGCTGTGTGCGACGTGTTAGTCGACGAGCTGACGCACGCCGGCGACGATCCGGTCGGCGTTCGGAATCTGCTCGTCCTCGAGGTTGTTCGCGGCCGCGAGCGGCACGTGCGGTGTGGTGATCCGCACGATCGGGCCGTCGAGATCCCAGAACAGCTCCTCGGCCACGATCGACGAGATCTCGGCGCCCCAGCCGCAGAGCCGCGGGTTCTCTTCCACGGTCACAAGCCGGCCGGTCTTCGCGACCTCGCGCAGGATCGTTTGCGTGTCGAGCGGCACGAGCGAGCGCAGGTCGATCACGGTCGCGTCGATGCCGTGTTGCTCCTTCAAGATGTCGGCCGCTTTGAGCGCGCGCGGCACCATGAGCGCGAGCGCGACGATCGTGACGTCCGAGCCTTGGCGCACGACGTTGGCCTGGCCGAGCGGCACGACGTGCTCGCCGTCGGGCACCTCGCCCTTGGTCGCGTAGAGCGACTTCTGCTCGAAGAACAGAACGGGGTCGTCGCTACGCACAGCGGACGCCATGAGGCCCTTCACGTCCGCCGGGAACGCCGGCGCGACGATCTTGAGCCCCGGCACGGCCATCGCCCAGTTCTCGACGCTCTGCGAGTGCTGCGCACCGAACCGCGCGCCGCCGCCGTTGCCGGACTTGATCACGAGCGGCATCGTGACCTGACCGTCGGTCATGTAGCGCGCTTTCGCGATCTCGTTCGCGACGATGTCCCAGCAGACGGCGAAGAAGTCCGAGAACATGATCTCGGCGATCGGGCGTAGCCCCGTCATCGCGGCGCCCATCGCGGCGCCCAAGATCGCTTGCTCGGAGATCGGCGTGTCGCGCACGCGGTTCGGGCCGAACTCGTCGAGCAGGCCGACGGTGGTCTTGAACACGCCGCCGGCCGCGGCGACGTCCTCGCCGAGGAACACGACGTTCTTGTCGCGGCGCATCTCCTGCGCCATGCCGGCCGCGACCGCGTCGCGATAAGTTAGTTGCGCCATGCGGAGCCTCCGTCAGCCCAGACGTCCTTGTTCGCGAGCTCGAGCGGCGGCGGCGGCGCGTTCTTTGCCGTCTCCGTGGCCTCGTCGACCGCGGCCTTGGTCTCGTCGTCGATTCGCTGCAGCTCGCTCTCGCCGATTCCCATCTGCAACAGTCGGTTGCGATAGCGCGGCAACGGATCCTTCGCGAGCCATTCCTTCACTTCCTCGTCGGGCCGGTACTTGCCGGGGTCGGCGCGCGAGTGGCCGCCGTGGCGGTACGTCTCGGCCTCAATGAGGCTCGGGCCGCCGCCCTTGCGCGCGAGGTCGAGCGCGCGCAGCGCGGTGCGGTAGACGACGTCGACGTCATTGCCGTCGATGAGAACCGGCTCCAAGCCGTACGCGCTCGCGCGGTCGGCTGCCGGATGCTCGACGGCCGTCACGTCGTGGATCGACGTGTACTCCATGTAGAGGTTGTTCTCGCAGACGAACACGATCGGTAGCTTCCAGATCACCGCGAAGTTCAGCGCCTCGTGGAACGCACCGATGTTCGTCGTGCCGTCGCCGAAGAAGCAGACTGCCACTTGATCCGTGCCGCGGTACTGCGCGGACCAGGCCGCCCCGTTCGCGATCGTGAGGTGAGCGCCGATGATCGCGTACGAGCCGAGCATGTTGTGCTTCACGCTCGTCAAGTGCATCGAGCCACCCTTGCCGCGCATGAGGCCCGACGAGTTGCCCATGAGCTCGCCCAAGATCTGCGTCATCGTGACGCCGCGCACGAGCGTGTGGTTGTGGCCGCGGTACGTGCAAAACGTGTAGTCGCCCGGCTGCATCGCGGTGCCGAAGCCTGCGGCAATCGCTTCCTGGCCGAGCGCGAGGTGGCTCGTGCCCTTGATCAGGTTCTGCATGAAGAGGTCGTACGCACGCTTCTCGAGCATGCGGCACTCCTGCATCGTGCGGTAAAGCTTCAGCCGCGTCTCGGGATTGATGGAGCTTTGCGGGCTCCGGGCCGCGGCCACGGGGGTCATCGTTGGTGCATCCACTGCTGTCGCCTTGTCATGGTTGGCTTCGAGTAAGCATTTGGGACGGGCGAGCTCGCAGCAGCACCGCCGAATCCCGACCGCGAATATTAACCCAGCCGGCGGGCTCGGCGGCGAATCCGGCGGATTCGGGCGGAGCCGACGAGCGGCGGAGCGGCGGGAATCCTCACGAGGAAGCTGCTCGACGAGCGGGAGGTTTAACCGAATCTTTAACCGAATCCAGGTGTCGGGAATGCGGGCGCTGGCGCGCCCGGCATCGTGTCGCGCGTGTGCCGCTCGCCGCAGACGCTGGGCGGCGACCTCGGCCAATCTAGGCGGCCTCGGCGCGTCTCAGCGGAGCTGGATACAGAGCACTTCCTCCGGCTCGCACGGAGGCTCGTCGTATACCGTCTGGCCCCGCGCCGAGCCGGGTGCAGGTTGCGCCGCGCCGCCATTCGATGAGGCCGAGCCCGTGCGCACACTGTTGGGAATCGACGAGCGCATCGAGCTCCGGCCTAACGGCGCGGTCGGGGACACACCGTTCGCCCGCATCGTCCGAGTTGCGATCGATGGCGGAGTGCTTCCGGTCGGGGACGACGTCGTTCCACCGATCGCGGGTATCGCCTGCGCGCGGGACATCGTCGAGGTCGGCGCTCCGAGGGTTCGCATCGCCGCTTGTCCCGACGCGGACTGCGCGGACGTACCGATAGCAGGGATCGACGACGGCGAGCTCGTCGAAGCTCCGATCGACGGCGCGCTCGTCGCGCCGATGGTCGAAAGCGTCGGTCCGATCAATGAGGATGATGTCGCGCCCAGCGTCGTAGAGTCGGTCGTCGAAGGCGCCCCCGTCGTCGCGAGTGAAGTGAGCGCTGGCAGCGTTGCCAAGGCCGAAGCTCCGACTCCCAACTTTGCGGCGAAAGAGTTGAAATCGGTGGTTCCGGCCAAGCCTAGCGTCGCTTCGAAAGCGTCGAAGGCGGGCTCCGACGAGGCAGGCTCGATAGTGGCCGTGTCGATCGGTAACGTGAGCGCGGCGGGGCTAGAAACGGTGTTAGTGGTCGTCCCGAGGCCGCCGAACGTGGTGCTGGAATTGAGTGTCGATTGCGCGGCCGCGATCCAGGGCGTGGCGATGAGCGCGACGGGCGCAACCCATCCCATGATCCTTTTCATATCGCCTCCTTGCTCGAACCTCCTCGTCCACATCGACCACGGACTCGCGCAGCCAGTTCCGCGCGGCGCCGTGGGTCGACTGGCCTATCACGAGGTTCGAGGGGCGATCCGGTATTTCGTTTTTCCTCTTCTTTCCTCTCGCGGAGTCTCGGGCGTGCCGCTGGTCAGGGTCTTACGACGACACCGCCGCAGATGAAGTCCTGAGGTAGGCACTCCAGCGACGCGCCCACTCCTGACCCCGCTCCTGACCCGATGGTGGATTGTGCCGCGCCACCACCCGAGCCCGTCGGGCTCACGACCGGAGTGTTCCGCATCGACCCGAACGTAGACTGAACCGTCGGAACGCCGATCGACGTCTGGCCGAGCGAGCCGACCGCGGAACCAACAGTCGTTGGCGTGCCGATTGTTCCGGTGCCGATGACAGAGGTCGATTGGCCGATCGGCGGCATCACCGGAATGCCGATCGTCGGTGTCGTCGGCGTGCCGATGGTTGGCGTCGTCGGGGTTCCGATCGTGGGCAATGTCGGCGTGCCGATCGTCGGTGAGAGCGAGGTGCCGATCGTCGGCAGCGTCGGCGTTCCAATGGTTGGCGTGCTCGGCGTGCCGATCCTCGGAACAGTTGACGTCCCGATTGCGGGGCTCGTTGGCGTACCGATCGTCGGGCTCGTCGATGTCCCAATCGTGGGCGCAGTCGACGTACCGATGGTAGGAAGCGTCGGTGTGCCGATGGTCGGGAGCGTCGGCGTGCCGATCGTGGGAAAGAGCGACGTGCCGCTCGTCGGCAACGTCGCCAAGTTCGGCGAGAGACTGCTGATGCCTGGGGTGATCGTCGTTTGGATCGGCGGCGACGCCGGTGAGTTGGAGCCGGACACACTGCCGGTCTGGATCGGCGAGCTCATGGCTTGCGAATGCACGACCGAAGGCAATGCAGCGAGCGCCACGACCGCCACAATCGATCCCATGATCATTCTCATAACGCCTCCTTGCGCACCCGAATCTGTGTCCTCTTTATAGGATCGACACGTTCATACGCGGTCGGTTCCGCCCGGGATATGACGATTGGCTATCAGTCGGCGCGACAGCTCCGGGCGGAATTCAGGCCGTGGCCGGCGGTATTCGCCGTACTGTTTGACAACGGGTCGGGCGCGTCGAAACATGCTCGGGACAACCTCGCGAACAATCCCCTATGCACCACTTCATCCGCGCCCTCGACGCTCAGCCGAAGCCTGCGTTTCCGCGCAATGCGGCCGGTTATCGGCGCTTCGCGCTTTCCGATCGCTCCGTCGGCGCGGTTCACTCGGGCTGGGGCTTGAGCGAGCTCGACGCGGGCGGGCACGTCGACCTGCACATCCAGTCGTTCGAGAAGAGCTTTTACGTGCTCGCGGGAAATCCAGCGCTGATCCTCGACGGCCGCGGTTATCGGCTGTCGCCGGGTGCGTGCGGGGTGATCCCGGTTGGGATGCAGCACGCATGGCTCGGCCCCACGTCCGGCAACGCGCGCTGGATCGACATGAACGCACCGTGCCCGAAGGGCGAAAATTTCGCCGACGACACCTACTTCATCGGTCCGCCGCCCTCCGTCGCGGTCCACGACTACGACATCCGCGACATCTCTTCCCGGCACCTGTTCCGAATGGGTGAGGACGACATCAACGTCGATTCCGTGCGCACCGGTTTGAAGAAGGACGCAGCCAAGGTCTCCGCGAGCATGGCGACCGCGTTGCTCGTCTACAGCGGCATCTCGCTCAAGATGCTCGTCGATCAGCGCCTCGACGCCGCGCTACACACGATGTTCATGGTGGAGTACGAGCCTAACGCGAACGCACATCCACACGATCATCCGCTCGAGGAGGCGTATTACCTCCTGCACGGCGAGGTCGAGGCCTGGGCCGACGGCAAGCAATACGCGATGAGGCCAGGCGACTTTCTCTGGGCGGGCGTCGGCTGCACGCATGCGTTTTACAATCGCAGCAACTCGACGGTGCGCTGGCTCGAGACGCAGTCGCCGCAACCGCCCGCGCGCAACTCGTATCGATGGGCGCGCGATTGGGAATACGTTTCAGAGCAGATCGCGCGCAAAGGAACTTGAAGCATGAGCCCCAGCCCTTCGTCGAAGTCCACCGGATCCCAAACCTGCGTCGTAATCGGCGGCACGGGTGGCCTCGGCCGCGCGATCGCGCAGTTCCACGCGGACCGCGGCTGCAAGGTCGTGATCACGGGGCGCGACGCGGAGCGCACCGCCGGCATCGCGAAGGAGATCAGCGCGAACGCGCGCGGCATCGGCCTCGACGTCGCGAATCCCGAGACGATCGAGGCCGCGCTCGCGGACATCGAGCACGTCGACCGCCTCGCGCTCGTCGCGGTCGAACGCGACTTCAACAGCGCGCGCGAGTACGACATCGCGCGCGCGCGGCGCATCGTCACGTTGAAGCTGATCGGCTACACCGAGGTCGCGCACACGCTCTATCCGCGCATGGGCGCGGGCGCGTCGGCGGTGTTGTTCGGCGGTCTCGCGAGCGAGCGGCCTTATCCGGGCTCGACGTCGATCACCACGGTGAACGGCGCGGTCAGCAGCCTGATCCGCACGCTCGCCGTCGAGCTCGCGCCGGTGCGCTTCAACGCGATCCATCCGGGCATCATTTCGGATAGCCCGGCGTGGTCGGAGAAGAAGGAAGCGATCGCGAACATCGAGAAGCGCACGCCGGGCGGGCGTCTCGCGACGACGGACGACGTGGTCGGCGCGGTCGATTTCCTGTTCACGAACCGCGGCGTGAACGGCATCAATCT
>Ga0163163_10001066_pt1 | contig 23312 bp, 20 predicted proteins | sample S65metaG_FD_119766 | JGI IMG/M metagenome (GOLD analysis project Ga0163163, IMG submission 119766) | Switchgrass rhizosphere microbial communities from Kellogg Biological Station, Michigan, USA - S6-5 metaG | ecosystem: Host-associated > Plants > Roots > Rhizosphere > Soil | place: USA...
CACCCGCAGCACCACGCGGTATTGCCCCGGCAACAGGGAGTCGCCGGAGGTAACGGAAAATCGCATTTGTTGTTGGAATGGGGGACCGGGCGGGCGCACAAAATCATCGAACGAAGCCTGAACCACGCCGTTACGGACCAGGGCAGCTACAGCAGAGTCCTGCGCTCGTCCCATCAGAACACCAGTCAGGTCGATATCGGCCGCCACGGTCGGGGGCGTACCTGGCGTGACCACGACGCTCGATGCTATGGCCGCGTCCAGTCGCGGCAAGAGGCCGCCCACCAGAAGATTGCTGCTGCGCCGTCGTCCGGTAGCGATCGTCTGCACGACTGCGATGGTCTGGCTGCCCCCAGCGATGGCGGCTCCGTCTTCGAGTGCGATCGGCACAATCGCCGTCAGGCGCTCCGGCCTTTGCGATGTGACCGGCAATTCCACCGGACCGAGCATCACCGAGAGGCCGGACAGATGCAGGTCCGTTCCGGAGATCACGATCGCCTCTCCTGTGGCGAATTTCGCGGGAAGCACCGACTCGATCACTGGTCCCATCGACGGCAATACCGGGATCTCGATACCTTGCTCGCCCACGATTGTCCCGGCGAGGTAATTGACACCCACCAGAAGTGAGTAGTTCGGGGGCGTGCCATCCGCGATCATGACCGGCCGCACCTGAAATGCCACCGAGCACCGGTACTTCTCATCCGACCCCTGCATGAGCTTCGAGAGCAGGTCCGTAGTCGCATCCTCAAACGTAAGCTTTAACATGTCCGGGTTATCGGACAAGGCGGCGACGGTAGTAGCGCCCAGCCCTTGCATGCTGAAAAAATTGAGACTGTTGAGAGCGCGAGCGCTCTCGCCGAGCATCCGGTGGGCAGCGATCGTGTCGCTCTCGCCGGTGTCGTCGAACGCCGTCAGGAGATATCGTAGCACCAGCCAGAGCGGTGCCGGTTGGCCTTCGTCCAGGGACACGTTCCTGAGATTGCCGTCGAACTGCACTTCGTAGAGGAACAGGTTCACGCGTTTGGGGGTGGCTCCCGCAAGCGGCTCGGGTCGGCCCACCGAGACATCGCTTAACGCCATGGTCGCGTCCGACAGCAGTCGGTCATGCAACAGTTGAGTGACCGCGCCGACTGCTCCCCCTGTATCCGCAAGCGCCATAGTCAAGCCTGGAGGTAACGCCGGCTGAGGCGGGAATCACTCGGGCCGGTGGACGGCTGCGCCGCGCGCGGCGAGGCCGCATTGGGAAGAACGCTGAGGATTGGCTTCGGCGGCTCTTCGACTGTTACTTCGATCGTGCCGATATTCAGGCTGAGAGTTTCCGTTCGCAGGGGCGCGGCTGTTGCGGTGTCCTCGATGGTCGCCGAGCCGGAATCGGGTAGTTTGGCCCTCGTATTGCCGCCGTGGTCGGCCGCCATATCCCGGCGCGCCGGACTGGCCGCGACCCATTCGCGAACTTCGGCGAGATATTGAATACCGGTCCGGGGGACCACGGACGGCCGGGCACGCGCGGGCGATACTGAAGCGACATCCTCCGGATCCGGCGCCGCGATGGAACGGGTCTCCTGCACGCGGGTTTCTTCCACAATTCCGTCAATCTGCCGAACGTGCTCGGGAGCAGGGGCCGTCCCGGCGGCCGGGTTCGTGGCTGAAGGCGGTACTGCCCACTGCGTCTCCGCTGCCGGCATCGAGGGCCGGTGGTCCCTCGCCGCAATTCGATCCGCGGGGACCAAGGTCTGCGCGCGCGCAGGAAGTCCAGGCACCGGACTCAGCGGATTCGCAGGAAGCGGCTGACCATTAAGAGTACGTGGAGCTTCGGGAGTGGTCATGTCGGGAACCGCGGGCAGGAGAGAGTCGGCTTCGGCTTCTCGGGGCGCGACCGGAGTTCCGGCATGACGCGGCTGACCTGTCTCTTGGAGTACGTCCACTTCCAGCGGTGCGACCTTATGTTGTGACTGTGTCGCAGAAGTTCCGCCCAATCCGATCCCGGTGTGATGCATCAGCCGTGCGAAGTACGCCATTACCGGGCCTCACCGCGATCGGCTAGCGCGAGGTATTGCGCCCGCCGCCATGCCGGGATCGACAGGATCTCGGATTCGGTCCAGTGGTAATGCGCCGCCAGCCGGCCAACCGACTCGATCAGACGCGTCTGCGCCTGTTTCAGCCGTCCGAAGGCGAACTCGACAATATCGATGTCGTAAGCGGATACCTGCTCGCAACCCGGACAGCGAGCGTCGAGATGGAATTGCACCAACGGGTCCTCCTGTTCCAGTCGCTCCTCAATCCGCCGGAGCCATTCCGCGGTGAGTTCCCCAATACCGTCTACGACCAGGCTCCTTGCGATGGAGCGGATAGCGCTCTCCGGATCGACGAAACAGGCGGACAACCACGAGATTTGGTCCGTCCCCGTAGGGCGCCGTACCCAAATCCTCCGGTCTCCGAGATCCACGGCGAAGGGGCTCGGCGAGGAATTGATCCCAGCGAGAAACTCCTCCAACGTCAAGTCGAGGTCGATCGGCTCCCGGCAGGACGGCCGCGGGCACACGAATTCGAAGCAGATGTTTCCGGCGCCGTCGAGCGCGGCCAGCGCCACCAGGCATTCGATCCGGTTGCCGACCTCGAGTTCCCAGAAGAACCGCGAGTCCACCGGCGCCCCGCCCGGCGCCAAGGCGCAGCAACGCAGGACCTTGGTCAGCAGGTCTGGCTGCTTTTCGAGCGCGAAGTCGATCGACAGGTCGTCCGCGTCCGTCCCGAAACGCCGCAATCTCAGACCCCGCGCGCCATAGGCGTCGGCCAACCCGTCCGGCAGAGGCGGGAAGGGAACCGAATTGCCGATCTCGAGTGCTGCGTCCATGTAATCTCCGCCCGCCGACGCCGCTATCCCGCCGGAACCGGGCCTGCTTCGTCAGGTTCCTTCGAGTCGGGATCGCGCTCGAAGCTGTCCATCTCGATCTTGATCGTCTCCACGGCGATCGCGTTGGTATTGGCATCCAGGGCGGGCACGGCGGTGAATTCACTTACCCACGCGCCATGGATGAAGTAGCGCAACGCGACGTGACCTTTCTCGTTCATTACGTCGAGAGTCAGCTCCTTCTTGTAATGAACGAGATCCATCGCGAGGTCTCCCGCGGCAGGATGCACGAGGTTCGCCCACCGCTCAAACTCCGCGTCGTGCGTGATCCCGCGCTCCAGCGTGATGCCGTCGTATTGGGTGCGGCCCGGCGACTTGTGATCGGTGCCGTTCTCACCGCCCCCGCGATGCGGTATCACCGTGGTTGTTCGCTTGAGCGCGCCCACTTTGCTCACCCCGAGCACAGTCTTGTTGTCCCAGCTCACACGAAACTTGTAGGTCTTGTAGGGGTCGCGCCGATGCGCATTCTTTACAAATCCGTCTGCCATTCACTTTCCTCCAGCGCGTTGCGTCTGACGACGCGGTTAGTTCAAGTCTCCGGCCATCTGCTGGATCTTGATGATCACGAACTCCGCCGGCTTGAGCGGGGCGAATCCTACTTCTATGTTGACAATGCCCAGGTTCCGATCGTTTTGCGTGGTCGTTTCTGCGTCGCATTTCACGTAGAAGGCCTTGTCCGGAGTGGTTCCCTGGAAAGCGCCCTGCCGGAACAGGCCCATCATGAATGCATTCAGGTTGAGGCGAACCTTGGCCCACAGGGGCTCGTCGTTCGGCTCGAAGACCACCCACTGCGTACCGCGGTACAGCGATTCTTCCAGGAAGAGCGCCAGCCTGCGAATCGGGATATACTTCCATTCCGAACCGATGTCGTCGGAGCCGGCCAGTGTGCGGGCGCCCCAGCACACGATGCCGCTGGGGAACTTGCGGATGGAGTTGGCTCCCAATTTGTTCAGGAAGCCGTTCTCCTTATCAGTGAGGTTCACCTGAACGTCCAGAATGGCGTTCAATCCGGCCTCGACGCCCGCCGGCGCCTTCCACACGCCACGCGTCGCGTCGATGCGGGAGATCAGCCCGGCGATTATGCCGGAAGCGCCGATCTGCTTCACGATCCCGTTGTCGCTGTACATCAGTTTGGGATAGAAGACAGCCGCATGATCCGTGGGACTCCCAATCAGTGATCGCAGCGTGTTGACCTCGGTGCTTCCGGCCACCAGGCGCCCGGCGCCACTTGTCCAGGAATCCGGGGCGTCCAAAAGCAGAAACGCTCGTTTCTGCTGACAGTAAACAGCGGCGGGCCCGATTATCTGGCGCATCATCGCGGGCAGCACCTCGCGATCGCCGGGGAGAACCATGAGGTTGAAGATGTCGACCGTGTCGAGAGCGTGGAATCCCGTTTGCGCAAGTTCGTCTCCCAGATAGTCCGCCACTAGTGGAGCTCCGCCGTCGGTCCCGGGGGTGCTCACCTGGAACGCGCCCGTGCCTCCACCACCCAGCGAGTACTTGCGAACATTGCCAATGAAGCCCGTCCCGAGCAAAGCCGACCCGGAGGAGGCTACCGTCGCGATGTCATTTACTGTGCCGGACGCCGTCTTGATAAGGGCGAGATGATATCCCCACACCTCCCCGCGATAGCCCACAACGGCGTTGGAAGTGATCGCTTGCGCAATGATGCTCAACTTCTCGCGGACGCCGTCGAAGCCCGGCCCCGCACTCTCGTACCAGGGACGGGCCGGACCCGTAGTTTGCAGGTTGACCGCGACCGCCGTACCGTCGATCGTGATCGTGTTGATGGCATTCTGGGCAAGCGCCGAGAGAGTATCGATCGCGTCCGTGAAGTTGCCGAACGCTGAGCCGCCCACGTACACTGCTCCGGTAAACGCGGGGCGGGCGTTGCTGAAACGCGCGACTTCGATGCCCCCCTGGTCCAGGCCCAGCATCAGTGGTCCGGCGAGGTCGTTCTGGGTGGCGCGCCGGATGGTCACGTTCGTATTGTCCGGCGCTACGCCGGCGACGTTCGAAGTCAGCCGAAGCACGCTATTGTTGGCGTCCACCGCATCCCACGATCCAGTGACCGCCAAAGTCGGATCGGTGGCGGCCATTTGAGTTGTAATCGCAGAGGCGATCAGAGTCGCCACATCGTTGACCACCACAGCCGCGGCGATGTCCCCCGGTGCCAACGTGATTGGGATGAATGCGCTGCCGCTGACGCTGATCTGGAAGTTGCCGCCCGCCAACAGAATAGGATTCAGAATGGCGGTCATGGCGGCGAGACTCGTGGTATCCAGCGGTCGCCGGCTTTGAGCATAAGCCGGCGGCGCAGTCGCGAAGATCGGGTCGGCCGGCGCGGGAGGCGTGGCTCCAAGATCCGCGTGCAAAGTCAGATCGATCAGGGAGGAGGATTGGCTCACGAAGGCAGGCGCGAAACGCGGTGAACTTGGGTTCATCGAGAGGTTCGCGAAGCTCTCCTGCGCTACCGTGGTGACCCCGTCCAACTGGAGAACTCGCAGATTGAACGTGTCATCCGGATTCGAAGTGTTGTAGTCCACATCTACGCGCAGCCCGTTCCCCCAGGTGCCTGCGAACTTCGCCGTCGCGGTCAGAACCCGCGCGGTCGTCGCCAGATTGCGCAAGGTCACCGACGCGGCGGCGACAGGCGCGCCAGCCAGCCTTACCACATAGCAATCGTTGCCGCCATTGTCGAAGAACCCTTTGACCGATTGCGCGAGATCGCTGAACGAGTTCGGCTTACCGAATGTCCGGGTGAAATCGGCGGTGCTCAGTACGTGCACGGCGCGGTTCAGAGGTCCCGTTGTGGCCCTGCCAAAGAATGCGGCGATCGACGTAGCCACACCGGTAATGGTGTGTACGCCGCTGGCCACTTCCAAAACATAAACGCCCGGATAGCTGACCGGTACCATCGTCTTTGAGTCCTCCTAAAAGGCGTCCCAAGGCTTTGTTTTGCCGGGTGGCGCCGTCGTCCAACAACTGCATGCAGCCGTCAAGGCTCCACGGGCACGATAGTGCCGTGGGTCTCCTCATATCGCCGTACCGACTCTTCCAACAACCCCGCAAAACACTTGGCATAATACGGAGCCGTAATGATTCGCGTGTGGATGCGAGGTCCCGCTTCACCGTAGAACTGGCCGAATTGGATCACGAATTCGAATGCGTTGTGGGCGATCTCCAAATGATTGCTGTAACGGCCTTCTGGGTCTTCTGTCCAGTCGCTCAATTGAAACCTCAGGGGGGCTTCTCACCCTCTTCGACGTTATCGACAGTCCCGGGACACTGTAGCAGTCGGGTATCCAATTCACTTAGACGGCAGGCGAATTACTTCTATGTGCGTGCATCTTAAGTTAGTTCCGTTCGTCGTGTTCGTTGACGACACCCGCGCCGCCGCCGCGCTGGTGTAACAGCCCTTGATACACCCACAGCGCCCGGCAGTTCCAGTTATGGATATGCAAACAATGAGGGATACGGACCAGGAGACCCCAGGCGCGATCAGTTACACTGTTGTCCCAATCGCCTTGGGAGCGACGCAAACCTGTTTGCCAGGTGGCTCCGAAAGCGCCCCTTTCCCCGTCAGACTGTATTTGGCCATCCGGCGGTAGAGGGTCATGCGCGACCAGCAAAGCTGCCGGGCGGCCTTGCTCTTGTTCCAATCGGTGGAAGACAAAGCGCAAAGCAGGCGCTCTTGCTCACCCGGGGTTCGGTCTCCGGAGAACTGGCGCCGCAGTGGGTCGGGTAAGTCCATGAGGCTCACCTCGGATGTCCGGAGATTGACGAACATCGCTTCCACAATATTTCTGAACTCCCGCACGTTCCCCGGCCAGTCGTACTGCAGCAGCGCGTTGAGCGTCTGGTTCGTTAACCCCCTCACTTCTCGTCCGAACTGCGCGTTGAAGTGACGAATGTAATAGTCCGACAGCAGAGGAATATCCGCTTTGCGTTCGCGAAGAGCGGGGATGTGAATGCGCCCCACGTTCAAACGAAAATATAGATCGCGCCTCAAACCCGCGACACCGTTGCCCGAATCCAAGTCCTGGTTGGTTGCGGCGATGATTCTGAAATTCAACCGGACTGGCCGATTGCCGCCCAGTCGGTGAATCTCCCTGCTCTCGAAAGCGCGCAGAATCTTGGCTTGTGCGTACTGACTCATGTCACCGATCTCGTCGAGAAAAACCGTTCCTCCGTCGGCGAGCTCCAATTTGCCCGGTTGGGCACAGTGCGCGCCTGTGAATGCGCCGCGCTCATATCCGAAGAGTTCGCTTTCCAAGAGACTGTCGGGGATGGCCGCGCAGTTGATACACACGAACGGCGCCTTTCGGCGTCGGCTGTTTTCCTGGATCATTTGGGCAACCAACTCCTTGCCAGTGCCCGTTTCGCCTGAGATCAAAACATTGGTGTCGGTCGATGAAAGGTTTCGGATAGACGCCTTAAGGTCCCGCATCGAGGGACTTTCTCCCACAAGACGTTCGGTGCCCAGGAGTTCTACGGCAGCCTCAGGACCTCGCTGATGCCTTGTGCGCCCGTCCACCCCGGTGTCGGCGTCAGGCTGTACCGAATGCTCCCGAATCGCGCGCTCCACCGCGCGCAGAGGACTCTCGTCATCCCCTGCGATGACCACGAACACCGGTATCTTTCGTTCAACGGGTATCGCTCCATTTACAATCAGATCCGCCCTCCGGCGAACAACAATTACAAGGTTCAGGCTGGTGTCGAGCGTGGGAGTCAAATCAGCGTCTGAAGCCAGAAACCCGTGGGTCAGTTCCGGACTGAGAGCCCGCTCCTCGATTGAACGGATCAGGATTGGCGACCGCTTCATGTACGTTCCCCCCACCCTTCGAGCTTTCCCCTGGCAAGCTACGTCGAAATCCGACTGTCGCGTCCGTAACTTATCGGATACCGACTCAATGGACAATGCGTTCTACCGTGCGGACGGAGGAACCAGATGCCGGTAACCCGCGGCCTTATTTGCCCCCTTTGGCCGCCGGGAGTTCCGCATTTGAGAGGTGACTCGCAGAGCCCGGACGTTTCATTACCCGAATCCCGGAGCTCTTCCTAAATATGAAAGAGAACCGAAGACAGGGTCGAACCCGATTATAAGGCAGGACTAAGTGAATCACCACAATTGAAAAGCCGGATATTCGTAAAATATCTTACATGACACGAAGGTATCTACCTGAGCAGTTGTGGCGTAATATAGCTGATCATGGTTTGTGCGCCGCACCCCATCGGACACGCCAATATGGGCAAGACTCCGCAGAGTTCGACCTCGCGGCCCCGGATTAGCGCCCCTTCAGCGAGAGAATCCAAAGACAGCGCCGTTCCGCGGGACCATTGCGCGTGCGGTGGCGGATGTCCGCGTTGTGCCGATGTTCGGACGCCTCGCTCGGCAGGGCCGTTCGGCCAAAGTGAGGTGCCCACCGAATCGGCGCAGGCTGAAACCACGCCGGAAACGGAGCCAAGTCCTACGGGAGACGGAGTATCCGGACCGTGCCCGGACATTCCGGTGGTTCCGCATCCCTTGCTACGCTTGCATTCCACGAACCCCGCCGTACGCGAAGCGCAACAGAAGTTGAACCTCTTCCACGCCCGTCGGACAGCGACCGGATTGCAGGGTCTGGGGAATGCGCCGCTGGAAGAGGACTGCGTTTTCGGCGACAGGACACTTGCCGCAACGCTCGCATTTCAGAGGATCGTCTTTCCCGAATCGCCCGAAGAGTACGACGGCCGAATCGGAGATCGTACCTGGGCACATCTGGACGAAGTACAGGACAGCGTCCCAGCCCCGGTTCCTGCCGGTACTGCCCCCAGCGCTCCTCCCACGCTCCCAGCGCCTCCACCGCCCGTTTGCTCGGTGACGAGTGAAACCAAGGCGCACGCTCCCGACCGTAGTCCGGACACGCGGACTACCGTAGGATTGAGCGAGATCGTTACCTTCACGGCGCCGGCCCCCGCGAACTGGAGCGTGAGTTCCGGCTCACCCGCAAAAGCAAGTCAGACTTCCACCTTTGTGTGGGAAGCTCCCGACAAGCCCACCACTACGACGATCACGGCCACATTGGGCAATCCGGCTCAATCTTGTTCCACCGCAATTAATACGATTGCGCCGGCTTTCATGTCTATGGGAGGAGCGTTAAAGTTGTTGGCGGACCAGCCTATCGGCCTCGCCGGGGCTGAGATGTTCGTCGATGTCACACTGGGGCCGCTCAGCGTCTCCTTCAGCGGGATCGAATGGCGCGAGCTTCGGGGCCCGGCCACGAATGTGACCGGGTACTTCGTGCCGCTGGACGAGGCTGGCGATCTGGTCCATAAAGCCGCGCCAAAGGACGCCCGCATCGGCCCTGACAACAGCGTGGCTCCGGATCATGTAGGATATCCGGCTGGCGGCCCTCCGCCGTTGCCGGTTGCCCTGCCCGAGCCCTGGTCAAAGGGTACATTCGAATGGCACATCCCCAACCAATTCCGTAAGGCCGGCAGCCAGGGCGCGGGAAGTACCGCTACTACGCTCGAGAGCTTCACGATCGCCCGCGATGGGACGGTCACTGTCAGTAAACAGGGAGCAACCGTGACGCGGCACATGAACGAAAGTAAGGGCGCTTGACCCAAGCCGTTCATGGCGCCTGTCGCGAGGGATTCGCAAGACGCGTGCTTGTCAAAGCGTGATCGGCCCCGGGAGAGTGGGAGCCGGAAACGGCCGCGGCGAGAGCGGGCCGGGCGGAGGGAGAGGCGGCGCCGGCGGGTGCTGATGGGTCACCGCATCCAACATCACCAGCGCCCACGTGTTCGGTCCGATCTTGCCGTCCCACTCTGCGGATTTCATCAACCAGAACGCCTGCAGGATTTTGGTGGCGACCGCAGTATTGGGGCCGAAATTACAATCGACCGTCAATGGATATTCGGTGAACTTGAGGAACTGGTCCAGGATGAACTGCTTGTTCAATTCGGGCAGGCTGGGACAAGGTCCGGCGAGACACAGCTTGATCTGGTCCAGGTGGTCGTTCAGCCGTTTCTGTGCGAAGCCGACCGCTGCGCGATGATCTCCACGCATAAGCAATGGAAAGTGCTCGTTGTCGTCCGAGCCGCATGGCGGGCCGAGTGCGCTGGCCGGTACGGTAGACCCGAAATCCGCTGGCTCAAAAGCGCTGTCTTCGGCTGCACGTGCCAGGACCGGTTCGGCCGCGGCAGCGGATCTCTCCGCCGCGCTGTCGCTGCCCGCCACGGGAAGGTCTCCCGGAGGCGCTGTAATTGGAGATTGTTGGGTGACGTGGGTCAGTTCGTGCGCGAGCAAACGGCGCCCCCGGTCGGACCACGGATCGAACGTGCCTTCACGGAAGACCACATGTTGCCCGACGGTATACGCCAACGCATGAACCGCCCGGGCGGACGCCGAGGCCTGTGCATCGGTGTGGACCCGGACGTGGCCGAAATTCTCTCCCAGGGCGGATTCGAAAGGGGCGCGGATCCGTTCCTCCAGCGCATTCCCGGACGATCGCAGGGCGTCGTGGACGATCCTCGGTGCCATGGCTCGGTCTGACTCGCAGCGCGGGCATCCTCCGCCGCACGAGCAACCCATCTGCTTGCGAAACAACCAAACGCCGGTTTGTGGGCTCGATCGCCCTAAACCACGCCTGCCCTGAAGTCGCGTCCGGGCGAGTCCCTCCATCGGCTCGACAAAACGAAACGCCATATTCCTACAATCCGATCTTCTCCCCCAGCGCGAGAGATTTCGACCGTTGGCCCTGCTTAGTCTATCAGTAAAAGGAGGAACCGGCGGCCCCGTTAACAGACTTTGTCCGGTAGTTAAAAGGGCTCGGCTCAATCGGTTTTCCCCGTACCCTGTGAGTACACAACACGGTACAATTTGCCGTAAGTGCGTGAGAGTGGCATCAATGGCTATGAAACGAGCATTACCCTAAAGCCATGTAACACGGTTGTAGGCTAGCTAGCCCGTGGTAATAGTCAGATCTCGACCGAAAAACATGTGACGTTGAAAATGTTTTGAGCGTCTATATGACATGGCAATGGGAAACAAACGGAAGCGAGAGAAACAGCAGGATCTGTGGATCGCGACCACCGATGTTGTTGAGACCCCGCCGAATGTGTTTTACGACCGTCTGAATCACATTCTGGACGAGCAGAACTTCGATGCTAAGGTCGAGCGACTGTGCCGAAAGTTCTATAAGAAGAGCGCTTACGGCCGGCCGAGCTTGGCACCAGGCGTCTACTTCCGATGTCTTTTGATCGGCTACTTCGAGGGTCTGGATTCGGAGCGAGGAATTGCGTGGCGGATCGCCGACTCCCTGTCATTACGCAGGTTCCTCGGTTATGCGTTGGATGAGACCACGCCGGACCACTCTACGATCTCGCGCACGCGACGCTTGTTTTGGCTGGAGACGCACAAGGCAGTCTTTGGCTGGGTGCTGAGGATTCTCACTAAAGAAGGATTGGTCAGTGGGCGGACGGTGTCGATTGACGCCACCACACTGGAAGCCAATGCCGCGCTCAAGAGTATTGTGCGACGGGACAACGGACAGAGCTACAACGATTATCTGAGGAGTTGGCAAAGGCCGCGGGGATGGAAGATCCGACCCGGGAACTGTTGGCGCGACCGTGTTTTGTTTCATCTTGTTTCATCCTCGATACCTGTCGAGTCGCCGAGAGCCTTTGTTGACGCAACTGCGGGCCGTTTTGTAGGTATCCCGGCGGGCCGTGACCACCTACGAGAAGTCAGCGGTTTCCTGCGCCGCAATACAATTCGTCTACCGAAATAGTCCTGCGAGACGAAATTGTCGTACCGGGTCCAGCGGAGGGCCTCGGCGCTCTCGCCGATGTTCTCACTCTGTTCGGTGCGGCCCCGTAGAGAGGTAACTCCTCGCCGCTTCAGCGCGGCGCGGAAATCTCTCCGCCGCGCGCAACTCGTTCGGTGATCACACGAAGGGGCGGCCCGCTCTAGCGCCCGACTGCACTGCGCACGTGCGCGCTCTCCGCCTCGGGGGCCGTGAGCCAAACGAAGTTTTCGTCCCCATCGGCGACCAGTGTTTCGGGTTCGGCGACATGGGTCGGGCAGCATGCGGGTGGGATGTTCAGGTGCACGATGCTCGCGACCGGAGTGCCGCGCTGATGCGCGCAATATTCGCCCACGAAGACGCTTGCACTCGTGCCGTTCGTGCCGGCTTCGGGCGGGGCCGCGTCGTTCACCAGAATCAGGACCCTGCCCCGCCTCGGGATGCACCGCCGCGCACGCCACAATCCGACGCTCAAAACCATACCTCAGTGTGGCCGTCAGCGGGCGGCGGTTGCCGGAGAGTCACAGACGCCTGTCCATCGGCGCCCACCTTTGGTCACTCACCCAGGAGGGATCGCAGACACTGCGCGAAGCGCAAAAAGCCCGCAGCGGCGGGTTGTTGCGGTCTTGCCGATTGAATTGTGGACTTCGTTGACCGAATTTGGAACTCGGTTTCGCCCCACGAGTCGCGTTTCCGGCGCAATTTGAGGAAGCCCACAAAATGACTATCCCGTGCCATGAGCGAAAGGAATACAAGATGAGACGGAAGCGCACCCTCCCGAAGTACCTAACTGCCGAGGAAATCGAAGCGCTCTTTTCGGTGATCGACGACGCTCGCGACCGCGCGATCTTTCGCGTTGTGTACCGTCGCGGTCTCCGGGCGAGCGAGGTGGGCCCGCTGCGAACGGGGGACTACGGCCAGCATCGTGGACGACTGTTCGTTCGCAGGCTAAAAGAATCGAAAAGCGGCGAATTCCTGCTTACCGACGTCGAGAACCAATCGATTACCGAATGGCTCAAGGAACGCGGCCATATTCCACGACCGCTCTTCCCGTCCAGAAACAGAACTCCGATCTCGCGGCGAAGGACTGGACGAACGTTCAACTCCGTGCAGGTCTCCAGAAAGGCCAAGGCGTCATACTCCCAAGTCTTCTTATCGAAGTCGGCCGCGAGAAACCAGCACGTTTCGTCAGGGAGGATCACGTACACGCCGATGGTCTCCTTTGCCCAGGAGATGTTGCTCGATGACGGCGTCGGTCATTGGGAGAAACCGCTGTGTTTTCTGGGCTACTTTCTTGCGATCCTCTGCTTGGCCCGCTCCGCTTTATCGACCGGCGGCGCCGTCTCTACCGGCTTAGCCGGGGGTGGGGTGTCTCGCGCGGCTTGCGGGATCGGGATGCTGTGAACAGCCAGCAGCCTGCGCAGGCGAGCATTTTCTTCGCGGAGGCGAATGTTCTCTTGCTCCGGCGCTTCGAATGGAAGTGAGTCCGAACCGTTGTCGCTCTATCCTACGCTGACTGGCCTGGGCGCGCTACTCTTAACTCGTCGAGAAACTGCTGCACCATCGCAAACACCGCTGCGACGTCGGCGGGTAGGCCGCATTCCTCGGCAAGGTTACGAAACGGGATCTGCCAATCCACCGGTGGCGGAACCAACGCTCCTGGCAAATTGTGAGTTCCTCTTCTCTCGAAAGTCAAATGCAAGGCATCCAAAATTCGCCTCTGTTCCATCTCACCTGACTTGATCAGAAGAGCCAGGTCCGCTAGGTCTTTGACTCGGCTGTTCGCACTGGTCCGCGGCAGCGTGTAGGCGTGGACCTTTTCGGCGAACTGCTGCTCGCGGGCTATCATTCGGACTTGCGCCGTCGGGATGCCGGCAAACCCAACCAGTCCCGGCAGACGATCGCATCCATCGGCGGAGACACCACGTCACCAGAACCGGCGTCGAGGTGGAATCGGGCGAAGATCCGTTCGTCCATACGGGCTTCGACGGGATAGCGAGCGCCGCCGTACGGAGCGGCGGTCAGATCCATAGTAGGCGCTCCGAACGTAAACTCGAACTAATCGCCAAGGGAAACGTCTGCCGCGTTTTGCAGCATCTCCCGAAAGATCTGATTCGGGTCCTCACCAGCGGATACGGAAATACTCTGCACCGTAAGGTCGATGTCCACCGTGGATCGAGCCGCCTTGTACCGCAACTCCAGCGCGTAGCCGCCCTTTAACAATCACAGGGGCGCTGCGTCCCGGAACAACCTTGCGAGCAATCGGTCGAATGACACCTGTCGGCGGAGGCGGTTGAGGTCAGTCTGCTCCTTCATGGAAGTCTTCTTTAGACGTTCTTCGAGCGCCCTCCGGAATGCTCCCGCCGTTGTGTATTTCTTGGCTGGCGGCATTAGGCAACTCGCCGCAGTGCTTCATCGATGATCTTGCGAACAGATCCGCTCATTCGCGCATTCCGAATCTGTTGCCGACTAATCAGACCGCGCTCGACAGATTGCCGCAGAGCTTGTCGAATGAAGGTCCGTTCCACCGTGGCAGCATCAATGAGGTCGAGAATCGTCCGAAGGGGCCGAGTGAACTTGAAGCCCCGAGCCGTCTGCACGTCGCTCGCAGGCAGATCGGCATAGTGGAGTACGAGAACACCGGGAATATCGCTGTTGCGCCGGAAGTCCGTCGGCACGGTCATATGGACCTTCGACGGATTCAAGTCAGAAAGTTCGTAGAGGCTAAGCGCAGTCTGGTGGCTGTATACACCCTCGATCTCCTCCGCTCGGTTCCGAGACCATAGCGCCCAAAGGACGAGATCGGGCCGATCAGCCATCGGGAATAGAGCGAGTCGGTAGATGCCGCGATGTTCGCGGATCCAGTTCCCAACCTGCACGTGATAGGGGTGAGTATTCTCAGCAAAGCCGGCGGCTTTGGCCTGTTTGGCAGTGAAGAAGCCCTGCTGCTGCTCGGCGATCTCGAAGAGCCGCCGCGACGCATCTCGATGAGACTGGGCCATGACACAATACTACAACTTTCTTGATGTAGCATCAATCTGCGCTCGTCAATTGAGGTTCACCGCGACCGGTCGGAGGAGCCTGCCGCGAAAAGAAGATTCGCGGCCTGAATTGGTGACAATTTTGGTGACAACAGACTCGGCGAAGAGTCGCAAGAGGCTGATCCGTCTATCGGATATCAATTTTCGGACGCTCCCCAAAGACCCAACGTGCTGTCACCAATCCGACCCTTCCAAATGTTGCAGATAGAAGGAGCTGGGTGAATTTTGTGCTTGCCACTGGAAGGGGATAACTGGGAATAACTACTGAAGAATGAGTTGGTTGCGGGGGAAGGATTTGAACCTTCGACCTTTGGGTTATGAGCCCAACGAGCTACCAGACTGCTCCACCCCGCACAACCATCCTAGCGCACGCAAACTCTGCGGTCAAACTCTCGCTACACAATTCTCCATCCCGGCATTAGTACAATAGATTTGTGCCTCGCCTCGTAGTCCCGGCGGCCCTTGCGCTAGCCGTCTGCTTATCAGCCCAAACTGCGCTCTTTCCTCTCAAGGACCTCAAACCCGGGATGCACGGTACCGGCCGTACCGTCTTCAATGGGAACAAAGTCGAGGATTTTCAGGTCGAAATTCTTGGAGTGCTCGACAACATCGGCCCTAAGGAATCCCTGATCCTCGCCCGCCTTTCCGGCGGTCCACTGGAGCATACCGGCGTCATGCAGGGCATGAGCGGCAGCCCGGTCTACATCGACGGCAAACTCGTGGGAGCCGTAGCCATGGCCTTCCCGTTTGCCAAGGATCCCATTGCCGGCATTCGTCCAATCGAAGCCATGCTGCGCACGTCCACCACCGCCACCCCGCCCTCACGCGCCCCGGCCACTGCCGCCGCCCTCGCATTCAACCAGCACGACCTCACGCGTCGCATTCCCCGCCCGGAGCCAGTCCTGAGCGGTGAGGCCCGCATGATTGATATCGCTACGCCCCTTTCCTTCGGCGGATTCAGCCGCGCCACGCTCGACGCCTTCGCGCCGCAACTCCGCGCTCTGGGACTGGAACCCCGCCAGGGTGTCACCAGCGGAGGCAAAATCGATCCCGTCATGGGTAATCCCTCCGATCTCAAGCCCGGCTCCATGATCAGCGTGCAATTGATGTCCGGCGATCTCGCGGTCGGCGCCGACGGTACCGTCACCCACATCGACGGCAATCGCGTCTATGCCTTCGGCCACCGCTTCCTGGATATCGGTTCTACCGCCCTTCCTTTCGCGCGCGCCGAAGTCCTCACGCTGCTTGCCAATACCAATACCTCGTTCAAAATCTCCTCTGCCAAGGAATGGATGGGAACCATGTATCAGGACCGCAACACCGCCGTCGCCGGCGAACTGGGCAAGGTCCCAGCCATGGTGCCCGTCACCTTGAAACTCTCGCGCGACGGCAAAGCTGTCGAGAGCTACCAGATGCAGATGGTCCACGACACAATGCTTTCGCCCTTGCTCCTCCAGATGGCGGTGTTCAGCGCCATAGACGCCACGGAGCGTACCGTAGGCGCCAGCAGCATCCGCGTCACCGGCCAGATAGAATTCCAAAACGCATCGGCGCCCCTGCGCATCAATAATATGTACGCCGCCGACAACGGAAGCCCTATGCTGGCATCTCTCTCCGCCGCCATCCCAGTCGCCTTCGTCATGCAGGGTGGCTTCGATTCCCTTCAACTCAAGAGAGTTTCGATCAATCTCGAAGCATTCGACCAGAAGAAACAACTCACCATCGACGCAATCACCGCGTCACGCCGGGAGGTTCGGAGCGGGGAAAAACTTCAGCTCAGCGTCTCCCTCACCGGTGAGAATGGCGCCGAAACCATCCGCCGCGTCGATTACCAGGTACCCGTCGGCGCGGAACCCGGCGCACTCTACTTCACTGTAGCCGACGCCAACACCGCCAACATTGCCGATTTCCGCCAGGTGTTGACTGCGACCGCGCGCACACCCGGCCAACTTGTCTCCACGGTCAACAATCTGCACTCCAACACCAAAGCCTACATCCGCGTTTGGCGCGCCGACCCGGCGTTCCAACTCGAGGGCGCCGATCTGCCCGACCCGCCGGCCTCGGTTTCCCTGATTCTGGCCGGCTCGCAATCCAGTTCCGCCGGAATCACCCAGACTCGCAATTCCAAAATTGCGGAAATGGAGATCGACATCGGCGACATGGCCGTGACCGGCTCCAAGACCGTCCAGGTGGAAGTAAAGGAATGACACTTTCCATGCGCCATTTCGCATGTGTCGCGGCTTTGTGCGCGACGCTCACCCCTATTGCGTTCGCCAGCGGCACCACCACTTGGGAATTGAACTCCTATGCGGATTTCATCCGTGGACGCTTCAACGGCCTCTCGCTGAGCCGCGAAGGCCGTCTCTCCCTTTCCCCGAAAGTCGATACCCTATTCACCAGCGATCAGCCCGTCATTTGGGCTCTGACCCAAGCCCCCGATGGCGCGATCTACGCCGCCACCGGACATCGCGGCCGGCTTTACAAGATCGAGGGGCCAAGCAAGAGTACGCTCTTATGGACTGCGCCCGAGCCCGAGATCTTCGCCCTCGCGGCGGATCGCTCGGGTGCGGTCTACGCCGCCACCTCGCCCGATGGCAAGGTCTACCGCATCGAGAACGGCAAGGCCACTGAATACTTCGCACCCAAAGCACGCTACATCTGGTCGCTGGCCGTAGGTCCCGATGGCGCCCTCTATGTCGGCACGGGCGAACAGGGGAAGGTGTACCGCGTGGATAGCGCCGGTCACGGCGAAGTCTGGTATGAGACCGGCCAATCGCATATCACCGGGCTTGCCGTCGATAATCAGAATCGCGTCCTCGCCGGCACAGAGCCCAACGGCATCCTCTATCGCATCACTGCCAAAGACAAAGCGTTCGTCCTTTACGACGCCAACCTGCCGGAGATCCGTGCCATCGTCCCGATGGCCGATGGCACGGTGTACGCGGTGGCACTCGGGGGATCCACCGCGAAGCGCACGCAGGCAGCCAATCAGGCGGCTCAAGGCAACGCTGGCAGCGGCGCTGCGGTGACGTCGTCGGTCACAACCATCACGGTCGAAGCGCAGGCGTCGGAGATCAAGCCGCCCGACCCGACCAAGCCGCAGCAGCAACCCCAATCCGGTGCTGCCGCCACACCTACTCCGCAGGTCAGCACGCAATTCACTCCCGTGATGGATGTCAGCGGCGTCGAAAAGAGCGCAGTGTATCGCATCAATCCGGACAACACCGTCGAGACCCTGTGGAGTTCCAAGGAAGAAAACGTTTACGACCTGTTGGCTCTCGAGAAGCAGATCCTTTTCTCCACCGACCAGGACGGCCGAATTTACGGCCTCGCGCCAGATCGCCGCGTGACTCTGGTCACCCAGACCAATGAAGGCGAGACCACGCGCCTCCTTCCAGGCGATCACTCCGTGCTTGCGGCCACCGGAAATATGGGCCGCCTCTACCGCCTTGGCGAGGCCCCGGGCCCTTCCGGTTCCTACGAAGCGCCCGTGCACGATTCCAGCACCGCCTCGCGTTGGGGCAGTATCAGCTGGCGCGCAGACCTGCCCGCTTCCAGCACCATTCAGTTCCGCACCCGTTCCGGTAACTCGGCCCGGCCGGACCGCACCTGGAGCGATTGGAGCGAACCCGTGACTAACCCCGCCGGCAGCCCTATCAAAAGCCCCAACGCGCGCTACATCCAGTGGAAGACCGAGATGACCGGCACCGGCGGCGTTACGCCCACTCTAAATTCTGTGACGCTGGCATATTTGCCGCAGAACTCGCCGCCCGTGCTGAAGACCATCAACGTCATCACGCAGGCCACGGCCATCACGCAAGCCGCCGTCAAAAGCAGCGGCAGCACTTCCCCCTATAGCGTGACCGTCACCGATGGCGACTCACCCGCCACTTCCGCCGGCACTCCCACTCAGACCCTTCCTCGCGCCGCCGCGCAACAGATCACCCTCACCTGGGCCGCCGAAGACCCCGACGGCGACCGCCTGGTCTACAATGTCTACTTCCGCGGGGAAGACGAATCCCAGTGGAAGCTCCTGCGCTCCAACACACACGACAACGCCATCACCTTCGATGCCGACGTACTCGCCGACGGCAAATATTTCTTCCGCGTGATCGCTAGCGACCGCGAAGCCAATCCGCCGGCCTCGGCCCGCGAGGCCACACTCGTCAGTTCGCCCGTTATGATCGACAATACGCCGCCCATCCTTACTCTGGGGGAAGTGCGCCGCAATGGCGCCACTGCCCACGTCGAATGGGAGGCCACCGACCGCGCCAGTGCCCTGCGCCGCTGCGAATACTCGCTGGACGCCAACAGTTGGGTGCCTATGGAGTCGGTGGACGGCGTGATCGATTCCCAGCGCGAAAAATTCGCCCTCGATCTGACCAATCTCTCTCCCGGAGAGCACCTACTGGTCATTCGCGCGGCCGATAGCGCCAACAATACCGGTGTGGCCAAGGTTGTACTCAAATGACCGGCGCCATCTCGCATTTCGAAGAAATATTGAGGACGGCACCTCTGCGTTTGGCCGATCTTTCGGATGACTCCGTGGCGCGCAAACCCGCGCCGAATCGCTGGTCGAAGAAAGAGATTCTCGGTCATTTGATCGATTCCGCCGCCAACAACCACCAGCGGTTCGTGCGCGCGCAAAGCACTCCGCGCCTGGAGTTTCCCAACTACGAACAGGAATTCTGGGTAGCTACGCAGTCTTACGCCACCGAGTCATGGCCCGATCTGGTCAATCTCTGGCTCCTGCTCAATCGCCATCTGCTACACGTCGTGAAGGCGATGCCGGCAGTGGTGCTATCGCACGAGTGCGTCATCGGCGGCCGGCCCGCGGTAGCCCTCGAGGCCCTGATCGCCGACTATCTTCGCCACGTAGACAATCACATGGCGCAGTTAGTGGGCTGAGTTGCTCCCGTGACAAGACTCTTGTCACGGAGCCAGGCGATTCGGATTACCCTGAACGCATGTCCGTATCCCGCCGCGTCTTCCTCGGCGCCGTACCTGCGGTCCTCGCGGCGCAATCCGCCATCATCAACCGCCGCGAGGTCGTATCGCGCCACAACCCCACGCTGCACGGGCTCGACCCGCGCTCCCCTCTCTCCGTCGGCAACGGTGAATTCGCCTTCACCGCCGACCCCACGGGCCTGCAGACTTTTCCCCAACCTTACGAATCGCAGATGCCGCTCTGCACGCAATCGCAGTGGGGATGGCACAGCACTCCCAACCCAACGCGCAAAGGCCCGGCCGATCTACGCCTCACCGAATTCGACACCTTCGGCCGCAAAGTGGGCTACCCCGCATCGAACGACGGGCAAAGACAGCTCTTCGATTGGCTCCGCGAAAACCCGCACCGTCTTCACCTGGGCCGCATCGGCTTCGCCATCGACCGTTCCGATGAGGTCCGCTTCATCCAGCAGACTCTGGACCTCTGGACCGGCGCTCTGCACAGCGAGTTCGAATGGCACGGCCAAAAGATCACAGTGGCCACCTGCTGCCATCCCACGGACGACATGATTGCCGCAACCGTGCGCGGCCGCATCCCTGTGATCTTTGAATTTCCCTACGGATCCAGCGCCATGAACGCCGCCGATTGGGCGCACCCGGAGAAGCACACTACACGCCAACAGGCTGCCACGCCAAATCGCCTGGATCTCGAACGCCGCCTTGACGCCGACACTTACACCGTCAGCATCGCATGGCCCAGGACGCCAGCCGCGATCAAAGAGGAATCCACTCACCGCTTCGTACTGACTCCCACTACCGATCGCCTCGCCTTCTGCTGTTCCTTCCGCGCCGCGGGACACACCGGTGGCGACCCTTCCGCCACGTTTGCTGCCGCCGAAAAGCACTGGTCGGAATTCTGGAACTCCGGCGCAGCGATCGATCTCTCTGCCGCGGCCGATCCTCGCGCCCGCGAACTGGAGCGCCGCGTGGTTCTCTCTCAATACCTGACGGCTATACAGTGTGCAGGCTCCATGCCGCCGCAGGAGACGGGACTCACCTGCAACAGTTGGTACGGCAAGTTCCACCTGGAAATGCACTACTGGCATGCAGCGCACTTCGCATGCTGGGGCCGCCCCGCCCTGTTGGAGCGCAGCCTCGGTTGGTACAACGCAACACTACCCTCTGCCCACGAAAAGGCAAAGCAGCAGGGCTACGCCGGCGCCCGCTGGCCCAAGATGACCGCGCCGGACGGACGCGACAGCCCTTCCCCCATCGGCCCGCTACTCATCTGGCAGCAGCCTCATCCCATCGCCATGGCCGAGATGATCTATAACGCACGCCCTACTGGTGCAACCGTTGCCCTCTACCGCGACATCGTCTTCGAATCCGCCGATTTCATGGCGGGCTACGCGCACTACGACTCGAAGACCGCGCGCTACGTACTGGGCCCACCGGTCATTCCCGCCCAGGAGAACCACCCGCCGCGCGAAACCTGGAACCCCACCTTCGAACTCGAGTACTGGGATCACGCCCTTGGCATCGCGCAACGCTGGCGTGAGCGCACCGGGCTTCCCCGAGAGCCCAAGTGGGACGAGGTCCGCGCCAAACTCTCCGTGCTTCCCGTCAAGGAAGGCATCTACCTGGCGCACGAGAACTGCCCGCAGACTTTTACGGAACGCAATCGCGATCATCCCTCCATGCTGGGCGCGCTCGGCATGCTTCCCGGTAGGAAGGTGGATCGCGAGACCATGCGCCGCACACTGAAGAAGGCCTTCGCCGAATGGAAATGGGACGAAACCTGGGGGTGGGATTTCCCGATGGTCGCCATGACCGCTGCCAGCCTCAACGAACCGGCGCTGGCCATCGACGCGCTGACTATGATCACGCCCAAGAATACCTGGCTCCCCAACGGCCACAACTGGCAGCGCGCGAATCTCCCGCTCTACCTGCCCGGCAATGGCGGACTGCTGCTGGCGATCGCGCATATGGTGCGGGAAAGTACCTTCCCTAGCGCCTGGAACGTCCGGCACGAAGGCTTTCCGCCCGCCGTGTGACTTGGGTCACTGTACATCCACAAGCCCGCTGCTAACGTCTTCGCTTGGCTACCGCCATCAGAGGCCTCTTTATGAAGAAATTGTGGATCGGTTTTGCTGTCGTCCTGGTTGCCTCCTTTACCGTCCTGGGTTGGATCGGCACGCGGATTTACCAGGAAATGCCGCCTATCCCGGACCAGGTCATTGCGACGGACGGGAAGGTCGTCATCGCCAGCGGGGATATCGGCCGCGGACAAAATGTATGGCAGGCGTTGGGCGGTATGGAGGTGGGCTCCATCTGGGGACACGGCAGTTATGTCGCGCCGGATTGGACCGCCGACTGGCTGCACCGCGAAGCCATGTTCGTGCTCCAGGATTGGTCCTCCAGGGACTTCGGCAAGCCGTACGGGCAGCTGCTTCCTGAGGACAAGGCGAAGCTCCGCGGCCGCCTGGAAGATCTTTATCGCACGAACACGTACGATGCCTCCACAGGCGTGATCCGCATCGACCCGGTACGCGCCCGCGCCTTTGAAAGCTGTCTGCAGCACTACGCCGACGTATTCATCAAAGGACATGAAGAATACTCCATCCCCGAGGGCAGCGTCAGTTCTCCGGAACGCATGCGATGGTTTGCTTCATTCATGTTCTGGACCTCGTGGACAGCGTCTACCAAGAGGCCGAACGACGTCATCTCTTACACCAACAACTGGCCTCACGAGCCGCTGGTAGGCAATCGGCCCACTGGCGAGGGTGTGATGTGGACCGGCGTCAGCATCATCATGCTTCTGGCGGGAATCTGCGGCATGAGTTGGTGGTATGCCGCGCAAAAGCAGGAAGTAGACCACGATGTGCTGCCCACGGCGGATCCATTGGGAAAGTGGGTGGCGACCCCGTCCCAGCGCGCCACCATCAAATATTTCTGGGTGGTGTCGCTTCTCATTCTCGTGCAGATTCTGGTAGGTGTGGTCACCGCGCACTACGGCGTGGAAGGCGGCGGTTTTTACGGCATCAAGATCTCGAAATGGCTGCCCTATAGCGTAACGCGCACCTGGCATGTGCAATTGGGCATCTTCTGGATTGCCACCGCTTGGCTGGCCGCCGGCCTCTTCATCGGCCCGCTGGTGAGCGGGTACGAGCCGAAATTTCAGCGTCTCGGGGTGAACGTGTTGTTCGGCGCGCTCCTGTTGATTGTCGCCGGTTCCATGACGGGCCAGTGGCTCAGCATCATGAACAAGCTGAGCGATTCCAACTCGTTTCTCTGGGGCCACCAGGGCTATGAATACGTGGATCTGGGGCGCGCATGGCAGATTCTTCTGTTCGTCGGACTGCTGATCTGGTTCACCCTTGTGGTGCGAGCGATTCGCCCCGCCCTGAAAAATGCCGGCGACCAGCGTCAGTTGCTCTGGCTCTTCGTACTGTCTGCCGGGGCCATCGGCCTGTTCTACGGCGCGGGCCTGACCTGGGGACAACATACGCATCTTTCGATTGTCGAGTACTGGCGCTGGTGGGTGGTCCACCTGTGGGTGGAAGGCTTCTTCGAAGTGTTCGCCACCACCGTGATCGCGTTCTTCTTCACGCGACTGAAACTGATCCG
>Ga0163163_10001069_pt1 | contig 23297 bp, 19 predicted proteins | sample S65metaG_FD_119766 | JGI IMG/M metagenome (GOLD analysis project Ga0163163, IMG submission 119766) | Switchgrass rhizosphere microbial communities from Kellogg Biological Station, Michigan, USA - S6-5 metaG | ecosystem: Host-associated > Plants > Roots > Rhizosphere > Soil | place: USA...
ACGCTCGCAGTGCCTGAAGAACGTAGTCTTCTTTAACGTGTTCTTCTTTCATGACATGCTCCTCGCGGTTTTCACCGCCAGTTTTTGTCCCAGCATGGCCCGTCCGCGGCTGAGCCGGGACCGTACCGTCCCCACCGGGCACTCTAGCGCCGCCGCGGCGTCTTCGTAGCTGGCATTTTCGAGATCGCACAGCACCACTGCCTCGCGATAGGGCGCCGGCAGACTTAACACCGCGCTGCGTACCGCTTCGATGGTCTCGCGCCTGGTCAGATCGTCGAGCACATCGTCGTCTGCGGCCAGTTCGTCTGCCAATGGGTCCGAGTCTTGGGGCCGCTTCTTTTCAAAACGCCGTAGTAGCAGGTTGCGCGCTATGCCATACAGAAACGAAAGCAACGTCCCTCGCGCCGGATCGAATCGGCCGCCGCTTTCGAGCAGCGCCATAAAAACTTCCTGCGTCACGTCTTCGGAGACCATCGCTTCGCCCGACATGTGCAGCGCGAAGCGATAGATCGCTCCCTGCCGGCGCCGGTACAAGGCCGTGAAAGCGGCTTCATCGCCGTGCAAGGCCGCTTCCAGCAGTTCCTCATCGCTCGTCATCCGCTCTCCATTGCCGTTTCCCATTAGACGTCATCTGCCGCGCGTCTGTTAGGAATTCAGATTGGTGGCTGGGATAGTTCCAGAAAGATGAGGGCGCAGCTTATTATTCCAGTTCGAGCGTGACGTACATGAGGCCGCCGTCGCGCTCCACTTGAATCACCACGGGATCGCCAGATTTTAGGGCGGCTAAAGTCGAGGTCACAGCCCGGATGGTGACTGCCGGAACGTGATTCACCTCGTAAATTACGTCGCCCACCTTCAGGCTTTCGCCGGAATACGGTGAATCGGAGCTTTCCGCCGCGATCACGAGCCCAAAGCTGTGGCGCAATCCCGGGACGAGGTCTTTCGTCTTTTCATCGAGCTCCACCACCAGCACGCCCAGTTGCGGAATGACGTTCTTCTCCGGATCCACCATGTCGGCGAAACGCTCGGGGTCATCGGTGCGCTCGATCACTTTCATCTTGAGCGAGAACGTTTGGTCGCCGCGCCGGACCGTCATCGTGACGTCTTTGTCCAGGGCCTGACCATATATATAGCTCAATAGATCGCGCGCCCGCTTGATCTGGATTCCATTCACGCTCATGATAATGTCCTCGATCTTTAAGCCCGCCTCATCTGCCGGCCCGTCGGGCAGGACATCGGCGGCGATCGCGCCGGATTCCACCGGCAGCTTCAGCGCCTTGGCCATCTCTGGAGTAATATCTTGCGTTACGATTCCCAGGTGGCCGCGATGCACGTGCCCGAACTTGCGAATCTGGCTGTATACGCTCTCCACCACGTCGCTCGGAATCGCGAAACCCAATCCCTCGCTGCCACCGGATTGCGTCAGGATGAAGGTATTGATCCCCATCACTCGCCCGTCGGTATCGACCAGTGGACCGCCGCTATTACCGGGATTGATAGGTGCGTCGGTTTGCAGGTAGGCGATCGAATCGTCCTCGTGTACTTGCCGCGCCGTCGAACTGACCACGCCCATGCTCACTGAGCCGGCCAATCCTAAGGGGCTTCCGAAGGCCATTACCACTTGCCCCACACGCACTTCCTTGGGGTTGCCGAAGCGCAGGTGCGGCAAGCCGGTCCTCTCGATCTTGATCACGGCTAAGTCGGTTTGCCGGTCGACGCCAACCAGTTTCGCCAGTAGGACTGGTTCCGTGGGGACTCCCGATCCGTCCACCACCAGACGCACTTCGATTCGGCGCGCTCGCTGCACCACATGATAATTGGTGACAATAAAGCCATCTTCCGAAAGAATGACGCCGGATCCGGTACTGCGCTGGCGGGTGAGCAGGCTGCTGGCACCCTGGTCAGTCGCGTCGCCGCGGCCGTAACTGGTGGACACAATCTGCACCACAGCCGGGCCTACGCGCGCCGCCAGAGTTTCGAGCGACTGGCTGAACGCGGCGAGGGGCCCCGCCCTTGACCTGGCCGCCGCTGGAGTTTGGCTCCACAGCGGTGGTGACGTCAGCGCAACCGCTAGTGAAATTAGGAGGCGCATGCGCATACAAGCAATGACGCCTTCCTTGGTGAGCGGTTACACATCCAGCCCAGGAAGATTCGAACTCGTTGACAGGTTATGGACCTGTCGTTGCCCTTTAAGGGCCCACAATCCGTCCTGCTACACTAAAAGAAAATCCATGACATATGATGTGATTGTCCTTGGGAGCGGTCCCGGGGGTTACTCAGCCGCCATTCGTGCGGGGCAGTACGGCCTGAAGGTCGCGGTAGTTGAAAAAGACGCGAAACTGGGCGGCGCTTGCCTACATGTGGGCTGCATACCGACCAAATCTTTCCTGCATACGGCCGACGTTTGGGAGCATTTCCAGAACTCGGTTGAAGACGGCATCCGTTGCGAAAATCCGCGCCTGGATTTCCCGTTGGTCCTCGAGCGTAAGAATAAGATTGTCGCCAAGCACGCCAAGGGCGTCGACTTCCTGATGAAGAAGAACAAGGTGGATGTCATCAAGGGTTTCGGCCGCCTGGCGGGTCCCGGGAAGCTGGAAGTTACCTCCGACACCGGCACGCAGATCGTTGAATTCAAGAACATCGTGCTGGCTACGGGCTCGGAGGCGCGCATGCTCCCGGGGCTGAAGCCGGATGCTAAGCGAATCCTCACCAATATCGAAATCCTGGATCTGAATTACGTTCCGAAGTCTCTGGCGGTTTTGGGTGCGGGCGCCGTCGGCGTCGAGTTCGCGTCTTGCTTCCATCGCTTCGGATCCAAGGTCAGCGTGTTTGAAATGTTGCCGCGCATTGTCCCGGTCGAGGATGAAGATGTCTCCAAGGACCTGGAACGCTACTTCAAAAAGAGCGGTATCCGCGTCGAAACCGGCGCCAAGGTGAGCAACGTTCAGACTACCGATACCGGCGTGCGTTTCACGGCGACTCTCGCGAACGGCAAAGATGAAACGGTGGAAGCCGAGGCGCTGCTGGTGGCCATCGGGCGCAAGCCGAACACCGACAACATTGGCCTCGAAGGCACCCGCGTTGAACTCGACCGGGGTTTCATCAAAGTGGACCCCTTCCAGCGTACCGGCGAGCCGGGTGTTTACGCAATCGGCGATATCGTCGCGGGAACGCCGCAGCTGGCGCACGTGGCAACGGCCGAAGGCATGGTCGCGATTGCGCACATCGCCGGCAAACCGGTGACTCCAGTGAACAAGAATCGAATTCCCGGGGCAACCTACACCGAGCCAGGCATCGGCAGCGTGGGTCTTACCGAAGCGCAGGCGCGCGCGGCCGGCCACGACATCAGAGTTGGTAAGTTCCCCTTCGCGGCCAATAGCAAAGCCAGCATCCTGGGCCAGCACGACGGCTTCGTCAAGATTGTCGCCGATGCCAAGTATGGCGAAATCTTAGGCGTACATATCATTGGTCCGGAAGCTTTCGAGCTGATCGGCGAAGGTGTTCTGGCCATGGAAGCCGAAGCCACGGTGGAAACGCTGCGGCACACCATTCACGCGCATCCCACCATCTACGAAGCCGTGGGCGAGGCGTTCAACGCAGTGTACGGGCAAGCCCTCAATGCCTGAGCTGGTAACAGCCGCGGCGGCCTGCGAGCTGCGCAATCTGGGTAGCATGCGCTATTCCGAGGCGTTCGCATTGCAGCAGCATTTCGTGGAGCGCCGCAAGCGCGGCGAGATTCCCGATCAACTGTTGATCGTCGAACATCCACATGTGATCACCATGGGCCGCACCGGCCATGACGAGAATCTGTTGTGCGCGCCGGAGTTGCTCGACCGCGCGGGCATTGAGTTTCATCGTACGGATCGCGGCGGCGACGTCACTTATCATGGGCCCGGACAGATCGTCGGTTATCCCATCTTCGATTTGCGAGAATGGAAGCGCGACGTCATGGCCTACGTGCGCGCGCTCGAACAGGTACTGATCGACGCGCTGGCGGAGTTTGGGATTTCGGCGGGGCGCGAGGCGGGCGCCACTGGCGTGTGGACCGAGCAGGGCAAGATCGCGGCGATCGGCGTACACATCAGCCGCTGGGTCACGTCCCACGGTTTCGCGCTGAACGTCGACACGGACTTGGATTATTTCCGGTACATCGTACCGTGTGGTTTAACAAAGCCGGTGACCTCGATGCAGGCGCTGGGGTGCCAGGCCGATCGCGAGCAGGTTGTCGCCGCCGTCGCCCGCAGTTTCGCGCGAGTGTTCGACAGGGAATTGGAGAATTACCGGGAAGTGGAGAAAATATGATTGACGTCATCATGCCCCAAATGGGCGAGAGCATTGTCGAAGGAACTCTGACCAAGTGGTTGAAGAAGCCCGGCGAGACTGTCGAGCGTGATGAACCGCTATTCGAGATCTCGACCGACAAAGTAGATACCGAGATTCCTTCCCCGGTGGCCGGCACCCTAGGCGAGATTCTGGTTCAGGAAGGCACTACGGTTGGCATCAACACCGTGGTGGGAAGGATCAACGATGGTGCCGGCGCGCCCGCCGCTAACGGGGCGCCTGCTTCCGCACCGCCGCCTGTTGCCAAACCTGCTGCGGCACCCGCTCCGCCGGCTCCCGCCGCTCCCACGCCCGTAGCGCCGCCTCCCACTGCTGCCGTAAACGCTCAACCCGCCCCGCCGTCCGAGGAAACTGCGGGGCCACTGTCGCCTCTGGTGCGCAAGATGGCGCGCGAGAATGGGATCGACTTGGGTCAGGTGAGAGGAACGGGCGCCGGCGGCCGCATCACGAAACAGGATCTAGAAGCGTACATCGACGGCCGTTCCGCTGCGCCCGCCCAAGCCGCGCCTGCGCAACCGTCATATACAGCGCCACCACCGCCGCAAGCTGCCTCTAACCCGGCACCTCAGTCGGCGATGGTTCAACAAGCCCCGCCCGCGCAACAAGCTCCACCTCCGCCGCGCACGCAGGCCGTCGCGCCGGTCCAGGAGCAGGCTCATTTCCGTGGCGAAGCACCAGCCGCCCGCGTCGAGCCTATGAGCGTCATGCGCCAGAAGATCGCCGAGCACATGGTCTTCAGCAAGCGCACGTCGGCGCACGTGACCACCGTACACAAGGTGGACATGACCCGCATCGCGAAAATGCGCGATCGCGTGAAGGGCGAATTCCAGGCGCGCCACGGCTTCAGCCTGACCTTCTTGCCGTTCGTGATGCGCGCCACCACCGCGGCGCTGCAGACCTACCCGCTGCTCAATAGCTCCATCGACGGCACCAACATCATCTTCCACCGCGATATCAATCTGGGCATGGCGGTAGCGCTCGAAAACGGCTTGATCGTACCGGTGATTCGCAACGCCGACGAAAAGAACGTGGTCGGGCTGCAGAGATCCATCGCCGATTTGGCTTCTCGCGCACGTTCGCGCCAGCTCCGGCCGGATGAAGTGCAGGCGGGGACTTTCTCCATTACCAACTTCGGCAGCTTCGGCAGCGTTTTCGCCACGCCCGTCATCAATCAGCTGCAGGTGGCGATTTTGGGTGTGGGGACGGTCGAGAAGGTTCCGGTGGTGGTTGACGACGCCATTGCCATCCGCTCGGTGTGCTACCTGGCGCTGACCTTCGACCATCGCCTGATTGACGGCGCTCTGGGCGATCAGTTCACGCAGAAGGTGAAGTCGATCCTGGAAAACTGGAGCGAGGAAGTCCTTTAGCAGGCAGCTCCTGCGAATCGCCCGCTCGCGGATCGCCCTCCCGCAAATCGTTAGTTTGTAGTGCAGGCGCGCGCACGAAGCCGAGCTTCTGAGCGCGCCAGAGCCACAACCTCGGAAAAAACCCTTGACAGCGGCTGCATGTAATGCTAAATATTTAGCATAAAGATGCTAAAAATATAGCATGATTACTCTCAGCCGCAGGGAACGTCAGATTCTAGATATTCTGTATGCCCGGGGGCGGGCCACCGCCGCCGAAATCCTCGGATCGCTTCCCGATCCTCCCAGCTATTCCGCGACCCGTGCCCTGCTGAAAGTCCTCGAACAGAAAGGGCATGTGCGCCACGAAGAAGACGGGCCGCGCTATGTATTCTTCCCGCGGGTGTCGCGCCAGCGAGCGAGTGTGGCTGCTTTGCGCCACGTCCTGAATACATTCTTCGATGGCTCCGCAGTCGCCGCTGCCACGGCGTTGGTGGACGGCTCGGCGTCGAAATTATCCACGGAAGAACTCGATCGTTTGGAAGTTCTTATTGAGCGGGCACGAAAGGAAGGCAAGTGATAAATCTCATAGTCGAAATTGCAGTGCGGGCTACCGTCGTCCTGGGCCTGGCTTGGCTTGCGACGGTGCTATTGCGGCGTTCTTCCGCGGACGTTCGGAGCAGAATATGGCAGACAGCATTGGCCGCCACCGCGCTTTTGTTCATTCCCGTTCCAGTGCCGGACGCATTTCAAATGCCGACTACGGCTCTGGCGGACGCGGCGGGCGCTTCCAACGGCTCGGCGGCTTCGCTGCCGATTCTGCTGACTATATGGATGATCGGGATCGCGATGGTGCTGGGCCGTTTGGGGGTCAGCCTGGCGGTCCTCATTCGGCTTACTCGGTCGGCATCGTATTTCCGGGGACCTGACGTCCGCCTGAGCAGCGCCCTCATGACACCGATCACATGGGGCGTAGTTCGTCCGGTGATTCTGCTGCCAGCTTACCTGCTGGAATGGCCGGCAGAGAAGTACGCTGCAATGGTCCGTCACGAACAGGCGCACATCGACCGGCAGGATTGGTTGTGGCAGACCTTTGCGGAGTGCCTGACCGCGGTGCTTTGGTTTCATCCGTTGGTATGGCTGGCTGCTGCACGCTTACGATCTGAAGCTGAGCATGCCGCCGACGATCGTGTTCTCACGGTCGGGACAGGCGCCAGTAGTTATGCGCAGCAGTTGCTGGACATCGCCCGGCGATTGAAGCAGCATCCTCCCCACGCCGCCGTCGCAATGATTCGCCGGCCCCGGGCTTTAGAATCGCGGATTGCGGCGATTCTGGATCCCTCACGCCCTCGAACGGGCGCTGGGATCGGGGCGCGGCTGACGGTAATGTTGACCACGGCCTGCTTGCTGCTCTTCCTGGCCGCGTGTCAAAGTGCGCGGATCTACAAGGTTGCGCAAGTGCAAACGCCGCCAAAAGTAGTTTCCAAAGTGGAGCCCAACTACACGGATGACGCACGCACCGCAAAGATCCAAGGGCCCGTGGTCCTGTCCCTAGTGATTGATCCGCAGGGCCGGCCATGGAATATCCGGGTCACCAAGTCTTTAGACAAAGGATTGGACCAGGAGGCCATCGCCGCTATCGAGAAATGGCATTTTGCACCGGGCGTCAAAGACGGCAAACCAGTGCGAGTGGCGGCCACCATTCAGGTCAACTTCCGCCTTCGCTAGGCGACACTGCTTCGGCTAGCGTTCGTCTCCGCGCTATTGCTTCTTAGCGGGCGCGGCAGCGGGAGGCGCTGCAGTTTTGGGGGCTGCCGCTGGAGGCGGAGTGGCTGCCGGACGATTCGCGGGCGGTGCTGCCGGACGCGCTGCGCCGGGTGCAGCGGTAGGCGTCGCCGTGAACACCGTCTTATCGTACAGATCGATCACTTCCTTGGTGATGTCGACGGTATTCGACGCGTAGAGGACAGGTGTATTCTGGCTGCTTACATCCAGCACGATTGCAAAGCCGTTTTGCTGGGCATATTTGTCGATCACGGCCATCATCTTCTGGCCCAACGTGCCCACCACTTTCTGCTGCTCCTGCTCCAGTTCGGCCTGCGCGTCTTCGAGTTCGCGATTGTAACTCTTGGTCTTGGTGTCGATGTTACGCGTGAGGTCTTCCTTGGCGCTGTCGGAGAGCGTATTGCCGCCGCGCTGCAAGCGTTCCTGCAGGTCCTTGATTTCAGCCTGCTTGCCGTCCAGTTCCTTCTTGCGTGGGCTCAGCTTGACCTCCAGATCCGCCGCGGCTTTCTGGCCTTCCTTGGTGGCCGCGAGCGCGGCCTGGATCTGAATCACCGCCACTTTAGTCGGAGGGGCGGACGCGGCCGCCGGAGCCGCAGCCGGAGCTTGCGCCAGTGCTATTCCCGCGCTCAGCAACGTCATCGCAATCAAATTCTTAGTCACAGCCAAACTCCTGAAATAATTTTCTCTTATGCTAGCACGTACGGTCATCCGCTTAGAACGTCCGGCCCACGGTAAAGCGGAACATAGTGCGCTTCTCCTGATATGGGATCAATTGGCCAACCTGCGCCAATCCGTTCAGGAACGACGCCTCGTTGGGGAAGAAGCTGCGGTCCGTCACGATCGGCGCCTGAACATACCGGTTTACAATCCACGGGTTATAGGCCCAATAAATCCGGAAGGGGGCGTTCACCACTGGCATCAAGACCTGCAATTCCAGTCCCGTAGATGCCCGAATCGGCTGCGTTCCAGCCGCGATCACTGCTTTGGCGGGGAAGCTGGCGCTCGGGAATTCGTTATTCAATTGGGTAATTCGTTCCGGATTGATATTCAGCTGGTTAGTGTTCAGCAGGCGATTCAGACCCGCGTCGAAGAACGCCGCCAAAGTGACCGGCCCGAAAATCGGGATGCGGTATTCGACGTTCGCCACCAGCGAGGTGTCGCCGCCCGGCGTAACCAGTTGGTAGGAAGGAACCGCTTTGCTGGCCGGCACAAATACCGGAAATCCGCTGCTATTGATAATCCGCTGCTGGCGGGGGGTGCCGTCGTTGTTGAGCAGCGGAATGTTGGCTTCTATCGGTACGAACGCGATGGGGGTGATCGAATAGAATTCGAACCCGCGGACATCGTTTTCGCCGCCCATATAAAAGCGATTGAAAGGAGCAGCCGTCTTGCCGCCAAAGCCGGTGATGTAACGCCCCGAGAAGTGCAAGCCGATCACGTGGGTTTTGCCGAAACCGCGGCGGAAATACTTGGCATCGATCACCGGTTCGATTTGGTTGACATTGCCGCCCAGGACACTTCCCGTGAATTGAATCGAAGCCGAAAGCTCCTTGCCGGCCGTCGGCGTGATGGGATGGTTCACCGTGTTGTAAGTGAAGCTAGGGGTGATAGACGAGGACCTGATTCCATCCAACTGATTCGGCCCGTTAATATTCAGGAAGTTCAGGTAGGTGTAATACGAGGTTGCCGCGGGAGTCAACGTATTCACGCTCTGGACGCTATAACCGTAGCTGAGGCCCAGCCGGGCAAAGCTGCGCTTCAGAGGATAGCTCACGAAGGCAGTGAAGCCCTTGGAATTGCTCGTATAATTCAGCAGATTATTCGAGCCCAGCTGGGCAAAAAGCCCGGTGAGGTCGGTACCGGAAAGGATGGAAGCCTGGCGGGCCTGATTGTAGTCGAAGCGCGAGAAGAATACGGTAAAGCCAGCCTGCAGTGGCTTATCGAACAAGTACGGTTCGGTGAATCCCAGGGTCACGTTGTCCTGGATCGTGCCCAGCGTGGCTTGCAGGCTGAGCGTCTCGCCCAGCCCGACTAGGTTGTTGGTGGAGTAGCCGAAGCCCAGGAAGCTGCCGGAGATTCCGGAGACGCCGCCATTGAGCTGAATGGAATTCTTGCCGCGTTCCTTCACTTTAAGCGTGAGGTCCACTGTGTTGGTCTTGGTATCGCGCTTCACGTCGGCCGCGTCCTCAGCCTTCAGTGCATCGAAGTATCCAAGCTGGTTCAGTCGCAGGATGCTGAGTTCCCACAAGCGGGTGTTATACACGTCGCCTTCGTCGATCAGCAGTTCGCGGCGAATCACTTTGTCGCGAGTGGTGGTGTTGCCCGAAAAATCGATGCGACGTACAAAGAACTGCTTGCCTTCGTCGAAGTTGAGCGTCAGGTCGACCTTGTCGGTGCCCGGCACCGTCTGGATGTCAGGCTCGGACACGAAATCGATGTAGCCGAACTGCCCATATAACTTACGCAGATCCTCGAAGCCCTTGCGCAGCTTAGCGGTCGAGAACACTTCGCCTTGCTGCATCCCGAAGATTGGGCGCATCAGGGTTTCCGGCGTGCGGAAAAGTTTAACCCCAACGAAATTGATGGTATTCAGGCGGTACAGGCGGCCTTCTTCGATGGTGAGCCGGATATTCGCGGATTTGCCGGGCTTGTTGGGGTGAATCAACGGCAGCTTAAATTTACCGCAGCCCACATCGACGATATCCACGGTGTGTTCCGTGACGCGCGCCTGAAAGTAGCCGTTGTCTTTGTAGAACATCTCGATCCGCTCTTGATCTTCGTCGAGCTTGGTCGAGTCATAGGTGGAAGGGAATATGTTCTCGAAGAATATGGACTTAGGAATCCCAAAGGGCCGCAGGTTTTTCATGGCCCGCCGTATGATAAGGGCCTTGTAGGTCTCATTGCCCATAAAGCTGATGGTGCCGACTTTCACCTTGGGACCTTCGTCGATCTTGAAAGTCAATTCCAGCGAAGAAGGCGGCACCTGGCGCAAGTCCGCTTCCACGGTTGCAAATTGCCGCCCGCGTTCAGCCAGGTAATCCTGCAGCACGTTGCGCGCGCGCTGCACCTTGTTGGGATCGTACTGCGACTCGACGCTCAAGCCGACTTTGCGTTCTTTGAAGCGGTCCAGGATCTCGGAATTCGTGACGGACTTGTTGCCGTCATATTTGATGGCGCGAATCACTCTGCGTTCGGCCATAATGAAGCGCAGAATCCATCCGGTTTTGCCGGCTTCGCGTTCCACCCGTATATCGTCGAAGCGGCCGGTGTTCCATAAGGCCATAAAGTCGCGATGTATGGATTCTTCGTCCAGCTTATCGCCGCGCTTGGTGAAAATGAGCGCGCGCAACGTGTCTTGCGGAACCCGGCGCACGCCCCGGAATTCGATGGACTCCACAACGTCCTCAAAAGCCTGCGGGGTTTCCACTGCGGGCTTGGCGGGCTGCGGAGCCGGGGGCTGCCCGGCGGCAGGCGGAGGTTGCCCTGCGGGAGGAGTGGGAGCGGGCTTGGGGGGCTCAGTCGCTTCCGGGATGGTTTCAAAAGGATTGTTCTTGGGAGGTTGCGTGGCCGGAGGCTTCGCGGGCGCGGGCTGCGGGGCTTGGCCGGCGGGCGCCGCAGGTTGTCCCGGGGGAGCTGGAGTTTGAGCCAGTATTGGAATCGAACCGAGCAAGGTTGCCGCGAACAAACGCAGGCATCCTAGCCTGAACACTTTCATCTAGTCCGAGTTCCTTTCCACGCTGTTCCCCTTCTGACGTTGGCCTGTCAACGGGGGTTTCATTCAACCGTAGTCTGACTGCCATCCGTAACTGCTAGTGGGATTTGCAGCGCAAGGTTGTCCCGTCGGACCGGTGTGATCGCGAAGATTTTAGTTTAGCGCACTTCAGACAGGTTCCGGCAAGTTTCGGTGAGCCTACGCTCTGAAGGATTTGGGGCCCTGCCGCCGGCGGAGCAAGTTGACGCCGGGCCCGGAACTATTCCTCGCCGCGATGAGTTGGACCGCCCGCAGACACGCCGACGGTTTCGTCCGCAGCTTCGGCTTCGGAATGGCCATCTTCCTTGGGGGTGTAGTAGGAATGATAGTAAGTGTACTTACTGTACAGCTCGCCGCGGCGTGCTCCGTTCACAAGAATCCCCAGAACATTGTTGTTGCAGAGCGATTGTGTGGCGCGTGTAACCGAGTCGATGGTCGTGTGGCCAATGCGGACTACCAGCAAGGTGCCGTGGCATAATGTGCCCAGCAAGCTGGCATCCGCCGCGAACAGCAGTGGGGGACTGTCGAGAATGATCCAGTTGAACAGCTCCGGCAGCCGGTCCATCATAACCTTGACCTCCGGCAAATTGAGCAGTTCGAGCGGGTTGATGACCGCTTCGCCGGCTGGCATGATGTACAAATTCGTACCCGCGATCTTGCGCATGGCCTGATGCAGTTGGCACTTGCCCATCAGGTAGTCGGTGATGCCGGGGCTTCGATCCACGCCAAACAGGGTATGCACAATGGGACGGCGGAAATCGAAATCTGCCAGCAGCGTAGTGTTCCCCGCCAGATGGGCTTCCGCCAGCGCGAGATTGGCGGCGGAAAGCGATTTGCCTTCGGCGGGCGACGCGCTGGTGATCACGATCGAATGAATCGGCTGCAGCGTCTTCAGGTGATTGAGGCGCGTGCGCAAGGTGCGGAACTCTTCCATGGGCGCCTCGTGGGGGCGCGATACGTCGATCAGCAAGGAGTCAGTGGCCGCGCGGAACGGGACTTCCTGCACCAACTCGAGCAGTCCGTTAAAATTAGTGACTCCCGGCTCGAGTACTGACGCGCTCGTAACCGGCGCTGAGGCGGCCGGCCGCTGAACCGGCGGGGACACAACTCCAGATTGCTCGGCGCGGCGCAAGGCATCATGAACTCGACTCATTCGCTTCTTCTCCCCACCACTAGTTAAAAGTCGTTACAAAATTTCGTTACAAATATCGACGCAAGTATCGTCACAAATATCGCCACAATCGTCGGCCGGTTTAGACTTTGCTCACGTAGTAGTAGACTACTGAGCCCGACATCACCACCGCCGCAGCAAGGCAAGCCGTGGTCCAGCCGAGCCATGTCAGGCGCCGCCGGCGGCGCACCACAAAGTCATTTTCGAGAAGCGGCACGCTGCCCAATATCGACATCTGGGTGTAAGCTCGCACGTCCTTCAAATTTTTGAGCGACGTATCCTTCATCTCGCGCGCGCCGGCGATGCTGATCCCCAGAACCAAGCCGAAGGCTGCGCCCAGCAAGATCACCATCGGGCGCTTAGGTTCCGTGGGAGTAGTGGGCAGCGAGGCCGGGTCCAGCAGCTCTAAAGTTTCACCCTGCTTGCGCCCTTCCATTTCTTGCGCGATTTCGGCCCTGCCCAATTTCTCGCTCAGGTCGACGTATCGTCCCTTCACCAGATCGCGATCGCGCAACAGATCGGAGTATTGCTTTTCGCCCAAGGGAACGGTTGACATGCGTCCTTCAAATCCACTGATGGCGGCGTTGACCGCTTTGAGCTGCTTGGTATTGTCCTGGAGATCCAGCTCGCGGCCTTCCAGCGCGCTTTGGAAGCGTTTGATACTGGCTTCAATATCGCGGGTCTCGCGGACAGTCTGTTGGCTGGCCGGGGTCGCGCTTGCCGTAGTATCGGTATCATTTTTCTTGGCGGCGTCAGCGGCCTGCGCATCCTTCACTTTCTTGCGTGCGCCCTCTACCCTCGCGATCGCGATCTGGACGTCCGGGAAAGTGTCCTTATAGTGCTGCCGCAGCACGGTCAGCTGGTCTTGCGAAGTGTTCAGGTCGCGCTCGGCTTCAAGAAGCTCCTGGCTCTTCTGATTCGGCGAATTCTGTATCTGCGTGGCATCTTTGTTGAGATTCGCCAGCTGATCTTTGAAAATCCGGATGTTGGATTCCATCTGGAGCTTTTCCTGATTCACGGCACTGATGCGGGCGCTCAAATAGCTGGCCTGCGATTGCAAGGCACTCAACTGGCGCATATTGGAATCCACCTGGTCGGGCAGCTTGCCGTTATTCTGCATGCGGTAGGCGGCTAACTTGTCCTCGGCGGCGTCCAGTTGTTTCTTGGCGTCGTCCATTTGGTCCTTCATGAACTGCGTCGTCTGGAAGGTCGCATTCGAGCGGTTGCGGATATTCTCATCGATGAAGCGGCTCACCAGGTCCTGCACTACGCGCTGGGCTATCAACCTGTTGTCGTAGGAAAACGAGACTGCGAAGGCGGGGATACGGTCCGCGGTGCCGGTGGGAGAGGCTACCGGCTGAATCTGGATCGCACTCTTCATTTGCTCGACCACGTCCTCGATCGGCATCCTGGCGCGCTCGCGCTTATACAAGTCGAAGGAATTAATGATGGTGGTCAGCACAGTACGGCTCAAAATTGTCTGCGCCATGGAATTGATGCGGTCGCTCATCTGCTGGTTGATGGCGGATTGCACCATGTTTTGCGGTACCTGCTGCGGCACGATTTTCACCACCGCCTGCGAAACGTAACTGTCGGGGTACAGATACACTCCCACGACACTCGCCACTAGCGTGAACAGGAAAGGACCGAAGATCCATCCTTTATGGCGACGAACGATATCAATGTAATCTTCGAGGTCCAGTGACCTTCTGGGCGTGGTGTAATTCTCAGTCGGCTGCATCCGATGTCCTCGCTTAGGGAACCACCACGGTGTCGCCGTTTTCAAGGAAGATATTCTGTTCCAGATTCTTGCCCTTGAGGATGTCCTGATAGTTGAACTTCAGGCGGTCGGCACCGCGGATGATGATAATTTTTTTCTTGTTGGCGAAATCTCGAAATCCGCCGGAATTGGAAAGTGCATCGAATACCTTGGTGGGAATGGCCAGAACGTATTCGCCTGGGCGATTGACCTCGCCCGTGATGTAAAACTTTTTGCTGCCGACGGTCTGCAGGCTGACGCTGACGTCAGGACTATTGATGTAATTCGATAGGCCCTGTTTCAACTGGTCGCCCAGGCGTTCCGGAGTCAGCCCGGTGGCCTGAACATCACCGATCAGAGGAAGGGTGATCTTGCCGTCCGGGCGGACCGTGTAAAGCCCTGAGAAATCCTGCTCGCGCCACACCTTGATTGACAAGACGTCTTGCGCTCCGATCACGTACGTCTTGGGATCGACCGCTACGCCGTTATCAGACTTGATGGGGGCGGTCGGCGCATCGCTGCGGCCCGGGGCCGCGGAACTGGCCGGGGGCGTGGGAGCCGACTCCTTTTGTGCCATTGCCGGGGCCGCCGTCCACGACGCCAGCCACAACCCGCTCACCACAGTCAGTACTACAGAAATAGAATTTCGGACCACGGTGGACAAATCCTTTCGCGCCATCGTCCACTGGCAGAACTCAGGTGCTATCTTCACTATATCTTGGTATAACAACCTTATGCGTGGCTCGCCAGTAACCATAGTACTGGGCTGGTGATGCTTTACGGGGAACAATCGTTCCAACTGCATGATTGCCAAGGACACCCGAGATGAACTATTTCCTAGCGAAGACCGATCCCGAGACCTATTCTCTCAATGACTTCGAGCGTGAGAAGCGTACGGTTTGGGACGGCGTCACCAATCCGCAGGCGGTGAAAGCTATCCTTGCGATGCGGCCGGGCGACCGGATTTTTATTTACCACAGCGGAGGTAAAGCGGAAGGTTCGGGCGTAGTGGGGCTGGCTAAGGTCCTGACCGAGGGACGCGCCGATCCCAAGAATCCAAAATCGGCGGTGGCGGATCTGGAATTCACCGGCCGCCTGGAGCCGCCCACCACGCTGGCGGAAATCAAGCAATCTGGGAAATTCGACGATTGGGCATTGGTCCGGCAGGGCCGGCTCTCCACTATGCCCGCTCCCGAAGATTTCGTCGCCTGGATGCGCGGGCGATATCCCAAAGCGAAAATCTGATACGCGCTAACCCGAGGTGCCGGCGCTGTCTTCGCGGTAGACTGAAGCTTGCCTGGATTAGCCCGATCCGTCGCCGACTTTGCGGGGTCCCCTGCGGGGCGCGTGCGCCTCGAATGGTTCCGCCGCGAGCGTAACTGGATCAACGAGCAGCACCTCAAGCTGTGCCGCATCCCGGCCCCCACCTTCTTTGAGGAAAAGCGAGCCACGTGGATGGCCGAGCAGTTTCAAGCGCTAGGCTGGGAAGCTCGCCTGGACCGCGCAGGCAATGTGGTGGCGACCTGGCCGGGCGCGAGCGCATCGTCAATGGCCGTGACGGCGCATTTGGATACGGTGCTCGCGCCGCGGACTCCCGAAGATATCAAAACGCTGCGGGACGGCCGCATGGCCGGACCCGGGGTCGCCGATAACGGCGCTGGACTCGCCGCCCTGCTAGCGCTGGCGGCGGCGTGGAAGGCGGCGCCTCCGCTGGATGATTCGGGGGCCGCACCCATTCTGGTCGCCAATGTCGGCGAGGAGGGCGAGGGCAACCTGAGCGGCATGCGTTATCTTTGCCGCGCCGCGCCCGGCCAGCCGCAAATATTCCTGGTGCTGGACGGCCCAGGCACCGATCACATCACCTCGCGCGCGCTGGCCAGCCAACGTTTCGAGGTCACGATTACCGGCCCCGGGGGCCACAGCTGGCGGGATTCCACTCACGGGAATCCGGTGCACGCGCTCAGCCGCGCAGTGACTTTGTTCGCGGAGCAAGCCGGATCGCTTAATGGAACGGGTTCGGCGCCGGGTCCGCGCAGCAGCTTCAATTTTGGGATCTTCGAAGGCGGATCGAGCATCAATTCCATTCCCACTGAGGCGCTCGCCAAGATCGACCTGCGTTCGGAGAGCCTGGGGCGCATCGATGAAATGGCGTCCGTGTTGGCGCTAGCCGTCGACCGGGCCATCGAGGTGGAAAATGCGCGCGGTAGCGGGCCTAGAATCGCGGCGCGCATTAAAGAGATCGGGTCGCGCCCCAGCGGCGAACTGGCGGATAACGCGCCGTTACTTGAAGCGGTGCGAGCCGTGGATGCGCATCTGGGCATCCGCAGCCGCCTGGATTGTTCCTCGACCGACGCCAACATTCCCCTGTCGTTGGGTCTGCAGGCGGTCTCCATCGGAGCGGGAGGACAGGGCGGCGGGGCCCATACGCCTGCCGAATGGTATCTTCCGGAAGGCCGCGATCTGGCCTTGCGCAGAATCCTGCTGGCGGTATGCCTGCTGCTCACAAACGAGTAACGCTTTCCCGCCCTTTCCGTCTTTCCACTTAGCACGTATAATCAAAATGAAGGCGTCTGCCTGAGGTGAGGTAGGAATTCATGAAACTGCTCGAAAAGATGCGCCAGCAAAAGCTGCTATCCACTACGCTGCTGCTGGTCACGCTTTCCATTGGAATCGTGATCGGCACACTGGTCAATACCGGCGTCCACGCGCAGCGCAGCGGATCGGCCGCCCCAGACGCGACCCCGCTGGTTGTCCCCAAGGGCGCGCAGGTGGGCAACGAGTTCACCAAACTAGCCAAGATGCTGGAGCCGAGCGTCGTCAACATAACCGCGGACTACACGCCCAAGTTGCAGGAAGGAAAAAACCGGAAAAAGAGCAACGACGACGACGACGATCAGGGTGACAACGATTCGAGCGACCTGTTCCGCCGCTTCTTCGGCGGTCCGGGCGGTGGCGATTCCTCGCCGCAGTCGCAGCGCCGCGAACAGTCGGGCACCGGATTCGTGGTCGACAAGAACGGCTACATTGTCACCAATAATCACGTGGTCGATGGCGTCGATCGCATTAAAGTAAAGCTGCACGGGGATGAGACCGAATATAAAGCGCGCGTGATCGGCACCGACCGCGAGACCGATCTCGCGGTGATAAAGATCGATGTCAGGCGTCCGCTGGCGCCAGTGACTATTGCTAACTCCGACGGCGTTCAGGTAGGCGATTGGGCCGTGGCGATCAGCTCGCCGTTTGGCCTGGAAGCTTCCGTCACCTTGGGCATCATTAGCGCCACGGATCGCACCAGCGTAGGCACAGGGCAATTCCAGCACTTCATCCAGACCGACGCTGCCATTAATCCCGGCAACAGCGGCGGGCCGCTGCTGAACATCAAGGGCGAGGTGATTGGCGTCAATACCATGATCGCCACCCAAAGCGGCGGATCTCAGGGGATCGGTTTCGCGCTGCCCATCAACACCGTGGTGCGGGTGTATAACGACGTCATTCGCGACGGCCGCGTCACTCGCGGTTCCATCGGAATTTCCTGGGCTCCCGGCACCAAGACGGAAACGCTCCGCGCGCTCGGCGAGGATCACGGTGTGATCGTTGGAGATGTGAAGAAGGGCGGCCCGGCGGACAAGGCCGGCATCAAGGCGGATGACATCATTCTGGGGATCAACGGCCAGCCGGTCAAAAATGGTGACGAACTGGTCGCGCGCGTGGCCGACATACCGGTGGGTACGCCTACCAGCCTCACGGTAGACCGCGACGGCAAAAAGATGGAAGTGAAACTTACCATTCAGGATCGTTCCAAGGTGTTTGCCGACGACCCGCGCGTGGTGGGCGAGGTTGCCCCCAGCGATGCGGGGGGGGCCGGTAAAGAAGAATCCACCCAGGTAAAATTCGGCATCAGCGTACGTGGGACGAGCGACGAGGAAAAGGAGAGCACTCCCGACAAGCGTGGCATCGCCGTGACACGCGTCGAAGGCGGTTCTTTCGCCGACGATGTTGGACTGATGGAACGCGACATCATTACGGCCATCAACCGTCAGCCGATCACTTCGGTGGAAGACATCCGCAAAGTCCAGGGGTCTCTGAAGCCCGGCGACGCGGTGGCGTTTCGCGTAGTTCGTCCCATTCCGGGAGCTCGAACCAAGGGAACGCCCGGGCGCACCGCCACTATGTTTCTGAGCGGAACGTTGCCGCAGAACTAACGCGGAAGCTGCGGACGCAGCCATATACCAAAAGGACGGTAAACAAACGTTGGGCTTTCTCGCGGTATCGATAGCGGCGCTCGCGCTCGCCGCAGTTGCGTCGGGCCAGCAGGCTCCGGCGGCCAAAAAGAAAACCGCAACCTCCGGCAGCGCGAAGGGCAAAGCCGTGTCTCACGCGGCAGCCACCGCTAAGACTGGAACCGCCAAGGCATTCGTCTCAAAATCCACCGCAACAAAATCTGCTAGCAGGCTGCCTGCTTCGAAAGCCGGATCGAATTCCCCGTCCAAGACCGGCACAAAATCCCGCCGGACGGTGGCGCGCCGCCCACCATCGCAACTTCAGCCGAGTATGGATCGCTACAAGGAAATTCAACAGGCGCTGGCGGAGAAAGGCTATTTCCAGGGACCCGTGGATGGAGCCTGGAACACCGGATCGGTCGAAGCTCTGAAGCGCTTCCAGAAGGACCAGAACCTCGACGCCGACGGCAAGATAGGGTCGCTGTCGCTGATTGCCTTGGGGTTGGGCCCCAAGCGGGGCATGGCTTCGGCGCAATCGGCTCCCTCCACCGGCGAGCCGGCAGGTTCCCCAGCGGTGGCGCCGGCGCCGCAGTAGAAACGCGCTTCAGCCCTTGGCGAAATACAGAGCCGTCGCGCGTTCGAGTTCGGATTTCGACATCACCGGGCCGCGGCCTTCATACCGCCCGATCGACGTCAGAATGGTGCAGATATCCGACGGATAACAGGCGCGCAATTCGGTGCGGCCCTGGCGCAGGCAAAGCTTACGCAATTGTTCGGCGCTATCGGGCTCGGCCTCGATGCGGCGGGCCTTCACCACGCGGTCGAAAATCTGGTCGAAGGACTGCGGATCCACCGCTTCCACGAGAATCTTGTTTTGAATGCGGCGCAGGAAGGCTTCATCGGCCAGGTCGGAGGGTTCAAGGTTGGTCGAAAACACCACCATGGTTTCAAACGGGATCTGGAACTTCACGCCGTAGCGCAGTGTGAGGTAATCCACGCGCCGGTCGAGCGGCACGATCCAGCGGTTGAGCAGGTCGCGCGGCGACATTAGCTGGCGGCCAAAGTCGTCGATCAGCAGAATGCCGTTGTTGGCTTTCATCTGTAGGGGCGCCGCGTAAATGCTGGACGAATCGTCCAGGCGCAGTTCCAGCATGCTGGGAACCAGCTCGCCGCCCACCAGAATGCAAGGACGCTTGCACACCACCCACCGCGGATCCACTTCGGTCTCATCGTTATCCAGCGGCTGATGCACCACCGGATCAAAAAGACTGATGATCTGGTTGTCGACTTCCACCGCGTAGGGAATCAGGATGGCGTCTTTGTAGACGCGCAGCATGCGCTCCGCCAAGCTGGTCTTACCGTTGCCGGTGGGGCCGTAAATAAAGATAGAGCTTTGCGAGATGATTGCCGGTCCCATTTGGTCCAGCATATGGTCCGACACCACCAGGTCCGAAAACGCGTTGCGTAGAATCTCGCGGTCGACATTCACCTTGGCCGATTGCGCCCGCACAGCGTTGCCGTAGTCCTTGATCGAAACCGGACACGCACCGGCGTATTGCGATACCTGGAAGCGTTCGTTGGCCATCTGCTTGCCTGCTTGCGACAACACGAAGTTATAGTCGTTGCCGACCATGCCCTTCACTTCCACCAACTGCTGCTGCCGCATATGCTTGAACGCCATGTCGATAATCGGGACGGCCAGGCGCAATGACCGGCCGAGACTGGCGAGGGTGCAATTGCCCTCAATCACCATGCGCCGCAGCATCAGATCCAGCACCAGGCTTTCGGAGATCCCCAGCTCCGCGAAATTCTGCGGGATCGCTGGGCTGAAAGCGGTTCGAACGGGTGCAAACGTGGCCATGGTCTGGAAGACTCCTTAACAGAACTATCGGCAGGACTGGAGGGAGAGTTTAACCCCACAGCTCTGCCCGTTTCCGTTCGTTCGGCGTCATACTTAGGAAGGTTGTATTTTCAGATGGTGAAGGGTCTTCAGATTCTGTGTCTTGTCCTCACCGCCAGCGCTATTTGCGTGGCCGACGATGAGGCGGCGCGTCTGGCCGCCGCCGGTGAAAAGGCGGGACGGTCCGGAGACAGCTTGCAGGCCTTTCTCTTGTATTCGCAAGCTGCGCGCCGGGAGCCCGGAAACACTCTCTACGCCCGCAGGCAGGCGGAACTGCGCGGCGCTGCGCCTTTATCCCGGCCAGCGGTGCTGGCCCCCGATCCTGCCATCGAAACCGTGGCGGCTCAATTGCAAACCGAAGGAATTGTGGAGAGCGGCGTACTGGCGGCGGAGCCTCCGCCGGTTCTGGAGCCGTCTCCCGGCAGACGCAGTTTCGATTTGAAGGAGACCGCCCAGGCCTTGTTCGAGAAAATCGCCGGGGCCTATGGCCTTCAGACGATGCTAGATGCTGGCTACACGGCGCTCCCCACGCCGATTACGTTCCGTATCGCGGATGCCACTGCCGCCGAGGCGCTGCGCGCGCTCGAAGCCGCCACGGATTCGTTCCTGGTTCCGTTGAGCGCCCACTCGTTTATGGTGGCGCGCGACACCCCTCAGAAACGCACTGAGCTAATGCCGGTGATGGCGGCGGTGGTGCCGATACCCGAGCGCTTATCGGTGCAAGAAGCTCAGGAGATTTCGACGGCAGTGCAGCAGACGCTCGAGATCCGGCGCATCAGCCTGGACCCGGTTAAGCGCGTAATGTATTTCCGCGACACCGTGCCGAAGGTGCTGGCGGCCAAGCAGATGTTTGCGAATCTCTCGCGCGGGCGCGCTCAGATTGAAGTCGACGTGGAATTTGTGTCGGTCGGGCGGACCTCCAACCTCAGCTATGGCCTTTCGCTGCCGCAAGTCCCGATTGCCATCGTCCCCTTGACCAAGTCGTTTCAGAACGTGTTGCCGGCTGCGCTAGGTGGCAGCTTCTTCACCTTCGGTGGGGGAGCCACCTTGATGGGGCTGGGCATTGTCAATTCCACGTTTTTCGCAACCCTGGCCGACTCCAGGTCCGACACGCTGCTGAGTTCGCAGATTGTGGCGCTGGACGGCCAAGCCGCGACATTACATGTGGGCAGCCGCTACCCGATCATCACCTCCAGCTTTTCGGGCACGGCTGGAACCGCCCAAGCCACCGCCTTCGCGCCCGCCACCCAGTTCATCGATCTGGGCCTGGTGCTTAAGATTACGCCCACGGTCCATGAGGATATGGAAGTAACGCTGGATGTGGACGCCGCGTTTAAGACCCTGGGGAGCGGAACGTTCGACGGGATTCCAGTGATCGACAGCCGTCAGTATCAAGGTAAAGTCCGTTTGCAGGACGGCGAGTGGGCAGTGGTGGCCGGAATGCTATCGACCACCGACGCCGAAACTCCCACCGGGATCGCTTTTTTATCTGATCTGCCGTGGATCGGCGGTCTGTTTACACATCATGTGCATGAGCGGGATCGCAACGATACGCTGATAGTGCTGAAGCCCCGCCTGGTTTCTCTGCCGCCGTGGGAGTTCGTCACCCCGACGCTTTGGACCGGCACCGAGACGCGTCCGGCATCGCCGTTTTAAGGTGTCGCGTCTAACGGTGCCGCTTTGGGGCGTGGCCCAAAAAGCGCCGTGCCGACGCGGATGTGAGTGGCACCTTCTTCGATCGCCGCTTCCAGATCGTGCGACATACCCATCGATAATTTCGCCAGGCCGTGCGTCCGCGCTAGCGCGGCCAGTTTGCGAAAGTACGGGCGGGTTTGCTCCGGATCGTCGCTCCACGGCGGCATGGTCATCAGGCCGGTGAGACGCAGGTTGTGGCATGTGCGAATCGCATCGATGAGTGCCGGCAGCGCCTCCGGAGCCGATCCGGCCTTCGACTCTTCCTCGCTCAATTTCACTTCGATCATCACTTCGAGCAGCGTGGCGGCCTGATCCAGCCGGCGGGCGAGTTTTTCGGAGTCCACGGTTTCGATCACCTGAAACAATTCCGCCGCAATGCGGGTCTTGTTGCTTTGCAGGTGGCCGATTAAGTGGAACACGGCGTCCGCGCCGGGGCCGGTCAGGCTGGCGAGGGCTGCGTGCTTCGCCTCGAATTCCTGCACGTAGTTTTCGCCGAAGTGGCGCAGGCCGAGGGCGTAAGCCTCCAGCGTCACGCTTGCCGGAAATTTCTTAGTGACCGCGATCAGTGTTACTTCGGAACGTCGGCGACCCGCACGCTCGATAGCGCTGTGGATGCGTTCCTCGACTTGATTCAGGCGTTCGCGAAGCACTCTGCTTCTCGCAGTATAACCGCCGCCGCCGAGGCGCCCAACTCGTGACCCGCTTTTTCAATCGCGACTAGTTGATGCCGTGCCGGAATGGCGGCCAGCGCAGCGGTCATCTCTTCGATGGAGCCGAACGGATCGCGCGTTCCATGGACGAACAGCGACGGAGTTCGCAACCGCGGGAAATGCTGGGTGCGAAGCTGTTCCGCTTTGCGCGGCGGATGCAGTGGATAAGAGAGCAGGAGAAGGGCATCCGCGACCGTGGGTATCTCCGCAGCCAGTAACGTTGCCTGCCGCCCGCCGTACGAGTGTCCTCCGAGTATGACGAAATCCGGTGTGATCTCATGCATTGCCTCCGCGACGCGCTGCAATCCTTCGCGGTCGCGCGCGGCTGCGCCCGGAAACGGCGGACCGGTGGCACGCACCTGGCGATAGGGGAGATCGCAGCGTAGAACGTGAAACCCTGCGCCGGCGAACTCTTCGGCCACTGCGCGCAATAACGGCGATTCACAATTCGATCCCGCGCCATGCGTGATCACCAAGCCCTTGCCGGATGTATTCGCCGCCGGCACATGCGGCTCATGTAGCCAGCCCCGAACTAACTCGCGCTCAAAACGTTTCGTAAGCGATCTCTCCTTTTCCCCACACGGTCTGGCGGCCGACGCCAGTCCAGCGCGAGATTTCGAGG
>Ga0163163_10001070_pt1 | contig 23278 bp, 18 predicted proteins | sample S65metaG_FD_119766 | JGI IMG/M metagenome (GOLD analysis project Ga0163163, IMG submission 119766) | Switchgrass rhizosphere microbial communities from Kellogg Biological Station, Michigan, USA - S6-5 metaG | ecosystem: Host-associated > Plants > Roots > Rhizosphere > Soil | place: USA...
ATTGGCGCAAACGATTTCTTTGTACTCGAGAAGACTACCGGCAAAGTTCAGCGCATCGTTAACGGGGTGTTGCAAAGCACAGTATTGGATCTGGCAGTTAATAGTTCCTCCGAACGTGGACTCCTAGGGATCGCCCTACATCCCCAGTTTGCGCAGAACGGCTTCGTCTACCTTTACTGGACTGAAAGCGCGTCGGGTGTTGATAGCGCCAATCCTGACGATGTTCCCCTGCTCGGGAATCGAGTCGATAGGTACATATGGAATGGCAGCACTTTAACTTTCGATCGCAATCTCATAATGCTGCGCGCACTACAGCAGGATGCAGGACAATCTTCGCGTGCAAATCACAACGGTGGTGTTTTGCGATTCGGCCCAGACGGCAAGCTCTTCGTACTGATGGGCGACAACGGCCGGCGAGGGTTGCTGCAAAACATTACGAGTGGCGGACCTGTACCTGATGATCAATTCGGTGGGCCAGAACCAGACAACGCACATTTGACCGGCGTAATACTGCGTTTGAATGATGATGGCTCGGCGCCATCTGACAACCCTTTCTCGAACGTAGTCACTGCTTTGCCCAGCGAGGCGGCTACAAACATCAGGAAGATCTTTGCTTACGGTGTGCGAAACGGTTTTGGTATGGCTTTCGACCCACTGAGCGGATTTCTTTGGACGCAGGAGAATGGTGACGACGCGTTTGATGAAATGAATCGTGTCGTTCCCGGTTTTAATGGTGGTTGGATTCAGGTAATTGGTCCAGTGTCACGAATCGATCAGTTCAAATCAATCGAAAGCACTTACGGTCCGGGCAACCTACAACAGCTCCGTTGGCCGCCCAGTAATATCGCTGACACTCCGCAACAGGCGCTCGCACGAATGTACATGTTGCCCGGCGCGCAATACGTCGATCCGGAATTCAGCTGGAAGTATGCAATCGCTCCCGCCGGGATCGGGTTCATAACGGGCCGAGGTTTGGGTCCGCAGTACGAAGGCGACCTTCTTGTTGGCGCCTCGCGGACGACGCTTTTGAATGGTTATCTGTTTCGCTTTGGATTCACATCCGACAGGCAACACTTCGCCTTTAGCGATTCACGGTTACAGGATCGTGTAGCTGACAACGTCGATAAGTTTGACCAGACTGAGAGTGAGAGTTTAGTGATTGGCCGCGACTTTGGTGTCGCAACCGATATCGAAACCGGCCCAAATGGAAATGTCTTTGTTGTTTCGCTTTCGAATGGTGCGGTTTACGAAATCAAATCCAAACCGAGTTTGCTATTCACGGCAACACTGAACGGCTCACAGGAAACTCCTCCAACAAACTCAACTGCTACCGGTACGGCTACGCTCGTATTGAGTCCGGACGAAACTACAGCGCGGGTTTCTCTAAACTTCTCGGGTCTTTCAAGCGCACAAACTGCCGCGCACATTCATGGGCCTGCGGCTGTGGGAGTGCCGGGCGCGATTCTGTTCCCACTGCCGAATGGCCAGGTCAACGACTTCGCAATTGCGCTGTCACCGGGTCAGGCGGCTGACTTGAAGAATGGTCTCTGGTACGTCAACGTTCACACGACCAACTTCATTAACGGTGAGATTCGCGGACAGTTTTCCAACTCACCCACAGCGAGCAGTATCCAGGCAAGCGCCACCAGGTATGTCGTTAACGAAGGCCAGGGAAGTGTCTCGCTAACTATCACAAGACTCGGCAATGCAGCAGGTACCGCAACGGTTGATTATGCGACGAGTGATACCGCTGGTTCGAACCCGTGTGAAAGTATTACAGGTGCAGCTTCGTCACGTTGCGACTATCTCGCGACGCTTGGCACTCTTACGTTTTCGCCGGGAGAAACGTCCAAGACCGTTTCGATCCCAATTGCCGACGATGCATTTGTGGAGGGCCCAGAAAGCTTCAACTTCACGTTATCGAACTCTGTGGGCGCGACGATTGGTTCGCCTTTCGCCAGCCAAGTAATAATCAACGACAACGACACCACCCCCGGCGTTAACCCGACGGACAAAACGGATTTCTTTGTTCGCCAACATTACATCGATTTTCTCAATCGCGAACCTGACCCGCCTGGTTTTGCATTCTGGACCAACGAAATCAACAGTTGTGGTTCAAACGTACAGTGCGCCGAAGTGAAGCGCATTAACGTCTCGGCGGCGTTTTTTCTCTCGATCGAATTTCAGGAGACGGGTTATCTGGCTTACCGCGTGCACAAGTCGAGTTTCGGAAATCTGACGGGCGCGCCCGTGCCGATCACGTTTGCAGATTTCATTAAAGAGACTCAACAACTCGGAAAGGGCGTGCAGGTCGGAATCGGAAACTGGCAGGCGCAACTCGAAGCTAACAAGCAGGCATATACTCTCTCATTTGTGCAACGATCTGATTTCCTGGCAGCCTTTCCAAACTCTATGAGTGCTCAGCAATTCGTGGATAAGCTCGATGCAAACGCGGGACTTGTTTTGTCGCCTCCGGAGAAAACTGATCTTGTGTCGTTGTTGGCGGCCGGGCCTGCTGATGTCGCAAAGCGAGCGCAGGTGCTCCGTTCGGTTGCTGATGATTCGGACCTGAAGAGTGCGGAACTCAACCGAGCGTTTGTGTTGATGCAGTACTTCGGATACTTACGACGCAATCCAAACGATTTGCCTGATGTCGACTTCACCGGTTACAACTTCTGGCTCAACAAACTCAATGGGTTTGGCGGTAACTACATCGACGCCGAGATGGTGAAGGCGTTTATCTCCTCATTGGAATACAGACAACGCTTCGGCCCGTAACGCTTTCAGCGCTGTTCATTCTTGCAAGAGCCTGCGTTTTTGCCGTGTAGTTACGTGGTATGCTGTCGCGACTCCACTCCAAGGAACAGAGCATTCGGGAATGAAACTATTAAAACGCATCAGTCGGCTTTGTTTTTCGCTCTTTATCTTTTGTTGGTTAACCCTCACACCTGAACAACTACTGGCCCAAACAACCTTCGGGGGAAACGCTCAGCACACGGGAATCTTCACACCGGCAGTTCAGCCATTGAACGTCTTGAAGTGGCAGACGGATATAGATCTCAACAACACAGGCGCACTCGCTCACTACGGTTCTCCTGTCATTTCGGCTAACAACACAGTTTTTGTTCCTGTAAAAACCTCGAACGATGGTTTTCGCGTTGATGCGTTTGACGGCGCTAACGGAGCCTTCAAATACACTGTCGGCACTGACTACATCATGCCGGTGCACAACTGGCTCTTGCCTTACAACATGTGCATCGTTGGGACACGTCTCTATTTTGCAGGTGCAGGCGGCACGATGTGGCACATCGACAACATCGATTCGAATTCGCCCACAACTCCTGTTCGCGAAGTGTTCTACACAACTCTTTCTGCCTACAACGCAAACGCCAATGCTTTCAATAATACAATTTTCGTAAACACTCCCATCACTGCGGACTCAGCCGGCAATGTCTTTTTTGGTTTTCGTGTGCAGGGAGTGGCCCCGTCTCCATTGAATTCAACTCAGAGTGGACTTGCCAAGATTACTCCGGTTGGTGCGGGTTCGTTTGTTTTCGTTGGCACCGCAGCTAACGACCCTCTCATAGATCTAGATAGTCATAATGCCGGGCCTGCACTTAGTAACGACGAAACCTCGATCTACTTTCCCGTTAAGTCATCGAGCAATGCCTTCTACTGCTATCTCGTAGAACTGAATTCGATGACTCTAACAACGAAACATACAGTTTTTCTGAGAGATCCTCGCAACGGAAGCGGTGCGCGCATTACTGATGACTCAACATCGACACCGATGGTGGCTCCAGACGGTGATGTTTACTTTGGAGTCTTCGGCAATTCCGGTAACGGCTCTCGTGGATTCCTGCTTCGATTTAGTTCTGACCTGTCGATTACAAAAACACCTGGAGCCTTTGGGTGGGATTACACTCCGGCCATCGTGCCTTCGACTATGGTTCGTTCTTACAAGGGCAGTTCATCTTATCTGTTGTTCAGTAAGTACAACGACTATGCGTTTCAGGATGGCAGCGGAGTAAATCGGGTTGCGATCCTCGATCCGAATAGCACGCAGATTGATCCACACTCAACTGCGAACGGATTGGTTGAGATGCGCGAAGTACTGGCGATCATCGGCCCAACACCCGATGACGCCGGGCCCACTTTCCCATTTGCGGTTCAGGAGTTTTGCATCAACGCTCCCGCAGTAAATCCGTCAACCAACAGCGTGTTCTTTGATAGCGAGGACGGGCATATCTATCGTTGGAATCTCGCAACCAACTCGCTCGACCAATCGGTTGTTCTCTCGCCTGGCATTGGGCAACCGTACGTTCCCACTGTGATTGGTCCAGCCGGGACTCTCTATACGCTTAATGGCGGTATCTTCTTTGCCGTTGGTACCAAGCCTGGAGTCGCGGTAACTCTTACTTCGTCCTCGCCAGATGTTCGCAACACCGTCGTCGGCGAAACAGTAACTTTCACTGCAACCGTAACCGGTAACTTGCCAAACCCGACTGGCACTGTGACCTTTACTGATCTCAGTTACAACGGCGTGTCGCCTGTCACGATCACATTGGCCAGTAATGTTCCAATCGATGCGAACGGTCACGCGTCGTTTTCGACTTCAACACTCGTGGCGAGTGCCTTAAATTTTGGGAATCACTTCATTACAGCCACTTACAACGGCGATGCTAGTCACACGACGTCATCTGTGACGATGGTTCAAAAGATCCACCCGAGCGGTACCAACGTAAATGTCACTTCATCGGTGCCTCAATCGGGGCCCGGTCAAAATGTGACGTTTACAGCAACTGTGACCGGAACGACTGGAGGTCTCGGAACTCCGACAGGTATGCTCACCTTTCTTGAAGGCGACACGGTACTTTCACAGCTTCCCTTGAACAGCAGCGGCGTGGCGACTTTCACAACCTCGAATCTGTCGCTTGGTTTCCACCGGATCGATGCGGTTTATGCATCCGATACGCTTTTTAGCGCGAGCAGTTCTCAAGTTGGTCAAATAGTTGGACCGGCCGTTAGTTTTGCATCCGCGAACGCCAGCGGCTCTGAAGGAGCTGGAGCAATCGTAATTACTGTCGTTCGAACCGGTGATCCTTCAGGCACAGCGACTGTCGATTATGCAACCAGCGACATTGGACCAACGAATGCGTGCAATGTCATCAGTGATCATGCTAGTTCACGCTGTGATTATTTGGTCACAACCGGCACGTTGACATTTGCTCCCGGTGAAACCTCAAAACCGATCTCGGTACCAATTGTGGACGACTCCTTTGCTGAAGGCGCGGCAGGCGAGACGTTCAATATCACATTGCAGAACGCGTCAGGAGCAGCACTCGGTTCACCCGCCGTTGCAACACTCACCATCAACGACAACGATGCTGTTGACGGTTCTAATCCAGCTGATCGCACGGGCTTCTTCGTCAGACAACACTACCTTGATTTTCTGAATCGTGAGCCGGATTCGGCAGGCTTCGATTTTTGGAAGCACGAAATCGATATGTGTGGTTCGGATCCACAGTGCATCGAAGTAAAGCGTATCAATGTCTCGGCAGCGTTTTTTGTATCGATTGAGTTTCAGGAGACTGGTTATCTCGTATATCGCATCTACAAGAGTGCCTTCAACAATCTTCCGGGGACTCCGGTTCCGATTGAATATTTGGACTTCGTTCGCAATACACAAAATATCGGCAAGGGCTTCGAAGTAAACGTGGGCGACTGGCAGGCGCAACTCGAAGCGAACAAACAAGCGTTCCTACTGGCGTTTGTCCAACGATCCGATTTTCGCGGCGCCTTTCCTGACTCAATGACCGCACAGGATTTTGTTGACAAGTTAAACCAGAACGCAGGCCGTGTGTTGTCGCCGCAGGAGAATGCGAACCTTGTAGGAATTCTCGGAGCAACGCCAGCTGATTTTATGAAGCGTGCGCAGGTGCTACGCGGAGTTGCTGAAAATAGTGACCTGAGGAACGCCGAGTTCAACAAAGCATTTGTTTTGATGCAGTACTTTGGGTATCTCCGTCGCAATCCGAATGAAGCGCCGGATGCAGATTTCAGTGGCTACACATTTTGGCTGGACAAATTGAATCAATTCAACGGCAACTACATCAACGCTGAAATGGTGAAGGCGTTCATTTCGTCGGAAGAGTACAGACACAGGTTTGGACCATAATTATTCGGGATGTTTTAGCTAGTTGTTTTTGGACGGTTGCCTCACAATAAGCCTCGTAATAGTCCCGGACTCCATTGCCTCGGTGTTCCTGCTCGCTTGCAGGTTGACCATCTCGGCCCAGTTCCATTCTGCCCTGTCTCGTTTATGACTTACGACTCGGTCCACCCCCATGACCAAAAGGGATTAGTTAGATACCTCCGAGTTACGTCCCGTATCAAATCAAAATGCATCCCGCTCATCGTTGCCCTCGTAACGCTTTTTCTTTCTCCGCTTGCCCATGGGGAGCGGCTACCGCTTAAGTCCTACACTGTTGCGGATGGGCTGGCCCACAACAGCGTTAACAAGATCGTCCGTGATAGTCGGGGCTTTCTTTGGTTCTGCACGTTTGAGGGTTTGTCGAGGTTTGACGGCTACTCATTTACCACTTACGGAGTTGCACAGGGCCTTCGAAACCCGATTGTTAACGACTTACTTGAAACGCGCGAAGGACAATACTGGGTTGCCACCGGCGAGGGACTTTATCGCTTCGATCCACTGGGAATTGCGCAACGAAGTTCTATAAGCGACGTGCAAGCATCATCGGCGGTTAAACCCATGTTCACCGTCTCCTATCCGGGCGAGGATTCAAGCTCGAACAGCGTTCTCACACTCTTCGAAGACAGCAAAGGTGTGATCTGGTGTGGCACTGAAAAAGGACTCTATCGACTTGAGCACCAAAATGGACCGCCAACCTTTCGGTATGTCGATATCGGAATAGATGATGAAGACAAATCACCGGGTTTGATAAACGCGATCATTGAAGACAGGCACGGAGCACTTTGGATTGGCTCAGCCACCGGGGTCTATCAGCTCCTGCCCGATGGTCGCGCTCAACATTACAACCACGAGCGCAACGGTTTGCCGTTTGATTATGTTCACTCATTGCTTGAAGACAGGGACGGTCGTTTATAGGTAGGTACGCGGCTAGGTGGATTGTGCTTGCTCGTTTCCGATCCTGATCCGGCCCGCAATGTTGTTGCGCGTCTCTACGGTGCCAAGGACGGTGTGCCCGGAAACTGGATCAATCAACTATTTCAAGCTGCGGACGGACATATATGGGCCGGAAGTAATGCCGGTTTGATCGAGTTTATCAAGACCGCAGATGGTCGCGATTTTCGCTTTCGCGCTTACGCGCAGTCTGAAGGCCTCAATTATCAGGAGGTGGAGTCGCTGGCTGAAGATCGCAACGGCAACTTGTGGCTGGGAATGAAAACTAGCGGGGCTATCAAGCTGGCGCACAGTGGAATCACGGCTTTCCTGGAAGGAGATGGATTCAAGTGGTCCAATGCCATACTCAAAGACAAGACTGGAGATCTTCTTGTAGTTGGCAGCAGCACCTTTCCAGAGTACCTCGTTAACCGCTTTGATGGAGAACGTTTCACTCGAGTTCAGCTCAAAGTTCCGAATGGCTTTGCCGGCTGGGGCTGGAACCAACTTCTATTGGAGGACCATGAAGGTGAGTGGTGGTATGCGACTGGTCGAGGTCTTTATCGTTTTCCGAAAGTAAGCAGCTTCGGGCAACTGGGAATGACGCCGCCAAAAGCGATCTACACTAAGCGCGATGGATTTGCTGGCGACACCATCATGCGCGTGTATGAAGATTCGCATGGTGATATTTGGATTGGTACGGTTGATGGGTTTGGGCTAACGCGCTGGGACCGTCACACTAAGAGTTTTCACACTTACACCGAAAAAGATGGTCTGCCATCGTTAGCCCAGTATTATCCGATATCGTTTTGCGAAGACAATGCTGGGTCGTTATGGATTGGATTCAACGCTGGCGGAGGTCTAATGCGTTATCGCGATGGCCGTTTCACCAGGTTCACTTCAGATAGCGGATTACCCGACGGCGGAATTTTCAATTTATTCGTCGACTCATCTGGACGTTTGTGGGTGCCAACGACGCGAGGTGGTGTGGGGCGGATTGATAATCCAATTAGTGAGCAGCCAAGTGTAATTAAGTTGACTACGGAGCAGGGTCTTTCAAGTAATGATGTCAGAGCCGTAACTGAAGACAGGTGGGGACGCGTGTATTTCGGCACAGGTCGCGGCATTGATCGATTTGATCCAGCTACGGGACGATTTAAGTATTACACCACTGCCGATGGAGTCTTGCTGGGCAATGTGTTAGCCGCTATGCAAGATCGCAATGGTGCGGTCTGGTTTAGTTTTCCAACCGGTTTGATACGACTTGTTCCTGAACCGGAACACGAATCTATTCCTCCTCTCGTACTGATCACCGCTTTGCGGATAGCTGGTGATGAACACCCAATTTCGGCGCTGGGAGAAAGGGAGATCCCGGCGATGGAATTGGGCGCTGATAAGAGTCAACTGCAAATTGACTTTGTTGGATTGGGCTCCAGTCCAGGAGAGGGACTCAAGTACCAGTTTAAGCTCGAAGGCTCTAAGCAAGACTGGAGTCCATTAAGAGAGCAGCGCAGTGTGAACTTTGCGAGTCTCGCGTCAGGCCGCTATCGTTTTTTAGTCCGCGCTGTAAGTGCTGATGGAGTAATGAGCATTGCTCCTGCGAGTTTCTCGTTCAGAATCCTACCGCCGATTTGGCAACGTTGGTGGTTCATGGCGACTGTTGCCACTCTATTAGGTTTGGTCTTTTACATTTTGTATCGCTATCGAGTCGCGCGTTTGCTTGAACTCGAGCGAGTGAGGACGCGTATCGCCGCGGATCTACACGACGATATTGGTTCCAGCCTGGCACAGATTTCCGTCCTCAGCGAGGTTCTTCGAAAACAGTTAGGTGTACAGGAGGCTACAGCTTTGAAGAATCTCGCACTGATTAACCGGGTCTCACATGAAGCGCTCGATTCGATGAGCGATATTGTTTGGGCAATAAATCCGTTGCAGGATCACCTGAGTGACCTTGTACGCAGGATGCGCCGTGTAGCCAGCGAAGTACTCCCGGCACGCGATATTCAGTTTGTCTTCAATGCCCCAACCACCGGGCTTGACTTGAGACTCGGTGCCGACATTCGTCGTGAGGTTTTTCTGATGTTCAAGGAGACACTGAACAACATGGTCAGGCATTCAGCATGCACGCACGCGGATATCTACTTGAAGATCGAGGGAGCATGGTTAGTGGTGATGGTCCAGGATGACGGAAAAGGTTTCGACTCCAGCCAGAAAAGCGAAGGCAATGGGCTTGTTAGTCTCAGTCGCAGGGCGCGTTCTCTAGGTGGTGAAACTGTGGTTACATCTGAAAATGGGGACGGGACGATCGTTAAGATAAGAGTTCCTCATCGTCATTAGAGGAAGATTCTCACCAGTTTAGGTGAGCTACAGCTGGAGTCTCTAATGTAAACTGCGAAAGACCACCAGTGTTGTCCGAAAGAAACTCAACGATGCAGCCAGCTCAGGAAGTCGTCAAAGTTGCGCTGATTGAAGATCAGCAGGTACTTCGCGAAGGCCTTGCGTTTTTGATCGATGGCACGGAGGGCTTTCGCTGTAGCGGCAGTTTCGGCTCAATTGAGCAGGCCATCCAGAAAATCGATAAGGATTTGCCGCAGGTAGCATTGGTCGATATTGGCCTGCCGGGCGTCAACGGTATCGAAGGCATTCGACTTCTCAAAGAGCGTTGGCCTGATTTGCTCTGTATTACGCTTACGGTTTACGAGGACGACCAAAAGATCTTCGATGCGCTTTGTGCAGGAGCATCCGGTTACTTACTCAAGCGCACCCAACCCTCGCGTTTAGTCGAATCGCTCAGAGAAGTGGTGAGCGGTGGCGCACCGATGTCACCCGAAGTGGCGAATCGTGTTGTCTCGCTATTTAAGAGTATTCGTCCACCTAGTCATGCCGATTATCAACTAACGCCGCACGAGCTTCGTTTGTTGAAGATGCTTGTTGAAGGCCATAGCTATAAAACCGCCGCGGCCGAACTTGGCAGTAGTATCAATACAATTGGGACCCACATGCAGAGCATCTACCGAAAGCTACAAGTGCACTCGAAGTCAGAAGCAGTCGTAAAAGCGTTACGAGCTGGTCTTGCTTGATTCCCGCATCCGGGAAGAATTAAATTTCACACCCGCTTGTCTACAAGTTCCAAACTTCAATTCCGGTTTTGATCACTCCAACCTACTGACTTCGAGTTAGCTCCGGACTTCTCCAACCTATGAAATGCGCACACAAACTCACCAGAGTAGGTGATTGTTTTGTCGACTGGTATCGAATACTTAGTTGTCAACCTGCAGTTGCTCTCAACGTTCGTGGTGCAGACCTCCGTAAGTAAGGAAACAAAACCATGACTATCCCCAACTCATCAAGACAATTTCGATCCACTTGTCTGACCCTAATTGTTACTTCACTTGCAGTCATCGCCAGCGGAGTCGTCTTCGCCTACGCCGCTCCGGACATTACAATTTCGCGCGTACCCAACCCTCAACTCAGTTCCGATCTCGCGAACCTTCCAGGTGATTTACGTGCGGTTCCAGTGCCGACACCTTCTGGACTCAACGACATTATTAGAGATCCAGCGATGGCGCGAGCGTTGGGTAAGGCGCTTTTCTGGGATATGCAAGTTGGGAGTGATGGGATACAGGCATGCGCGAGTTGCCATTTTCGCGCTGGTGCAGATCCAAGATCGAAGAATCAACTCAGCCCGGGCTTGAAACACATGCCCGCAGTCGACCTTGTCTTTTCAAGCGGTAGAGGTCCTAACTACCAACTCACCTCGGATGATTTCCCTTTCACTCGACTTGCCGATCCAAATGTTCGCGGCGCGCTTGACACAGCTACAGACAGCAATGACGTCGTGTCGTCACAGGGCATTCATCATCCCAACAACGCGGTCGATCCATTTGGATTCTTTATCGGCGCGTCAAATACGCGCCGTGTCGAGCCGCGTAACACACCGTCGGTCATTAACGCGGTCTTCAGTCATCGCCAATTTTGGGACGGGCGCGCCGAAAACATCTTTAACGGTGTCAATCATCTTGGCCAGCGCGATCTGAACTCAAAGGTGTTTCGCGCCGACGACCCGAAGAAGCCAGTCGAAGTACGCATTGAACTTAGTAACGCTAGTCTGGCATCGCAGGCCGTGGCACCGATAGTTAGCGATCTGGAAATGTCCAGCCCGGATCGTACCCAGCTCGATGTTGGTCGTGAACTCGCAAAGGGCCAACGCAATAATGGCAAGCGACTCGACAATGTTCGACCTCTCAACGGCCAGCTAGTATCTCCGACTGATAGCCTCCTTGGCCCAATGACTCGTTGGCCTAACAAAGGTCTTGTATTCCCTCGATACGACGACATGATCAAAACCGCTTTTTATGAAAAGTGGTGGAGGTCGAAGATGGTAATTCGTATAAACGCCGATGGAAGCAAAACCCTGATCGCAAAAAACAATGGTGAATGTGAGGAGGGCACATGTAGCGAGAACGAGTACTCGCTGCTGCAATACAACTTCTCACTCTTCTTTGGAGTCGCGATTCAACTCTATGAGGCGACTCTAGTCTCGGATGACACTCCGTGGGATCGTTTCCGCCGTGAACATCCACAATCCACCGACCCCGCCTTAAATCCGTGGACGAACACCTCGCCAACGCATATCAGCCGTTTGGCGCTATTCGGTGCAGCGCTATTCAACGATCGCACACGCGGTCCAACGAATATACGTTGTTCCAATTGTCATGAGTCGAATGAGCTGACAGATAATTCAGTGCGCCGCGTGGGACTCGCGATTAATGGCTCGGTGAGAAATCGTGACGGCAACATCATCGACAAAGGCTTCAATAACATCGGCCTTCGCCCTACCGACAACGATCTCGGTGTTGGTGCGAGCGATGTGTTTGGGGCACTTTCGCTTTCTCGCCGGCTCTTTCCAGGTAGCCTGCCGGCAGCATTCGATGGTGCTCTAGTAACAAAAGGTTTCGGTGTCCAGGGCGCATTTAAGATTCCATCACTCAGAAACGTAGCCCTCACCGCACCGTACTTTCACGATGGCGGCACCCTTACGTTGCGTGCGGTGGTCGAGTTTTACAGTCGCGGCGGAAATGTGGCTCCCATTACAGAGCTGGACGGAACACCTATCGAACCACTGGGAATTCCAACGTTAACGTCGGACGAGATCGATGCGATCGTGGCTTTTCTGGAGACGTTGACTGACGAGCGGGTCGTCTATCAACGCGCGCCGTTTGATCACCCGCAGCTGTTTGTGCCCAACGGTCATCCGGGAAATTCCAGTTGGACCATTGACGCGAACAATGACGGTCTCGCAGATGACGTGATGATCGAGATACCTGCGGTTGGCGCAGCAGGCGGCACGCCCCTCCCCGGATTTCTTCAGGGCGTCTTTGGACCTTAAGTTTGTATCTCCGTCGCAATCCGAATGAAGCGCCTGATGAAGATTTCAGTGGGTACACATTTTGGTTGGACAAATTGAATGTATTCAATGGCAACTATATCGCCGCAGAGATGGTGAAGGCGTTCATTTCCTCCGATGAGTATCGGCATCGCTTTGGACCATGAAGTTTATTTAGTTCGGTTTGGATTTCTCTGCGCCTCCTCTGCGTACTCTGCGCCTCAGCGGATGAAATGAGCTCCAATCCTTTACCGCCGAGTCGCAGAGACCGCAGAGGAGGCGCAGAGTTTTCCACCAGACTCTAAATTCTGATCAAGCAGTTTCTTCGGACTAACGTATAATGACGGCCCATGAAAACTTACTCCCTTCTCTTTACGTTCCTGGCTGTATTCAACAACCTTGCTGTGGCCCAAGACTCAACTTCGCCTGGTATTAAACGTCTCCGCAGTCCCGACGATTATCAATCTCGAACACTGAACACGATCTCGTTGATGATGCCGGAAGAGTCGGGCCTTCGAGACATGCAAAAAAGTAGAGCCATGTCGCCGGCAGAGATTAAGTTCGTTGATATGCGTCTCGGTAGACCACCACTGGCGTACCTGACTTTTGACGTTCGGCTCCGTAATGACAGTGGCTCATCAAAATGGTTCTTGCTGCCGAGCAACATTGGATCTGGTCACGAACCCATTGGTGGTAAGGGTGGTGTCGACGCTTTGGAGGCTTTCCTTTTACTGCGCACGGGACGTGTGACCCTGGGTCACTTTCTTGGTACCGGTGGATTCAACGCACTGTTGTTGCCGGCGCATGCCGACATACGCCTGAGACGCTTTCCTATTTCTTACTGGGGCGAACTACCTGAAAGTGTTTCGATCGAAATTGTGATTGCAAAGAGCCTTACGATAGGCAGTGAGTCGGCGGAGAGTTGGTTTGAAAGCATTCCGTTGAGTAGTAAGAACGCAGATATTCTAACCGACGTCGACCGAGCGATGAGGCTGGGAAAAACGAAACACACACCGGACAACAAAGAGATTACGCCGGCGATGGACGTCGAGCGAAGAGTTGCGTTACAGGTTTCAATCAAGCCTCGCTAAGTCAGTACCTATTCGGGTCAAATATTGACCTTCAAGTACACAAGGTTGGGAAGGGGGGGCAGAGCGGCAGTTTCTCTAACCTCTACTTAGATAATTTTAGTGCGCCTCTGCCGCCTACTTTTCACTCATTCCGAATTCTAACTTGAGTTTCCTGACTTTGATCTTAGTTACTTAACCCTGCGGGGGCGGCGCTAGGTTTGAGTATGAAGAGGTTAGAGAAGCAGCCGCTCTGCCCTCTTCCCGACCTTCTGTAGTTGAAGGTCGATTATTCAGCCGCCCGCGGGTGTTACTGACCTCCCGCTGTCATCTTCACTTCCTTTAAGAGCGTGTTATCTGGATCTACTACAACACTCGTCGGCTGTTCATCCATTCGAAACGTTTCGCTAGCTCTCTTTGCTTGAGGTCGGAGCTTGAAGTAGTGCGTGCCGTTTGCCGTTGCTACCGCAAGTGGAACTTCATCGAGAAAAACCGCACCAGGTTGTTTCTGTGTAGTCACGACGTCGAGACGCTTTGAATTGGCTTGCCAACGCCACTGAACATCGTATTGAGGATGACCACTATCGTAAACCCACCTTGTAAAAAATGTCTGAAGATCTTTTCCGGAAGCTTTCTCCAGCGCGAGACGCAGATCCTCACTACTAGCGACGGAGTTCTTGTGCTGTTGATAGTAGCTTCTAATTCCTTGGAAAAACGCCTCGTCACCTAGCCTGGATCGAAGCATGTGCAAGACCCAGGCACCTTTTTGATAGTTGTTGCCATTAAGTAGTTTGAAGAGATCCTGTGTGTCGCTATCGTGAATGGGTATGCGATTCTTCTGTTCGTAATCGAATGCGGTGTCGGCAGCGCGTTTAAGATATTGCTGAAATGCCTCCTCGCCGTCGTGCTTTTCAATAAAGAGACCTGAGAAATAAGTTGCGAACCCTTCGCTGAGCCATAGGTCGGCCCAAGTTGACTCGGTGACTGAATCTCCAAACCATTGATGTGCGATCTCGTGAGCGACGACAACTTCAATGCCGGTGCGAATATCAAACGTTTTACTGAGAGCTTGACCTGGATTTGGATTGAATAGAGTGCTGGGGAAAACGATCGCGCTTGAGTTTTCCATCCCGCCAAATTGAGTCGCTCCAATAATCAATGCGAGCTTCTCGTAAGGGTACGGGCCGACTTTTTCGTTGAACATCTGCAAGGCAGACTCTGCTGAGCTAAAGCCCTTCGGTGCATAAGCAGCGTCTGACTGGGGAACGTAGAACGACAAAGGAGACACGGGTGACCGTGGCGCTTCGATTCGCGCGAATTCTCCGACACCTATGATCATACAATATGGAGGAATTGGAGCGCCTTCAGAATAGGTCCACGTTTTTCTTCCAGGGTCATTCGTTTCAACCTTGGTGAGATGTCCATTTGCAACGACGATATCGCGACTCGGCGCGGAGACGTTGAATGTAATAGTTGCTTTTGCCGATGGATGATCAAAGCAGGGAATCCAGTGATGAACCCGGTCTGGCCAGTTGTCGCCGATCACTGAGGGCTTTCCATCTTTATCCTTCGACAGAATCAAACCATCTTTCGGTTTACCATGATACGCAACCGAGATCTGCAAGTTAGTCCTGGGCGCGATTGTCGACGGCAGGGTGATCTGAAGCTTTCCATTCTGATGGAGGAAGGGAACTGGCTTATCGTTCAACGTTACGGAGTCAGTCTTAAGCTCGCCGAAATCGAGGTCAATGACTTGCAACGGTTTCAGCGCGACGATATCGATGTCGGTTTGGGCCTGCGTGATCTCCGTTAGTGAATCGTTCAGTGTGATCGAAACGTTGTAGTTGGTAGGACGCCACGCATCGATCAGACGTTCGCGACGAAGCGCGAAAGCCGTGAGCGCGGAGAAGATGACGACAACGATCGCGCCGGGCGTGACTGTTCTTAAACTTCTGTGATTCGGGTTTTGCATCATCATAAGTACCGCAACTGTCTTTCTCTGCGTCGCCTCTGCGAACTCAGCGCCTCAGCGGTGAGTCTACGTAATCAACATTACCGCAGAGACGCAGAGGTGACGTAGGAGAAAGACAACTCTTATTTCAGATCAACGAAGTCCGAGCATGAGTAGTGCTGACCTATCGGAGACGCTTCTGTCGGAGTCTTGCCAGGCACGATATGCGACTAACTCCTCATCAGTCAGTGGGTGATTGTCGAGGCGTGCGGTTGGTGTGCGTTCGAACGCGCGATCTGTCAAAGCCATATGTGCTTTGCGCACAGATAAGGGACCACCTCCCGCCAATACTTTTTCAGCAGATTCGACGTCAGGAAAAAACTCATCGTAGGCGAGCAGGTGCCAAACGGTGTCAGCGCCGTCGCCGTCGATGGCTAACACACGAAGAAGACCGTACGCGCTTTCGAGTTGAAAAATGAGATAGTCGCCTGGCTCTACCGAGTGTGACATGTGTGTTGAGAGGTTAGCACGAGATAAGCTGAACGAGACCAACATCGCAGCCGCTTCCTATTTATTTACGCAATCGCCGACTCTTTCGCCCGAAACGTTATTCTTCTGATTGTTAGTGCCCGTTAACTTCTTTCCATCAGTGGACAAGATCACCTCGTCGACAAACCCACCAACGTCCCAACGCAAGGTGTATTTGCGCTGAGAGGCATTCGTCAGTTCCCAGCTACCGGAGTTTTCGCCGTTCGTAAAACTATGGTCTGCTGAAAAGGTTAGCTGGGGTCCAACAAACCATTTCCACTCGCCGATAATGTCGTTGCACTTAGGTTGGCTCTTTTGAGCAAAAAGCGAAGTTGCGATTAGCAGTGCAAGAACGAGTGATCGCATAGGGTTGCCTCCGATCAAAAGATAAGTCCACAACCTGGCCACGCAAGGTAAAGTAAAATGCAATTCCGAATTTCTCGGTGTCACAGTTTCACAAGTTCCGATTGTTTTTAACGAACTTCGAATCGGCTCTGCCGCCTGATGTGAGGCGTGGCTCTGCCCCGCCGCGGCGATACCTTAAATGTACTCTGCGGCTACGCCACGCGTAAGATTTCTTAATGACATCAACGGCGTGACAAAGCCAGGACTCACATCAAGCAGCAGCACCGCGCGAGCGACTCTCTTAGGCACAGTCCAACGCCGAACCGAGTGGTAGCCCAGCGAGCATTGGCTGATATGTCGTTTGATGAAAACGACCAATTCTGCTTCGCGTGTAATCTAGCAGGAGTTACTCGTCCTTAAGTAAAGTGCGGAGCTTTTCTCTTAGCTCTGGGCCACTCTCATGCCCGTGACTGGAAGTCGCATGAGCCACCGCGGCATCAAGCACTTCTTCCTCAGTCCCGGAAATCTTAAGAGAGCAATTCTTTTCGCTGGGATATTCGCCGCAGTCTATGAATTTGCGCTGTTTGGGAGTTGGTATGGCTGACATGGAGAAGACTCCTTTCGAAATTGTCTGTATGGATCAATTTTACCTAACTTCAAAGTAATCCTGTAGCTTGCGAGTTCACCTGCTCTGCGCCTTTCGTTAGTCACGCTAATTTAAATACTGAGTCAAAAGGGGGGGCTGAAAAAGATTAACCACCAAGTCACCAAGACACGAAGTCACAAAATTAGATTGTAGAAGTATTTCTTCAATTCGTGTTTTTGTGCCTTTGTGTCTTAGTGGTTTCTCTTCAATTCGAAGTTCTCACCCACCTGCTAACGCATTTGTACTGACATTCACGCACCTCTTTATTGCCAAACGAAAATCGCACCTCTAGAATCGGGCAACCGCGATGAGTGCAAAGCCTGCAAAAGATTATTACGTCGTTTTGGAGATCGAGGAGAGTGCTACACGCGCAGAGATCGACCGGCAGTACAAACGCCTGGCGTCAAAACATCATCCGGATCTCGGGGGCAGCGAGGAAAGAATGAAATCGCTCAACGAGGCCTACGGCGTTTTGAAAGATCACTCACTGCGCAAAGACTACGACCGCGGCCGAAGATACAACATTCCGGTTCGGGAGAGCTTCGTTCCACGGACCACTCCAACTGCACAGGACGTCGGCGTCTTTGGCCACGTTTTGAGCTCCCTGTTGTGTTTGATCGCAGGTTTCTTTTTGTTGGTGCTCGTTCGTTTCCAGTGGATCTGGTTTTTGTGGCCACTGGCAATACTGGCTGTTTTTGTTCTTGGGTTCGGAGTTTTGATGGCGCGCAGCGCGATGAAGGCAGCAAACGCTTCACTTCCCACCACCAGTCGTCTGAAACGTCATAGCCTGTTGCAGGAGCTTGCGTTCTGGACAGTAATTGCAAGCGGAGCGTACGGTCTTTATCTCCTGATGGAATAATTCGATGAACGCAACCGGGTTGGATTTGTTGTTTTTGGAAGTAAACAATCTGGAAGAATCGCTCGCGTTCTATCAAGGTGTTCTAGGATTGGAAGTCGATTCGATCAACGCAGCAGCCGACCCCCCTATGGCAACGTTGAGAGCAGGTTCATTGAAGATCACTCTTGCGCAGCAATTGGAGACAATGTTGCGGCGCGGTCGCGGCGCACACTTCTTTATCGGTGTTGCAGATGTCGACTCGTTTTATGAAGAGGTGCACAGGAGAGCTCCTGAGATTGAGCCACCTTCAGATGAAGGTTGGGGAGGCCGGTTTATTACCTGTCAGGATCCTGACAAGTACCGCTTCTTTTTTGTGACCTGGTCGGAAGAAGAGAGGAACAGACCTCAAAGACAGATGGAGTAGTTATGGCTGGACAACACACTGAAAATCTCTTTCGCCGATTCAAGGGCGAGGCCGTGTCGATTAAGACTCTCACGGGCGGTCTCTACGAGGGCCGCGTAACGGAAATCACCAACGATTACATTTGCCTCATGGAAACCGTGGGTGGTGAAGGTGTGCAGGTATTCTTGTTCTTTCATGCAATCGAATCTGTCACCGCCGTGGCGAACAATCCGGTTTGAAGTACTTCAAGGTTTAGGCGTTCTTTATGCGTTATGTCGAGAATCCTCCCAACCCATGGTTAACTCATTCCGTTGAGTGGATCGGTGAACCTCCCGAAGTAAAGTTGGAAGTGTTTGAGGAGACCGAAACGAAACGGATCATTACCAGGAACGACAGTCCAGATGTTGGTTTCGATTACACGGTTAACTGTTACCGAGGTTGTATCCACGGCTGTACCTATTGTTTCAGTAGGCCAACTCACGAATATCTCGGGTACGGCGCCGGCACTGACTTCGACCGAAAGATCATCGCCAAGGTAAATGCGCCGGAACTTTTAAAGAAGGAACTGATGAAGCCTTCATGGAAAGGCGATGAAATAGTTTTTTCCTTTACTTCGGATCCTTACATCCCACTCGAAGCCAATTACAAACTCACTCGACGTTGCCTGGAAATCTGTGCGGAGTTTCGTCAGCCTGTTGGAATAATAACCAAGTCGGCAATGATTCGAAGAGATATCGATGTGCTTCAGGATCTCACAAGGAATGCGAGTCTTGGTGTGTTCTTTACGATCCCATTCACTGACGTGGATGTGGCAAGAGCCGTTGAGCCATACGCTCCTCTGCCGGAAGCGAGGTTCCACGCGATGGAAGCATTGGCTTCTGCCGGCATCGAAGTAGGCATTGGTATCGCACCGGTTATACCTGGCCTGTCGAGCGACATTCCAATTTTGTTAAAGCGCGCGAAAGAGGCAGGTGCAACTAAAGCTTTCATTAACATGCTTAGACTGCCGGGCAGTGTGGCGCCTTATTTCGAAGAGCAGCTACGCGACAAGATGCCGACTCGAGCAGATCGGGTTTTGAATCGCATTCGAGAAGCTCGCGGCGGAAAACTCAACTCGAGTGTGTTTGGCGAGCGCATGCGAGGCAAAGGACAATACTGGGAAGCCACCGAACGTCTCTTTAAGATTCATAGCGAACGACAGGGTTTCAATAAGAAGCGCGAACATAAGACAGCAGCGACAACGACGTTCCGTCGACCAACGGCGCAAACGAGTTTGTTCTGAGGCGGCAGCGAGCTTTGATCTTTGTGACTGTACAGCGGAGCTCAGGCAGCAAGGGTTCTTTGCCTGTGAAGCAGGCTTTATGCTTTAGTCCGCTTCGCGGGCAAAGAACTGTGTAATCTCAGCATTCTTGTGGAATAATACATCCTTACCAACCAGCCAAGGATTCAGGAGGCAATACGATGCTGATCAAAGACGTGATTCGCAACCGTGAGCCTTACTCTACGAAGGCAACGGACACGGTTCAGGAAGCGGCCGAGTTTATGGCTGCTCGAAACATTGGCGCGGTCTGCGTTGTTGACGACGCTGGAAAGTTGCTTGGCGTCTTCTCTGAACGGGATGTGCTCAATCGTATCGTTGTTCCGGGTCGCGATCCTCACGAGGTTAGTGTGGGTGAGGTAACGAGTGAGCTTAGAGCCGTGATTCGATGTGACGAGACTCCTCATCAGGCGCTCGAGCGAATGGAACAGATCGGCACCCGTCATTTGCCCGTGGTTGACGGTGATCGTTGGGTCGGCATGCTATCGATCCGTGATCTCTTGCGGGTTGAGCTGGGTGAGCAGGGCGATGAATTGAAGCTGTTGCATGAGTATATACAACACTAACTGCGGTCTTTGGTTTTGGGCCTTTGTTTTTGGTCTTATTTTTCACTCCACCACGTCCAAGACCCAGGACCAAAACTAAGACATCCACTCCACATGCCCAATCGATTCTTACTAATCGCCTCACTCTTAGCCGTCACACTTGCCTGCAGTCATCCGCCCGTTGGGGCGGGCAATGGGGAACTGGAAACTTCATCGCAAACTAATTCAAGCTTCAAAGTTGAAAAGGTCGTGGGCGGTTTACAGGTTCCCTGGTCAATTGTCTGGGCACCCGATGGCCGTATGATTTTTACCGAACGCGTCGGGCGCATTCGTGTTTTCGAGAATGGCAGTTTGAAACCACAGCCTCTTTTTGTTGTTCCAGACGTCGAACCAACCGGCGAAAGTGGATTAATGAGTGTGGTTCTTCATCCAGAGTTCGCGACCAATCATCTGCTATACCTTTCGTACGCCTATGCGGGTGCTGGCGTTCGCGTCAGAGTGGTGCGCTATCGCGAAGCGCCCGAAGGGTTCGTTGATCGAAAAGTCATCATCGAAGACATTCCCGCCGCGCAGTTTCATGCAGGTTGCCGTTTGCGATTCGGTCCAGACGGCAAGTTGTACATTACAACTGGTGACGCTACTCAACGCGAACTCGCACAACGTCTGGATTCACTAGCCGGCAAAACGTTACGACTAAACGATGATGGTTCCGTGCCTAACGATAATCCGTTCATCGGCCAAGCCAACGCGAGACCCGAAATCTGGTCGTACGGTCATCGAAACTCGCAGGGAATGGATTGGCAACCAGGCTCAAATCTGATGTTTCAGACCGAGCACGGGCCAAGCGGATTCGATGGTCCTGGTGGCGGCGATGAAGTGAACATAGTCGAACGTGGCAAGAACTACGGATGGCCGCTCATTCATCACAAGGCGAGTCGTGCGGGTCTCGAGTCGCCTTTGCTTGAATACACACCTGCGTGTGCTCCGGCGAGTGGAATGTTTTACCGGGGCTCCGCTTTTCCTCAGTTCAAAGGAAACTTCTTTTTTGGTTGTTTGCGTGGTGAGCGATTAATTCGAGTGACTCTCGATGGACGCCGTGTCTTAAGTCAGGAGGACTTGATCACAAAGTATGGTCGTATCCGTGATGTCGCCGAAGGACCGGATGGTTTCCTCTACTTCTCGACGTCGAATCGCGACGGGCGCGGGACGCCAACTACTGACGATGATCGAATTCTTAGGTTAGTGCCAGTAAAGCAGTGAAGGCGGATCAACCTTAAACCTTCTGGGCAAGTATCGCTGTCTTGCTCCAGCCGATCGCCTGCGGAGGTGGGAACCGATAATGATGCACAATTCGGAAGTGCCGTTCGGTTTTACTCATGACCTCGCGTGGTGGATGGCTTTTGAATCTGAAAAGAATTTCGAGGAAGGTACCCGCCACTGAAGGGTGTATAGGCAAGTGAAGGAGATGTCCACCCGGCGCTATCACTCTGGCAATCTCCGTAAGACCGTCCTCCAGGGGAACGTATTCGAGAGCTCCACTCGTCACCACCAGATCCAACGAATCATCAGCAAACGGCAAAGAGAGTAGATTTCCCTGTGCAAATGTGACATCGCGCTTTCGACCTGGGCTGAAATAGATGGCTTTCCTCGCTGCAGTAATGGACGTTGAACTCAAATCGAGCGCGGTAATCGACACTGGAAACCGAACAGCTCGTAACAATGCCATGGTCAACAGTCCCGTCCCGCAACCGGCGTCAAGAATCTTCGCGCCCCGCGACACAGGGAGGGGATGGTTTTCAAGGTATTGATCGAGCGAACGGCCATACCCGTTGAGCTTGAAGGTCAGATCATAAAACCGAGCGATTCGATCGTAATAGGATCCAGCGCGGGCCTCATTTTTGGTTGCAGTCAGCGCGTACTCCATCAGCTCTTTAGCCTCTCTTATCGTGAACTTTTTGGTGGAACTTCCAGAATTGGCGGGCAATTGTAGCGTTCTCACCTCCATTACTCAACCAAAAACGCCAGATTAGCAATCAATTTCCGGGCCTCAGCCCTTAGTCTCACGCAAGAAGGAAGGTCTTCAGACGTTCTGCACCCGGAAGGATTCTATTTAGGGGGGTGAAGAGTATGAGCCGCGCTTGTTTTTCTGTGTGTTTAGTTTTGACGATGGGCATTGGATTGGCTTTCGTCGTATCAGTACAGTCCGCGTCGATGGCTTATGCTCAAACACAAGAGGTCGACCGGATAGCGCGCATTCCCAAGCCACAAGGTGGATTCGATTTGGAGGTGTTGGTGGATGGCAGACCCCTGGCCGAATATTTCGCGCGCGGCCGCACTTATGTCGAGGCATTGAAAGGTGCGGAGTTCGAACTGCGCGTACGAAATCCAACTCCGAATCGCGTCGCCGTGGCGCTGTCAGTTGACGGGCTCAATACGATCGACGCGCGTCATACCTCAGCATGGTACTCCAGCAAATGGGTGATTGATCCTTACCAGACAATCAGCATCGGAGGTTGGCAGATGAGCACTGAGCGGGCACGACGTTTTTACTTCACAGATGAACGTGATTCCTACGGTGCCAAACTGGGTCAAACGACAAACCTTGGAGTCATCTCGGCGGTCGTATTCAGGGAACGACAGCCGGTCTCGATAAACCCTCCGATGCCCATCTATCGCGACCGTGAAAAGGGTCAGGATGAACCGTCGAATCAACCATCTGATGCGCGTGCCGGTGAGTCTGGAAGAAAGGCCGGTATCGCCCGCAGTGACGACGACTACGCTGCAACAGGAATCGGGCGCTCGGTTCGAAATGATGTGCGTTGGATCGATATGGAACTTGAGGCGCACCCTTTGGCGGAATTGAGTTTGCGCTATGAATATTACTCGGCGTTACTCAAGCTCGGAGTATTGCCGCGTCCAAACTATGAACCTTATCCACTGCGACGACGAGAGGATTCGCGAGGCTTCAGTCCGGAGCCTTGAACTAGCTAACGACGAATCAAATCGGCGGTGTATAGCTGCCGGTACACACGGTAGTTCGACATGACCTTTTGCACGTAGCCTTTTGTTTCTTCAAAGCCAATCTCCGAAGTAAACACGCCAGGATC
>Ga0163163_10001071_pt1 | contig 23265 bp, 27 predicted proteins | sample S65metaG_FD_119766 | JGI IMG/M metagenome (GOLD analysis project Ga0163163, IMG submission 119766) | Switchgrass rhizosphere microbial communities from Kellogg Biological Station, Michigan, USA - S6-5 metaG | ecosystem: Host-associated > Plants > Roots > Rhizosphere > Soil | place: USA...
CAGTCTTGTTCGTAGTCATGTTGAATTCCTAACCAAAACTCGGTACTCATATCAAAATAAATAGCTAAACGAGTAGCTATATCTTTATCCAAATCTTGCTTTTCTTCTATGATGGCTTTGACTTTAATGCTTAGGCTGGCTAACTTGCTTAGTTTGTCTTCTAATTTTTTAATTTTTTCTTGAATTTGAGCAACTTTTTGACCTTGTATAATTCCTTAATAAGGTATTAAACAAAAATTTAGTATATGGATAATGCACGGAGCGACTTTCCTATCTTTGCAGAAACGAAAGAGCTAGTTTATTTAGATAGCGCAGCCACTAGTTTAAAACCGCAAGCAGTAATTCAAGCTATTAATGATTACAATCAAAAATATTCTATTAATTCCCATAGCGAAGTCAACAATCCTTTATTTAAAAAAGTTTATGAAACTATTCGAGAAACCAGAGCAACAGTTGCCCAAAAAATCAATGCTCAAGTTGAAGAAATTAGTTTTTTGCCTTCTACTACTCATGCTTTGAATTTTCTTGCCTTATCTTTAAAAAATCATTTGCAGAAAGGAGACCGAATTTGCCTAACTTATTTGGAACATAGTTCTAATCTTCACCCTTGACAAGCCATTGCCAAAGAAAAAAAAATTATTGTTGATTTCTTGCCTTTAAATAAAGAATTTACTATTGATATTAGTAAGCTAGATAAATATATTGATAAGAAAACCAAAATAGTTAGTTTTGTCCATGTCAGTAATAGTTTAGGAGTAATTAATCCTGCCGCAGAAATTACCAAAAAAATTAAAGAAATCAATCCGGAATGTTTAGTTATCTTAGATGCTTGTCAAAGCATTATTCATGTTCCGATTAATGCAACAGAATGAAATATAGATGCTTTGGCTTTATCAGGACACAAAATTTATGGACCAACTGGTATCGGAGTTCTATGAATAAAAAAAAAACTGGGAGAAAAAATGCCTCATTTGTTATGGGGAGGAGGAAAAAAAATTGGACCAATGGAAGAAATTGTCGACCAAAACTTGCCATTATCCCAAAAAATGGAAGTAGGGACTTTACCTTTGGCAGAAATTTTTGGCTTAAAAGCCGCTTTTGAGTTTTTAAATAATTTCGCTACTAAAGAGATTTATAAATATGAAAATGATTTGCGAAACTATACTCTCCAAAAATTGAAAAAAATTAAAGACATAGTTATTTATAATCAAGAATTAGTGTCGGCTAATATTATTACATTTAATTTGCCTTACCACCCTCATGATATAGCTGATTATTTAGGAAAGCATAATATTTACGTGCGGGCAGGTAATTTTTGTTGTCCTTACTTGGATAAATTAATTGGCGCTAATTCTGCTTTACGGATTTCTTTTGGAACCTACAATGATTATGGTGACATTGATAAACTAGTCTTTTGCCTACAAAAAATTATGCAGAATCCACAAATTTTATTGCCTTTTTAAAAAAATAGAGCAATTTGAAATCAAAGTAATAACAAAAAACTAAGAAATTTAAACTTCAATACCCAGTTAAAATAATAAACTTTACTTACCAAAATAAATTACTGATCTATAGTCTTAAATTCTAGGTGTTTTTGCCTGGTCAGCTTCCTGGAATATTATGGATTCCTTGCTGAAGAATTTGGGCTTGTTGCTGGATTGGTTGCTTCTCGGCGGCCCGTTTCCCTTCTAAAGAATCAGAAGTCGTTTCTTTTTTTATTGGTGGTTCGATAAGGAGATATTCTTCAATTTCTTTTTCCTCGAAATCATGACTAGTCCACTTTTGCTCAAACAACAAACCTAGTTTATTTTCTAATTCATTAAGGATTTTTTGCAATACCTCTCGGTCCTTTTCATAGGCCGTTTGTGGTTTATAAATAACTTCGTATTCAGTTTCCGAGGATAAACCGGTGCTAGATTCTGACTGGTCTAAATTTGTCAAATGGTCTTCGATTTTCTTGATTAATTCTCCTAGTTCTTTTCTTTGCTGGCTAGTGAAAGTTATCTTTGTTTTCAACCAATGAGCGAATTTTAACGAGTCTGTTGTTCCTGCTTCTAGTTGTTCACCAATGTCTTTACAAAAGCGACAAAAGGCTAACAAGGCTGATTTTGCTTCTTCATTGTCACTTTCAGCTATTAAAATTTCATGCAAACCTTCATAATAACTTATCTCTTCTTCCACTTTTTTCTTTTCAATTTCAGTAAATTTTAAATAATAGTCAGTTTCCGTAAAATCCTTAGTTTTCCAAATTGTTGATAACACACTTCGGTAAAAACAAAGTTTTCTTATAATTTCTTGCTTAGTCATAATATATAATTTTATGACAAGATATTTAATCGAGCATAGAACTAATCCAAACTGGTAGTTGTATGTGCGTTAAATTAAATAGAGAAGAAAATGAGTTCTAAAATAAAAAATGACTTTAAGTCAAAAACTGATCTGATTGAAAAAGTTAATCAAAATCTTAGTGACCCACGACGAATAATTGGAAAAATTATTCGTCAAACGCAATTATTTACTAAAAGTAATAAGATTGATTGAAGTAGAAAAATATTTAGCCAATGACAAAAAAAGCAAATTTCTGAAACAATTGACCAATTTTTAGAGGAAATAAATTTGAATTTAAAAAATAAGAATGGAGTTGTTTTAAATAATTATTTTAGTTTAAAAGATATCGTTACACTAGCTAGAAAAGCTCGTAATCCCCAAACAGGAAAAGAGATGATAATCAAGGAGCAAAATCGTAAATTAAAAAAAATAATAAATTAACTAATTATTAACATTAGTTGCTAAAAATAAAGTATAGGCAAAAAAATTATGAATGGGAGAACAATATTATTATTAGGTAAAACAGGAGGTGGAAAATCCACCTTAGCAAATGTATTAATTAACAGAAACGAAAATTTTGAAGAAGTCTTTTCGGAGAGTGCGGGAATGACCAGCGAAACTCGTCAAAACCAGGTTGAAGAAAATGAAGTAAGTAAACAAAGTGCTAGTTCTGCTGCTAATGCTATAGAAAATGCTCGTTGAGAAATAGCAAGGAGTAATCAATCAACTAGTCGGCAATTAGAAAAGTTGGAAGAAGATAAAGAAAAAAATAAAAAAGAAGAGGAAAGAATAGTAGAAATAGAAAAGCAAGTGCTTGGTATGCAAATATGAGCCCACGGACAAGAAATCAAACAGAAGGAAAAAGAAAAATACGATAAACAACTAGCTGAGATAAAGAAAGCTGAGGAACCAAAAGCATTAATAGTGCAACATAACATTTCTCTGATAGGTGTAAATACTACCGTCATTGCGAAAGGTACAAATGTTAATTTTAAACAAAATTAATTAGAATAAAAAAATGACCTCATTTAAAGATGAATATGAAAAGTTTTACTTGGAAATAAGCAAAGAAATCTCTCTTGAATTATTGATCAATATAAGTAAAAAATATGAAAAAATTTTAAATTTCACAAGTCTCAATTCATTAGAAGAATTAGAATTATTTTTTAAAGTTCAAAATAGACAATTTGATATAGTATGCTTTTCATTAAATGAGTGAAGCAAAGGTCGACAATTATCCGAGGAAGAATTAAGACACTTATTTGGTTTTGTAGTTCAATTAGTTTCTAAACAAGAAAGTTATGACAATTTCAAAAAAGAAACGTTTATCAAATTTGCTAACAAGGAAGAAGAAGTAGATAACCTTAAGGAAAGAGGAGAAAAAATTATTAAAAGTTTCCTTGGGATATTTGTTCAACACGAAAAAGAACGACTTCAATCTAACCAAGTTAATAATCAAGTTCAATCAGTCTCTCCCAAAAGCCAAAATCAACCATCCAGTAAAAATAATTATCTCTGAGGAATTATTATTGGTATGGGAGTAGTAATAGCAACTTTATTAGGAGTGACATTTTTTTTATTAACTAATAAAAAAAATAAAAAAAGAGTAAAATAATGTATTATGACTGAAAAGAAAAACTTAAATGGATGAGTAGGAGAAAAGAAAATTACTAACGAACAAAGAATTAAATTAGAGCAAAAAGAAGGTTTAATTCCTGGTTCTTGGCCGCAAGAATATTCTTTAACTGAATTAGAGGAATTAATAAAGGAATTGGATTCAAAAGAAGGACGGGAAAGAGTAGAAGACATTCAACGGTCTCGGTCTTCAATTAACGAAAATATTCAAGCTGAATCAATTTTGTTAAATAATCCAATTTTGATTAGAAATGTCCTTTTAATTGGTAGAACTGGCGGAGGTAAATCAAATTAATTAATCAAAATAATAACTTTGAAGAAGTGTTTAAGGAGAGTGCTGGTAGCGTCAGTGAAACCAAAAATGTTCAAATTAAAGAGTTTGTTCTCAATATTACTGAGGATGGTAGTGAAAGAGTACGTTATTTAGTTATTGACACAGCAGGATTTGGGGATACCAAACTAACTGATAAAGAAGTATTAGAATTAATGTCGGAAATGGTTATAATTATTGGTGACGATGGATTAATTCAAGTCTTTTTTGTTACTAACAGTCGGTTTACTAACGAGGAGATTGAGGTTTATCGTTTATTAGAGTCGGTTATTTTTGATAATCAAGTTAATAAATACACTTCTATTGTTAAAACTAAATTTCCGGAATTCGAAAATGAAAATAAATGTGAAGAAGATAGGCAGAAGTTTCACGCTGAAAATCCTGAACTTGCTAGAATATTCAATACTAACAAAATTATTTATGTAAACAATCCACCGTTGGTTGGCCGTCCTTCGACTATTGAGCTTAACAAAGAAATTAGGGAAGAGTCAAGAAAAAGACTGCTTGCTCATTTAGGAAAATGTCAAGATATTTATCAACCAGGAAATTTAAATACTCTTAAACAGAGAATTAATAATTATAAAACGCAAAAAGAGAATTTACAAAATCGAAAGAATTAAGCAAGAAAATCGTGATCGAGAAAATAGGTTATGACAAGAAGTAGAGAACCAAAGACGATTAAATGAACAGAAAGTTACCCAAAAAAGACAATCCATTCAAGCTAGTTTAGATTGAGCACGACAAAACAGTCAAGCAAGGATTACTCATGCCCAACAACAAATAAGTAATGCCGAAAGAGATTTCGAGCAGCAAATTCAGCAGCAAACTAATTTACCAGGGATTGTTGGTTTGGCAAAAATGTTTATTAAAAAATAAAAATTATTCTTTTATTTTGCCGACTCTTTTTTTAACCACTCCATTCCTCTTTCTCCGTAAAGTAGATAAAACAATAATTCAATTAAAATTCTTTGCGGTATCCTTAATTTGCGGGGATTATTTAATTGATCAATTTTTTTAACTTGTTCCTCAGTAAGAAAAGTAAATTGAGAAAGAAACTTTAATGCTTTCTCGTCAGGCAAGTTTCGCAAAAAATCATAAAATTCAGGAAAAGAAGTTTTTTCAGGAGAGAGTCAAATGGTTTTGCCAGCAGAAGATTTAGAGATTTTTTTTCCTTCCTTGTCGGTTAGTAAATTAAAAGTAAGAGCAAAACATTTATTTTGTGGATGATAATTATGAATTAACTTTAATCCAGTAGTTAAATTTCCTCATTGGTCGCTACCGCCTAATTGCCCATGGCAGTTGTAGTTTTCATATAAATAATAAAAATCATAAGCCTGAATGAGTGGATAACTAAACTCTAAATAAGAAATCCCAGTATCAATTCTTTTTTTAATGGTTTCCTTAGCGGACAGATAAGCAACAGTTAGGTTTTTACCAGTTTTTCGTAAAAAATCAATAAAGTTTATTTTTTCTAATCAATCCTGATTGTTTAAGATTTGAAATTTGCTACTGTCTTTTAATGGTCAAATGTACTGAAGGTATTTTTCTCATTTCTCTTTGTTGTTTCCTTCGTCAGGTATTTCTAAAACTTTGTTAACATTTTTTAATAATTCTCCGTTAGTAAAAACATTGCTGTAGAATTTCTCTAATGGAGAAAAATTAAGAAAAAGTGGAGAATCTTTTTTTGGTTTAATCAGCAAGCTATTTAGTTGTTCTTTAATTTTTTCTTGAAAACCATCAATTTGATTAACTTCTAATAATGGTCTTTCTTTGTCTTTATCACTGGGGTCGCCAATTTTGCTAGTAGCCACGCCTAAAATTAAAAGCATTTTGAATCCTTTTTGGGCAAAGCGAACAAGTTGCAAAATGGTAAATAGGCTACCAATATGCAAACTATCGTTAGTGCAGTCAACACCTCAATAAATTACTTTTTCATTAGGTTTTAGTTGGAAAAAATTTTCTAAATTAGCATGGTCAGCAATTATTTCTCTTTTTTGTAAGTCTAAAAAGAAGTCTTTTAATTCAGCGGGCATATAAAGATTTTTTTTGTTTTTGAAAGAAAGTCGTATAAAAATAAGTTGCTCAATTAGAGCGACAACTAACTAATTCATAAAACCAGAACCTATTAATGAAAATAATCAAAATTGGTTATTAATTGTCAAACTCTTATTTTTTTCTTTGTGATCATTTTAGTAATGATTATTCATAAACAATTGGAGTTTTTAGAAGTCTTCTTAACTTCAACTATATTTTTTTAAATTAAGCACAATTGCTAAGGCTTCTTTTACTTTTTCTAATATTTTCTCATTAACTACTCCTAAGTACTGTTTTCCTACTAAACGTAGTTTTTTATAGATAGTGTGGGGATAATTACACAAAATTTTGCTGGGCTCATCTAAACCAGTTTCCGACGTGTTTTCAATGTAAACTTCAAAAGGTTGAATTTCGTTGATTTCTTCGCTAGTCATAGCAACCACGACGATTTTAGTGTCAAATTCATTTTGGGCATTATTACTTACTACTAAACAAGGGCGATAAGGCTTGGAGAATTCTTTTAACTTCTCAAATTTTACTAATCAAATTTCACCCTCCTTGGGAAAAGGTTTATTGTTCATTATCTTTCTTTCACATATCGTTAATCGTTTCATCTCAAACTTCCATTTCTCGCTGGATTTTTTGGTTTTGGGTGATTTTTTTATAACCGGCAACTAGTTTTTCTTGGAATTCTTCTTGTTTGGCTTGTTCTACCTTTTGAATTTTTTCCTCCACGGCTTCATTGACAAAGCGACTAATTTTTGCTCCTGCTGTTTGACGGAGTTTCTGATAAGTTTGCTCGGAAAAATAGATATTTGCATTGCGACCAGTCATAATATTAATTTTTAAGTAATTGCTTGATTAGGCAATGAATATTTATTTTGTTGTTTATCATTCAAATCTTACATCTGCTAACAGATTACAAGAATTACATAATTTTTCTACCGCTTTCGATAGTTTAAGTTTAATTCGGAGCATAATCAAACAACGAAAAAATTCAGTGATTTTCTATTAAAGTTTATAATTATATTATTTTTCAGGTTTAGACTGGATGGCGCTGGGTAACTTTTTAAGTGTTTTTAAGTTGCGCCGGTGAATTTCTGCTTCAGCAAAAGAGCACTCGAAAACAAAAGCCAAAATTTGACTAATTTGTTCCTCAAAAACAATTGAGCCATAAGTTTCATTCAAGATTTGATTCAATTCTGGGGAAGAAAATATTTTTTTCTGGTTTTTTAGTTTTCTTTCTCAAATAATTTCAATATTATTCCTAGCCCCGGGACGATTGAGAGCCAAAATAAGCACCAAATCAAGAAAATTCTGAGGTTGAAAATAGTTAATTAACTCCCGAAAAGAAACGGTATCTAATTGCGGAATGCCACTTACCAATCCATTATACAACAGATTTCAAGTATTTTTGTCTTGGAGGTTACATTTAGGCAGACGCTCCTTTCCTAAGATTTCCTTAGTTTCTCGTAAGTCTCCTAAGCTAGCTAAATTAAGAAAGTCATATTTTTTTAAACCTACTAAGTTTAAATCTTTTTCGGAGTAATAACTAATGAGAAAATCTTTTTCCTGTTTAAGGGGGAGTAGTTGAATTAAAGATTTCTTTTCAGAAATTACTATCCCCGAAGCGTGCAAGGAGCTATTGAAGTAAAAATTACTTGTCTTTTCAGCTATTTTAAATAAAAGAGTAAATCGGCTGCGCAAAACTTGAGACTTCAAATTTTCTTGGAGGTTTTCATCTTTTACGCAACTAAGGATGTCTTTTAATTCTTTTTCACCAATAATTATCTTTTTGGATTTTTGATTGATTATTTCGGCAGCTTCCTTAAAAGCATTTTTTCAGCCTAGCTTTTGCCGTGTAGCGACCCGTGCTACTTTTTCTAATCCGTACTTATTTTGTAAATATTTAACCACGAATTTTTGGTTTTCCACATCAATATCAATATCTGGCAAAGATTTTCTTTTTTCATTAAGAAACCTTTCAAAAAAAAGATTATATTCCAAAGGATCAATTTTTGTTATGCCTAACAAATAGGCCACCAAAGAAGAAACCGCACTTCCTCGTCCGGGTCCCACAGTAATGTTTTGTCGTCGCAAGTCATTCACGATGTCGTTAAACATTAAAAAATAACGAGTGTATCCTAATTTTTTAATAACTTTTAGCTCTTCTTCTAATCGGTTCTCATATTTTTCGCGTGTTTCTCTTTGTAAAAAAAATAGTTGCCGTTCACAAAGACTTTGTAATTCTGGAAATTCTTTGTTCTCATTGCTTGTTTTGCTGCTGCCGAAGCTGAATTTCAAGTTGATTTTACCGAGAAAGGAACGAACTTGTGAAAAAAGTATTTTGCAAAATGTTTTATCGTTAGTATAAAGGGTAGAAAGTTCTTTTCCAGCCAGAGAAGTCAATGAAATAAATCTCTGTTGAACATCGAGAGGAATAAAATATTTGGTCAAAGAAGTAGACCTTAAAGAATTCAGGACAACAGAATCTTCTGAAGAAAGCACCTTTACTGCAAAAAAAGGTAACAGTAAAGGCACGATTCAGAGAGGAATATTCTTTTTTGGTTCGGAGATACAAAAATCAAATCCAATATAAATTTGGGGATCTTCGGTTTTCTCTGCCAAATATGGTTGTTGGGAAAAGTAATGAATATCTCGTAAATTATGCGCTGAAAATACCAACAAGCAATTTTTTTTTAGAGACAACATCTCTTCCAGAGGAAAAACTCGATTTTCGGGGCACCCGGGACCACTAAAGACTTTTCTCATTAGATCTTTGTAACCGGTACTATTTTGAGGATAAACGGTTATTAAATATTGACCTTTATCATCTTGAACAATTACTTTGATGCCAATAAGCGGTTTAATTTTATTTTCCTTGCAAAGTTGATAAAAACGCAGGAATTCATAAGGATAATAATCGGCAATTGCTAAATATTCACAGTGATTTAGTTTGCCTCAATCAACTAAATCAGAAGTTTTAATCAAGGAAAAAGAGAGGTTGGAATTGGTTTGTATATTTAAAAATAAATAGTCTTCTTTAAGATTATTCATATTTATAGTTTTTGCGTTTTAGGCAGAGCGAAATTTCTTTTTTTGGATTAGCTAACTGGTGCGGACACGCCTTACTGTTAAGTTCATGAACTAATCCGAATTAATTCACTAAATCTAGGATAATGATAATTACTAACCATCTGTTAAAAGATAGGCGTTGCAAGCAAAAGTAACTGTGAAAATAGGTTCCGCCGTGTATCCTTACAATATCAAACGGTTATATATTTATCTGGGAAATTTTCAACATCAGAAGTAGGTAAAGAGAGTTCAGTAAGTTCGGTTTCAGGATTTAAGCTCTATGGAAGAATGCTTATAAAGAATAGGAATATCGCCGTTTAGTTTGTCTATTGCTTCTTTAGCTTTGGTTTTAGCTTCTTCTAAACTAGGACAATTGCCAATGAAACTGATTTTTAATCTTTCATGAACATCGCCTCAGGGATTTTCGTAAATGAGTAAATTTACTTGGTGTTGGTTGTTTATCTTATCACTAATATTAATAATAATTGCTAAATCCTTTTTTAAATTATCTTTAAATTAAATAAAAGGAAGAAAGGGATCGGGACAGAAGATTAAAAAGAATTTATAAAATTACAAATTAATCAAAACAAGAAGTATATGACAGCCCTTTGCTAATTATTAAAAACAAATATTTAAAATTTCTTATGTCTAATTTGTCTTTTGATAGGGAAAAGAAGTGCCAAATAGTTCTTGAAAACTTTAATAATCCCACTCATGAAATTTCTTTGGCTAAATTGCAAGAAATTAGCAATAATTTAAAGACTCCTTTTCATACTTTTTCTAGTTTAATTTCTAGTTGCGGAGATACTGTTAATTTGCTTATTCAAAAAAAAAATAGTCTGATTGGGCTGGCCTGTTTTGCTAGTGAACGAAAAGCTTGTTGTCTGACGGTTGCGGCAGCCAATATTCTTTGCCAGTGGATAGAAAACAAAAACATTGAATTAGTGGAAAAAGAAATTATCCAGATTGAAAAAATGCTCAAAGCACAAGTTTATCAGTTGAATAATTGTTCACAAATGGAAGCTTTTCAAGACTTGCCTAATTTTCCCCAAAGGATAGAATGTGTCAATTTAGTTTTACGAGGAATAAAAGAGATATTATATGGATAAAAATGAAACTAAAAGTTTTCAAAACCTTACTAACGTAATTTCCCAAAGAAAAGCCATTCGCGAATACAATTCTCAAAAAATCTCTCTGCCGCTAATCAAAAAAGTAATTAAAATTGCTTGTCGAGCTCCTTCATGGTACGGCTTAGAACCTTGATTTATTTTAGCCATTGGCAAACAGCAAATCAAACAGGATTTATACTTATTTTTTAACCAACAAAAGCAAGTTATTGAGTGTTCTCATCTTTTTTTAATTTTAAGTTACAAAGGAGAAGCATTTAATTGAGAAACAGCCTTATTTAAGCAAAAAGTATTGGATAAATTTAACCGGCTAAATGAAGAAACTTATCCTGGTTTTTGCCAAAAATACTTAACTATGTTTAGTCCGGATAAGCCGCAAAAAATTAGTATTTGAGCTAGGCAACATTGTTTTATCTTGCTACAAAATTTTTTATTATTATGAACTAGTTTGAACATTGCTACTTCTCCTATGGGAGGATTTCAAGAAAAAAAAATAATTGCATATTTAGAAAAAAATAATCTAATCCCTGCTAAATATTACAATTTAGCAGTAAGTTTTGCGACAGGTTATTCTTTAAGCGATGAGTTATGAAAAAAACAAGTTCAGGAAAAGGATTGAAAGAAAACGTTTAAGATTATCTAAGAAAAAGTTTAATTGTGTATTTTATAAAAGTTATGCTTAAAAATATCCTTAAATAAAAGATGCCAGAAACCAGAAAAAAAAAGATTGACTTTTGAACTTTATTCGAAAAGTTTAAATTTAAAGTAATTAGACATTTTTTAGTTACTACTATTTGAACAATTCTTTTAAGTTTTGTTCTTGCAATTGTCAGTAATATCATTTCTCCTTCTCGCTCCTATAAAGAAATATCTGGCAATTATGCTTTATTATTACCCGAAAAGTTGCAAAAAATCTTCCCTGCTTTAACTAAAGAGAAGTTTATAGTTTTAGGGCTAGTTTTAATCTTCATTTATGCTTTTGTTTTCTATTTTTCTAGTTTGTGAGAAGAAGAATTAAGAATCAGAGGTGGTCACTATGTCAAAAATTGTTTATTGGATAAATTTCGTGAATTGCCTTTTGAAGAAAGGCAAGTAAGAAGCAAAGAAATTAACACCTTAGTTGAATTTGATTCGGGCGAAGTTGGCTATACTTGGGAACACTTGCCTAACCATGTTTATCATAGTCTTCTTACTATTATTTTAATCCTTTGGTTTCGCTGAGAAAATTTCAGTAAAATGAGCGACAAAGAAGCTATTTTTTCTTTTTTTTGGCTAACCTTGATCAGCGTGGTTGGTTATTTGTTTACCCGAATTATTATCGGAAACGAAAAAAAACATAAAGAAGAATTAACCAAGGAATGAACAGTAATTAATAAGGAAACGGAAAAGGCCGCCTTGATTGACAGCATGGGCTTAACTACTCAATATAAAGATAAGCAAAGAAAAATTACTCAAAAAAACGAAAACCTACTTCTTTCTTTTAATCGCGCTAAATCATTAAATAAAACCATTCCTTTTCGTTGATTAGGAGAAGCTTTTCCTTATCTTCTTTTATTAATCAGTATTTCTTTTGAAAAAGCCCATATAAACATCCTTGCCATGTGAATGATTTACGAAAATTCACAGGAAATATTTAGATGTTTTTGAGAATATGGAGAGTATGCTTCTTCTTTAACTCGCATTAATGATTTCTTGAAATTGCCCGAAAAAAATGACAACCTTCAAGGAATAGTCTTTCCAGAAAAAGTAATAATCAGAACAGTTGATTTTGAAAATGTAAGTTTTAAATACAGAAATGGTCCAGAATGAATTATTAAAAATTACACTCATTCTTTCACTAGAGGTGAAATTAATCGTTTGCTCGGAGAGAACGGGATTGGGAAAAGCACCATTCTTTACTTAATTTTAGGGATGATCCAACCCCAGCAAGGAAAAATCCTGATTACCACCGAGGACGGAAAAATCTACAACATTCAAAATGTAAATCTAAAACAATGACGAGAAACCAAAGTTGCTTATGCTTCTCACGATAATTTAATTGAAAAAGGTTCTACAGGACAAAGGCAATTGGCGAATATTTCCCAACTTTTTGCTACGAAAACAGAGGCAGCAATTTTTCTTTTTGACGAAGCTGATAATGCCCTAGATAAAGATAATCAAAAAAAGTTTAGCCAGCGATTAGAAAAATTAAGCAAAAATAAACTGGTTATTTATACCAAGCATTAAAAATAGCTACATTTTAAACAAAAATTTCCTGGGGCAAATGAAATATTAGAAGATATTCAAGGAAAATTTAAAGTGGAATAAATAAAGAAAGGATAGCTTAAAGAGCTAACCTTTTTATTTTCTCACGAAATAATGAGCCTCACGGCATATCATCCTCATTCACATTCGGACTCCCCAGTGTTTTTAGTCGGTAAAGGTTCCAAGTTTCATTCCCATTCAACTAGAACTTTCCGACATACATTTCTCCGAAATGGGAAAGTTTTTCCCCGAGTTTTTTTAATCATTTTATGATTAAACTTCAATATTTGCTTCTGTTTGTTTCGTCCTATTTGTCCTTATATACTAAGTTAATTATTTAATAATTAAAATCACCTATAAGGATTTTTTTGCGTATTTCTCCCTGAATGGTAGGGACTATTCCCTATTATATATGCGCGAATTAGTAAAAATAAATATTATGGTTAACGTAAAATTAAACTTGCCAGAGGGACTAGAAAAAGACCTTAAACATTTAGAAACTATTAGTAAAAAACCAAGGGATTTTCACATTAAAAAAGCTTTAATCAGATATTTAGAAGATATGGAAGATATTCGGGATATTGAAGGGTATATTGAGAGAAAAAGGCAAGGTAAAGTTAAATATTATACTAGCGAGGAAGCCAACAAAAGATTAAAAGAATTAAGAGTCAAAAATGCTTAGGTATAAAGTAAAATGAGAAGACAAAGTGTTGGAAAGTTTAAGCAAACTTGATGAAATAACTGAACAAAAGATTAAACATGAGATAGAAAAACATTTAACTGCGGATCCTTTTTGACATGGTAAACCTTTATGAGGTAGATGAAAAGGTTTTTGAAGATGTCATAGGGAAAAAGAAATAATAATTGTGGTAGTAAAAGTAGGAGAACGCAAAGGTGTTTATAAAGGAGAATTACCTTGTTCTACTTTCAAAAATCATATTACTGAACGACCCAAGATTCGAGATTCAAAGAGAAAGGTAAGCAAAAAATAATGACCAAAACTGCAATGGAAAATTTTAAGAAGTTTTTTAATTTACTTTTGATATTTTTTAAGAGGCAGAAAGTGGCCTTTTTGAATGTTTTTGAGAATGTTTAAATTGGCTTTGACTTCGTATTTTGCGAGAGTTAAGAAGTTTTTAGGTTAATTGAAAGTTGATAAAAGTTTTCAGAAAAGTGTAAAAAGATATTATAGTTGATTTACTAGCTAATAAAAGTTAGTTTGTAATCATCTATATAAAAATAATAATATAGTCATAATTGATTATAGATTGATAAAGTAAAACAATTAAAAGTTTTGAATATATGAAGTTTGAAATATTGATCAACAAGAATGATTATGTTTAGGTTTATTATTTAATCCTGCTATACTAGTTAAAAGCAAAAAAATAATTCTTGTTTGTTTTTCAAGATAAAAAAAACAAATTAAAAGGTTTTTATTTACCTATAAGCAACTTCGCGGAGTTTGAAATAATGATTGATAAAAAATAACTTCTTTTTCCAAAGATTAGAAGTAAAAGAAATTAGCGAAAAGATGTAGATATGAAAAAAATAAAAAAATTAAAACACAAAAGAAAATGATGAAAAACTGGCTACGCGGTCGCTATTGAAGAGTTAACCGGAAAGGCTAAAAATACTATCGAGAGTTTAAAATTAAAAAACGGAACATACGAAGTTGAGAATTTTGAAGGATTTTATATTAGAGTTTGAAACGGAATTATTGATAAGAGTCTTTGAATAGAGGAGTTTGCTATTGCTTATTTTCTTGGAAAAAAGTTTAATCAGGAAGCGCTTTGGGATTGAAAAAATCGTCAAGAAATTTACTTGGTAGAACAAAAAAACCGAAAAATAAGTGAACACATCAAGACCGAAAAATTTGAGTACTGAATCTATGAAGATTAAGTTTTCTTCAATGGAATTTTCATTATTTCTTTTGTTAAAAAATAAAAATAAATAGTATGATAAATAAATATAAAGCAGAAAAATATGTTGCTGAATTAGTAAGCGAAAGAGAAAAATTATTAATTAAATGCGGCGGCAGAGAAAATTTAAACATGTTTACAGATAAGGAATTACTAGCGGAATTATTAAAAAGAGAAGAATTTGATGAAATTCTTGCCGAAAAATTAGCAGGTGATTATTGAGAATTTTATGCCAAGTTAACTTCTTTATTAGAAAGATTAGAAAAAAAGGAAGCCGAAGTTAATTTTTCAATGGGACAAAAACAATCTTCTCATTAATTTATTTATAGAGGGTTCTACATGAGCGTAAGTATGCGTAAATGTTACATTTGCCGAGGTATTCTTAAATATCCTTTTTTAGCTGATTATAAGTTAGGAGAATTTGTTTGCGCGGGATGTCTGAAAAGCGGGGTTTGACTACATCTTCCCCGCAAAAAAATAAAAGATGAGTAAAAAATATGCCTATATATAAAGAACCTTTGGAGGTTCAATGCTCTCAGTGTGGAAAAAAATTTTTAATTAAATTTGTTCCTGCTCGCAAAGCATATAGTAAAAAAAACAATTGAGGTTATTGAACGGAAAAAGAAGAAAATGCAAAAAAGGAAATTTGCGATAAATGTTTGTTAGAATTTTATAGATATAATAAAATAGAATTTCGTAAATTATTAAGCGAACAAAAAAAAAGGCTTTTTCGAGTTTATGTAGCTAATAAAAAGATTTATTAATTTGCTTTTTTTTAAATTAATTAACTAGTAGATATTAATTTATAGGTATAAAAAAACAAAAGGGCTTTGCTTGTTTTAAAATGTAGCAGAACTGCATGTAGAACTGCCCCAGGTGGTCACCTGCTGAATTAACAGCAACAAAAGTAATTTTTGGAAAATAAACCGGACAATCACCGAAGAAACAAGACCGGATATTATTATTTATCAGGTTCTTATTAACCAAAAAAACTAACCCTCTTTTTTCAAAGTTAAGAGGTAAAAGACAACAGAGAAAAACAAAAACAATCATGAATAATATTATAAATAATCAGTTTGCCGAAACTGTCAAAAAAGGTTAAAAAATAACCGGATAATAAATGAAAAAGAGTTGAACGGAATTAAAAAGCAACTCATTAACATATTAAAAATACTATTATTGTATGCCAACTATCAATCAACTAGTCAAGAAACCTCGAAAAACTAAAAAGTTTCGCCGAAGAGATTTAGCGCTGGCACGAGGCTGAAATTCTTCACGGCGTTCTTATTTTTCTTGCAATAGCCCCCAAAAATCTGGAGTCTGCAAAAAGGTCGGTAAAATGACCCCCCGTAAACCTAATTCTGCTTTGCGTAGTTTTGCCCGGGTGATTTTGAGTAATAAGATGGAGGTAACGGTTTATATTCCTGGAGAGGGACATAATCTTCAAGATTTCTCGAATGTCCTTGTTCACGGTGGCGGAGCCCAGGATTTACCCGGAGTAAAATATAGCATCATCCGTGGTGTGAGAGATACCGCGGGAGTAAAAGGTCGTAAACAAAGTCGTTCAGTTTATGGCGAAAAGAAAGCCAAGCTAAATATAAAAAAATAGTATTATGAATGTTACAAGCGTAAAAATCAACAAAAAAAATAAAAATAAATAATAATGCGTAAAAAAAGAATAATTAAAAAACGTCAGCAGCCCGATAACCCTCGTTTTTCTTCTCCTTTAGTTAAAAGTTTAGCTACTAAAATAATGCTAAATGGAGAAAAAAACAAAGCCTGAAAAATTATTTATCAAGTTGACGAAAGTTTAAAAAAAGATTTGGGTTTTGGGATTGACAAAGCCTTAGAAGAAGCAGTTGCCAATCTTATGATAGATTTAGAGACAAAAAAAGTTAGACTAGGGGGGACTAACCAACTAGTTCCCAAAAAAATCGAGCCAGAAAGAAGTCGTAACTTAGCTATGGGGTGGTTGAAGGAAGCTTCTAGAAAGAAAACTAAAAAAAAGAGACGGAAAGGAATTGGCCAACCAATGTTTTATTGTTTAGCCCAAGAAATTAAAGGAGCAAGACAAAAATCCGGAGAAGCTTTTGCTAGAAAAGAAGCCGAACAACAAAAAGCGAAAGACAGTATAGCTTTTGCTTCTCTAGCCACTTATCATTCTTATTAATCAATTTAACTTATGCCAGAAAAAGAAAACAATAAGCTTCGTAACATTGGAATTATGGCTCATATTGATGCCGGAAAAACTACTACCACGGAAAGAATTCTCTACCACGCTGGAAAAATTCATAAAATTGGCGAAGTCCATGAAGGAGAGGCCCAAATGGATTGAATGAAACAAGAGCAGGAAAGAGGAATTACAATTACTTCGGCTGCCACTACCGTTTTTTGGCAGGATCACCAAATTAATATCATTGATACGCCAGGACACGTAGACTTTACAGCGGAAGTAGAAAGGTCTTTGCGAGTTTTGGATGGCGGAATTGTTGTTATCGACGGAAAAGAAGGAGTTGAAGCCCAAACTGAAACTGTTTGAAGCCAAGCAGAAAAATACCGAATTCCTCGTCTTATTTTCATTAATAAAATGGATAGTGTAGACAATGTAGAGAACCGTTTTACTGCTTGCTGTCGAAGTTTAGAGGAAAGATTGTATGCTAAATTACTTATTTGCCAATTTCCTACCGGGGAATACCAAGGAATCGAAGGGATTATCGATTTAATCGAAGAAAAAACTTATTATTTCCAAGGAGACCGAGAAGAAAAATATGAAGTTAAGGAAATACCTACTCACTTGCGAGAAAAAGTCCAAATTTATCGCCAGAATTTGTTAGAAAAAATTATTACTTATGATGAAGAATTAGGCTTAAAATATCTAGAAGGTCAATCATTAACCATTGAGGAAATAAAGAGTTTAATTCGGAAAGCGGTACTGAATGGGGATAATTTTGCCGTTTTCTGTGGTTCAGCTTATAAACATGTTGGGGTAAAATTGCTTTTAGACGGAGTAATTGATTATTTGCCTTCTCCTCTTGATCGCAGCCAAATTACGGTATTCTCGGAACAAAAAGAAAAAGAAGTTTCGGTTCTAAATTATCCTTACTCATTAGGACTAGCTTTTAAAATTATGACTCTTCCTTTTGTGGGAAAATTGACTTTTGTGCGTATTTATTGTGGCAAAATTTCGGCTAATTCCTATGTCTATAATATCAATAAAGGAAAAAAAGAAAGGATTAGTCGCTTGGTACGAATGCATGCCAATAAGCAAGAGGAGGTAAGCGAAGCAAAAATGGGTGATATTGTTGCCGTAATTGGTTTCAAATATACTAACACTGGGGATACTTTGTGCAGCGAAGATCAAGAAATTTTTCTAGAACAAATTAGTTTTACTGAGCCGGTAATTTCTTTAGCTATTGAACCTAATTCAAGCAAAGACCAGGATGAACTAAGCAAAGGCTTAAAATCCTTATCAGAAGAAGATCCAACTTTTCTTTATCGTTATAATTCTGAAACAGGACAAATGATTATTAGTGGAATGGGGGAATTGCATTTGGAAGTTCTGGTTGAGAGATTAAAAAGTGAATTTAAGGTAGGAGTTAAAGTCGGTAAACCACAGGTTGCTTACCGAGAAACTATTAAAGAAGAATTTGAAAAAGAAGGAAAAGAAAAGGAAACGGGGGAGAAAAAATACAAAAAAGTTGTAATTGAACATCTTCATAAAAAACAAACTGGAGGAGCTGGTCAACGAGCTGAAGTTAAACTTGAGTTTGAACCTAATCCGGGAAGAGGCTTTGAATTCGTAAATGCTTTAAAGGGAGAAAAGGTAGGAAAAGGAAATTGTTTTGTTCCTGCAATAGAAAAAGGTCTGTTGTCAGCTCTTTCTGCTGGGCCTCTTCTTGGTTGTCAAGTAGTAGATGTAAAAGTCACCTTGGTTGATGGCGCCTATCATGCAGTTGATTCCTCTGATTTGGCTTTTGAAACAGCCAGTAAAGATGCTTTTCGAGAAAATACTGACAAATTTAATTTAATTTTGAAAGAGCCAATTATGAAATTAGAAATAAGCAATGTCCCGGAAAATTATTACGGAAAAGTTGTATCTATTGCCACTTCCAAACGGGGAATATTGAAAGAAAGTGATAAAAAAGGAGAAACTTATCTTTTGAAGGCCAAAATACCCCTCGCCGAAACCTTTGGCTTTTCAACCATTTTGCGTTCCTTAACCGAAGGAAGAGCTACTCACTCTCTTCAATTTTCGCATTATCAAGAAGTTCCTGCACAAATATTAGAAGAGTTATTAAAAAAAAAATAATTATTAAAAATTGTTAGATTATATTCCTAATTTTTTTGCTATTTGGATTAGATCAATTGTTTTTTCTCTTCGGGCAGTTCAAATAAATCCTTGGTCCTTTTGGTATTTCGGAATAATGTGCAAATGAAAATGAAAAACACTTTGATAAGCTATTTCATGCATGTTAGTAATAAAATTAAATCCTTTAGGCTGAAAAACTTTTCGCAATTTGTTAACTACTGTTTGAAAAAGCGGAAATAAATTATTTCAATCATTTTGATCCAATTTAGTGATGTTTTCAGCATGTTTTTTAGTAACGACTAGAGCATGCCCTTCGACAGTAGGATTGATATCTAAAAAGGCCAAACAATTGTTGTCCTCGGCGATTGTATAAGCAGGGATTTGTTTTTGGATAATTTTGCAAAACAAACAATTTAGATTTTCCTTTTCCATAATTGAATTTTTTAAGTTAACATCCGTTATTTGGAAAAATAAAAATCAAAAAAGCACAGAAGTTTTTATAATGTATTAGAAATAATTTTAATTAAATCAGGATAAAATTAGGATTAATTAATACTATGCTAATAAACACCACATTTACCAAAGAGTGTAAAATAATGGGATAGATTAGATTTCAATTGCTCTTTTTATAAATTCAAATAAAGCCGACAGCAGCAACGGAATATTGAACAAAAAGAGAAACAAGATTGTCTCCTTTAAGTTGTCAATGAGTCAAAACAAAAGCAAAATAAGAAAGTAAGTAAGAAAAAGGGTTATTCTTCCCCAAAATTTTAAAGATAAAAAAACGATAGAGACATTCCTCAATAATAGGTGCTATTAAGCAGGAGCCAAAAATTACGGGCAGATAACCCCAAAAAGTTCTTGCTTCGGTGATTTGTTGAATTAACTTTTCAATTAGCTGGGCTCGCGGAGGCAAATGAGAGAGAGAAACAAAAATTAACTTAACTAGAAAATGAACTAAGGTCATCGTTAAGAGAAAAATACTTACTTGTTGAAAAATTTTTTTCTTCTCTTTTCGCAGCGAAAACCAAATTTGCTTACCCTGACAATGAAAAGCCCAATAAACCACTAAAATAATTATTCATCACCATTTGCGAAGAGGAAAGAAGTAACTTTCGGTTAACTCTTTTGTCTTATTTCAGTTTTCCATGATATATCAAAAATTTTATCGCGTTAGTTTAGGTAAAGAAAAAACTAATTTATAAATGAAAAAAACAACTCAACTTACTAATTTTGTCTACCTTACTTTATTCCCCCAACTTTTTCACAATTATTTTCAAGTATCAATGGCCAAAAAAGCACTCCAAAAAGGATGCTTGAATTATCAAGTTTATAACATTAGAAACTGAGCAATTCGAGGACAAGCCGACGATTACATTTACGGTGGTGGTTCCGGAATGCTTTTGAAAATTGATTGTTTAGTAAAAACTTTAGCGGCAGTTTATGAAAACTTTGGAAAAAACTGCTATATTATTTTGCTCTCTCCGCAAGGAAAAAGATTTACCCAAAAAGATGCTGAGCGTCTAATTAAAGCTAGTAAAAATTTGGTTTTTCTTTGCGGTCATTATGAAGGATTTGACGAAAGAATTCGTGACTATGTCGACGAGCAAATTTCGGTCGGTGATTTTGTTACTAGCGGGGGGGAAATTCCTGCTTTGTTGATCACTGAAACTTTAATTAGGGCTTTGCCTGGAGTTCTTTCTCTCGAGGCTTATCAAAATGAAACCTGCCTTCTCATGAACGAGTTTGATTTTGCTGCTTATACTCGTCCAGCCGTTTTTGAAAATCAAGAAGTCCCCGCAGTTCTATTATCTGGAAATCACCGAAAAATTCAAGAATGGCGTGAAGAGAATAGCCGAGAAAAATCCCAAAAACACGAACAAAATTCTTTTAACCAGCGAAAAATAATTCCCCAGGCGAATAAATGAAGACTGTCACCAATCGTAAAAAACAAAGATTAATAATTTATCATGAAAAGTAAAACAATCAATGATCTGACAGTGAGTCAATTTTGCGTGAGAATGATATATTAAGGTATAAAAAATAAAAGAATGCTAAAAAATATATAATATAGAATAAATTAAAAAAATAATAACCTTGATGTTTAGAGGAATTTGGTAAGGTTATTATTTATAATAAAGTTTGATTAATTCGCATATGATTATTTTTATGCTAACTATGAAATGTAGGTATGCCTGTTCACAAATTTACCAGGATAATCTATTTCACATTAAAGAGGCATGAAAAAAATTTTTCTAAACAAAAGCAAAAAAAATAAATAGTAACCGCACTGCTTCTAAAATCTGAAAGAAATTAAAATAAATTTTTCCATGCTAAACAAAATAAAACAATTGATTATCCTTCTGCGGAAAAAATTTCTTAGAGGCTCTCCAGAAAATATTCATCATAGTGAACTTTCGGTAAACCGAATCAATGCTAAAATTAGGTCTGAATCAAAGTCTAAACACGATTTTATTAATCTTGCCCACTATGAAAATTACTTTGCTTTCTTAAAAAAAATGGGACTATGACGAAGTTTTCAGATCTTGTCGACCAAGGACTCTTTAATTCTACGCGGCAACAATATTCGTCCGCTGGTTATTAACGAAAACAACAATAAAGTAATTATTTTTTGTCATGGAGTAACTAGCAATCAATGAAGTCTATTTTATTGTGTTCATCTCGTGTTGCAATTAGGTTATCAAGTGATAATTTATGATGCCCGCGAGCACGGAATCTCGGGTAAATCTCATATTACCCTAGGTAAAATCGAAGCTAACGACTTGGAGGATATTATCAATTGAACCCAAAAATATTGTCAGCCTCGACAAATTGGCCTTTATGGATTTTCAATGGGAGCAGCCACTTTACTCTTTTGGCTAAGTTCTTTTCAAGATCAGCATCCAGAAGCAAAATTTTTAATTTGCGAAGCGCCATTCGATAGCTTCTCTAAACAATTGAAGAACTTAGCAGGAACCAAAGATGTCAACACTTGACGTTATTTGACTGCTTCTCGCTTTTTAAAATACATTTTACCAACTCTCCATGATTTAGAAAAAATCAATCCAATTTCAGTTTTGCCAGATAAATTAAATCTCAAATTACTTTTACTGCATGGAACTCTCGATGCGACAACTTCCTGAAAATCTTCTTATAACATTTGACGATGTTTTCAAAAAAATCCAGTCAACCGAAACTATATTAATTGCTATTTTTTTACCGGCGCAGACCATGGTGAAGTTCCTTTTATTGGCGATGCTTTGACTGGTCGATTACGCTGAATTGGAAACCGCCGGCAAAAATCGCAGTTTACTACTTTCACGGGGCTTTTGGCGGCTTTTTTGAAGAAGAATTTTTAGAAAAATTACCCAAATGACTTATGCTTTGGAGTGCTTTACTCTTTCTCCTAGTGATTATCAAAAGTATCCTTCTTTTAGTGATCCTGAACGTAATTTTTTAAGCAATAAGCTAACTAATGAAGAAAAACAATATCTTAAAAATTGTCTTAATCCTCAATTAATTACGGAAATAGTTGATAGAAATATGAAAAAGAAAAAATTCTAGTGTTCAATAGTGATCGTAATTTTTTTATAGGTAGTTGTTAATTCTGTTACTTTTTTCTTTCATTGGTCACGATTATTTTTGTCTAGTGAGTTCCAAGCTTCATCTAAAATCAAAACTTGACTTTTTCTTTCTGGGTCAATAAGGGAATAGTTTCCTTTCAATAAAGTATCCTCTAATTCTTGAATCTGTTTTTCTCCTTCAGAACCTTTTTTGAGCAAAGTTTGATTTGAGGCATAGGCAATTTGTTTTCTTCAATAGATCAAATCTAGTTGTCTTAATTCATAGTGATCATTAATAATGATTTGGCCTTTTTGAGGTTCTATTAATCCCAGAATAAGTAAAATAATGGTAGACTTGCCAAATCCATTTCGTCCTTCAATTTGGGTAATTCTGCCAAACAAAAATTCTTGATTGATATTTTGCAAAAGATATTTTTTTTGGCTAGGATAACGAAAATAAACACCCCGTAATTCAATTTTTTCAATTGGCTCTGCAAGTTGAACTTTAGGATTTTTTTCTTTTACTAAAGATTTAGTTATTTGATAATAATTAGCAAGACGTTGACTAGAAGCCAAAACAGCTGGTAAGCCACGCATTGCTACCAAAACACTTTTTAGCTGCCTGAGGGCGTCGTCAGCAGGCTTTACTGCTTGAAAATCTAAAGTAAAAGCAAACAAAATCATTCCAATCGCTCGGGGC
>Ga0163163_10001072_pt1 | contig 23239 bp, 19 predicted proteins | sample S65metaG_FD_119766 | JGI IMG/M metagenome (GOLD analysis project Ga0163163, IMG submission 119766) | Switchgrass rhizosphere microbial communities from Kellogg Biological Station, Michigan, USA - S6-5 metaG | ecosystem: Host-associated > Plants > Roots > Rhizosphere > Soil | place: USA...
GCCGGTACAAGACCGACGTCTTTAATACGCCCAACCCGTAAATGGAGCTGCGCCGAAAATTGATGGAGGAGGCTTCCGGAAAATAGCGCGTCGGGCAAGAGATTAATTGAGAAAGGTGGCCAGTCCCCCCGTCTCATAGTTGACCAGGCGCCGGGGATTCACCACACCGACCACCCGCTGCTTCCAGGCTGGATTCCCATAAATAGCCGCACCGTACAGGAGCTCGCTTGAGTCAATGGCGATCGCTAAGTCCGGATATCGTTCTAAGACCGGCGCGTCGTAGGAGCCGAGTGCAGCCGAAGCAGGCGGAGCGTGGCGCAACAGCTCTAACAATCCGCCGCGAGTTCCGAAAATCAGGGCGCCGATTCCTAGCAGCAGCGCGAAGCCCAGTGCCTGCGCGTGGTACCTGCGCAACGCGTACCCGAGCAGAATGCCAGTTCCAATCACGAAAGAAAGCGTGTAGCGACCTTCGTAGTGTCCAGTGAGGAAGCGTCCGGCCAATAGTCCGGCGCAAGGCAGCAGAAAGAGAGTAAGCGCGGAAACGATCTCGTGCCGAGGCTGCGCTGGCGTGGGCCGAATGGAATCCCGCCGCCACGGCCACAGGATAGCCACGACCAGCGCAGGGAGCAGCAGAGGACTGTAGGACAGTTCGTAACCCACCAACAACTCGGTTACGCCGGGAGGCGCTACTGTCAGACTCTTATAAACCAGCGCTGCGGGAAGAAGCGGCAGGTAACACAGGACCACCAGAAACGGCAGAAGCAGACTCACCCAGACCGGAAGGTCTATCTTGCGTGTCCGCAGAGTCCGTTCCAGTTCGCCCACGGCTAGACTGGCCACAGCCAAGCCGGCGAAATAATGGCTAGCCAACGCCGCGCTGAGAGAGACCACGATTCCTGCTACGGCCCACCATCGGGTCCCAGTCCGCTCCGGATCCGCCGCGCGTTGCCAGCAAAGCAGAGCCACCGCTATGCAACCCGTCACGAATCCGTAGGGGCGCCCCTCGACTTCATAGTATTGAAGGGGCGCTGCCTGCAAAAATGTCGCCACCGCGAACGCTACAGGAACCCCTACACGACGTACCAGGAATGCGTAGACGCATAGCAGCATGACACCAAAACCCAGCAGCGACGGCATGCGTACTGCTAATTCCGATGGCAAACCAGCAACCAGGCCCAAATGCGTTAAAAAATGGTAAAGGGGCGGGTCGATCGGTAAAGGAAGCTCCCGGAGCGACGTCCAGATGGCCCCCCAACCTGGTAGCTTGGCCGTCCAATATACCAGGTACTCATCGTTCCAAAAGAGCTTTTGCGGCGAGCGCCCCAAGGCTTGCAAGAAATAAATAACAGCAAGCACCAACCCGGCGATTCCACGATGCCCGTCGGCCCAGTTCTCCGCACGAGAAAGCCCTTGCCGGATATTCGATCGCCACACATTCGACTCGAATGTGGGCGCGCTCAAGGAGCCCTCAATTTCACGGTTGTCCCATTTCCCTAGAGTTTCGCACAGCCTCGCCGTCGCTGGAGATCAGCCCCCACTTATAATTACAAGTACCTTTGCATGAGCGAAACGGTATCCCCAAAAAAGACTGCTCCTATACTCGTCGCGCATATTCTTCCCTATCCCACCATCGGCGGTACCGAACAAGCCACCCTGCGAATCATGAGGGCAGCAGAGCCTCACGGTGTGGATGGTATCGCGGTGTTTCTCTATGACAGCGACGATCTCCGCCGGTTCTTTGGAGACGCAAATCGCCGCGTCATGGCTTGGCCCGCTCCCGAGCCGAGCCTGCGACGGGGCAAGAGTTTTTACGCGGAGTCACGCGCACTAGCAGATGAATTCCAGCGGCTAGGCGTCGCGCTGGTCCACTGTGCCGACTACCCCGCTTCCTACCTGGTTGCTCTGGCAGGACGCTTAGCCGGCGTGCCCGTGCTGTGCCATGTCCGCAACCGGCACGGTGCGCTAACGCGCCGCGACCGCCTTTTTCTGCTCCCGGTGACGCATTTTGCGTTCGTGTCCCAGGATACTTGGAATCATTTTGGTTCGCCGGTGGGACCGCGGCGTGGATCGGTGATCTACGACGGAATCGACCCTCCTCCGGAAGATACCTTGACGGCATTAGACGAAAGGAAGCGCGCGGTGCGGGCCGAATTCGGGCTGGCCTCCGACACTAAACTAATCGGCATGTTGGCGCGTGTGACTCCTCAAAAAGACTTTGAGACGCTGATTCGCGCGGCGGCGCAGGTGGTTGAGGCGCATCCGGATGTCCGCTTCATGGTGGCGGGAGACTGCTCCGCGAGCGAAGTGAGCCGGAACCACTACGCGCATGTGCAGGATCTTCTTCGCGCCGCGGGATTGACGGATTTGTTTATTTTTACCGGCTATCGCTCCGACGCACTCCGCTTGTTGGGGGCCTTCGACATCGTGGCGTTGAGTACAAATTATGAGGGCCTGCCGTTAGCCCTGCTGGAGGCGATGTCCTATGCGAAACCTGTAGTGGCAACCGCAGTCGACGGCATTCCGGAGCTGATCAAGGATGGAGTCGACGGCTTCCTTACGCCCCATGCGGATGCGCCAGTCCTGGCCGCGAAATTCCTTGCTTTGCTGGATCAGCCCGCGCTAGCGGCTCGTCTCGGAACAGCCGCCCGGCAGACGGTGTTGCAAAATTTCACGGGGAAACATTTTGCAGGCCGCATGATGGATCTCTACACCCGGCTTCTCAAATGATGCCGGACAGATGCTCGGAAGTTTCCCGGGAAGAGGCACCAGTGTCACTCACGGGATGCCATGTGTGCGGCGCATAGAACGCGCCGTGCACTTGCTTCCCTTCGCCCACGTGAATGAGAGCGCAGCGCCGCAGCACGGTCAGTTCGGAGCCGTCGGGCCGCTCCGCCTTAGCATCCATGTGATAAATGCCGGGCTGCAAACCGATCTCGTCGCAGCGGAACTCAATCGCGCCGGGCCCCGCTGTGACCGCCAGCGGCGCGGCATTCACTCCACTGACAAATTCGCAGTGCAGACGCTCGTCTAGACCGAAGAAATGCAGCCTGAAAACCGCGGGGCCAACCTCTGTGGAGGCTTCATAGTCGATCCGCGCCCGCAGTGGATACCCCGTTCGGAACTGCAAACTGGCCTGGCCGGATTCATCGAAAAACTGCACAGACTTGATCTTGACGATCCGCTCGCTAACCGCCGGCCGGTCGTCCGCGGTAGGCTCCATGCGGGTCAAGTATTGGGCCGTCAGCGCGCTGACGGGACCTTCGCCGGCCACCCGGCCGCGCTCCAACAGAATCGCGCGTTGACAGAGACGTTCGACCGCCGCCAGATCGTGCGAGATGAACACGATAGTCATTCCGCTGCGGCTGAGTTCTAAGATACGCTCCACGCACTTTTTCTGAAACGTCATATCGCCCACCGCCAGCACTTCATCCAGCAGGAGAATCTCAGGTTCCAGGTGGGCGGCAATGGAAAATCCCAGCCTCACGAACATGCCCGAGGAATAGCGCTTCACCGGCAGGTCGATAAAAGGGCGAATTTCGGCGAAGTCGATAATGCGGTCGAGTTTGGCGTGGATTTCGCGGCGGCGCATGCCGATGATCGATCCCTGCAAAAAGATATTCTCCCGGCCGGTCAACTCCGGATGAAATCCCGAAGCGACCTCGAGCAGAGCCGCAATTCGGCCGCGGATAGTGATTTCGCCCCGCGTGGGCGTGGTGATGCTGGCCATCAGCTTCAGGGCGGTGCTCTTACCGGAGCCGTTGTGTCCGATGATTCCCAGCGTCTCTCCGTGCCTTACCTCAAAGTTGACGTCCCGCAGGGCCCAGAAGTCTTTCCCCGGACCCAGACGGCTGCGCATTTTGTTGAGCCATCCGGCGTGGTGGGTCGCGTCTTCCTGGCGTATCCGGTACCTTTTTGAAACGTTATCGAAGCGTAAGTCAATCATCGATTTTGAAACTTAAATCACATCCGCCATGGTGGCTTCTTTGTGTTTGAAATAGGCATAGGAAAGCAGCAACAAGACGGCGGAGATAACAAACGAAATCCGCAGCGAAGGGACGTCCACCGACATCCTTTGCAAAACCACATGCCGGAAGTTCTCTACCACGCCAACCATGGGATTTAGCAGGTACAAGCTGCGAAACCTCGCCGGAACCTTGCTGAGCGGGTACACCACCGGAGTCGCAAACATCCACAGTTGCATGATCAACGGCATGGCGAATCCGAGATCGCGGAACTGGACCTGGATGGCCGAAAAGAGCAGGGAAAGCGCCACGATGAACATGGTCTCCACCAGTAAGATCGGCAAAACCCAGAGAATGATAAAGCTAATCGCGACCTTGTAATAGATCATCAAGCACGCCAGCACCGAGGTGGCAATGATGAAATCGAAAATGCCCACCACCACATAGCTCAAGGGCAGGATTTCACGCGGAAAATACACCTTCGTGACCATTTGCTGGTGCGAGACCAGGCTCGAGGTGGCTGCCGATACGGCGGTCGAAAAATAAGTCCAGGGCAGAAGCGCGGCGTAGACGAACACCGCGTAGGGCATGCCTTCGCTGGGCATCTGCGTCACGATGGAAAAGATGGCGATGTAGATCAACATCAGTGAAACAGGCTGCAATACTGCCCACGCAATCCCCAAGACCGACTGCTTGTAGCGGACTTTGATCCGGTGCAGGCTCAGCGTCAGAAACAAGTCCGTGTATGCTTTGAATTCCCCAAGGCGCCGCAGGATCGAGACCGGGTTGAATACCGGGGGGCGAATTACCTTCGTACTGCGTGCGTCGGGAACCGAAGTTGGCGCCAAGGTGGGCGACACATTCTGCATTCTCTCCAGTATGGCACTACCCCTTACTAAGTCGCAGAACCAATGAGCCTTCTGCAGAGGGCCTCAAACTGCCGCGATCGGACCTCCCATGAGTATTCCTCGCGGAGGATCTGCATGCCTTCGCGAAGCCCCTGCTCCAAGGCGCCGGGATTTTTGAGGTAATCCAGAATCTTCTCGGCGAAGAGCGCGGGGCTGTCGACGGCCAGCAGTTTCGAGCGCAAGCGATCGTCCAGAAATTCCAACGCCATCGTGGTTCCGATGACAAAGGTGCCGTTGCCCACAGCCTCCACGATCTTGTTGCGGAAACCACTGCCGGAAAACAGCGGAGCCACATACAACTGGCTGCGGGCGATCTCGGCCTGCATGTCCGCAACCAAGCCTGTGACTTCCACGTGGCTGCCGGCTTTGGCTAGCAAGGCCGGCTGTGGCTCCTGGCCCGCGATTACCAGGCGGATGTCCGGGTTGGCACGGAGCAGCAGCGGCAGAACCTTGTCGATAAACCACAGAGCGCCAAATTCGTTGGGCGCATAGCTCATGGAGCCGGTGAAGATCAAGCGGTTGGGATCTTTGCTTTGCCCCGGCAAAGCCTCGGGTAGCGTAACGCCGTTCGGCAGAACGTGATTCAAGCGCGGACGGCCATTGATACGGTCCAAACACTTTTTGTCCGCTACCGACACCACCATATTTGCGTCGGTGTAGCGTCCGTAGAAAGCCTCCTCCAGGAAAGCCGTAGACAAAAGACCTATGCTGCGGGGCAGTTGTTGCAGCGCGCCGGCGCGGATCAACACACGAATTTCCCGCGCGTGATGGAGCGCGAACGAATCGCACCAGTCGATCAACGTAGGCGGAAGCCGCGGGGAATCCGCCAGCAGAAACAAGCGGTCCCGGTCACTGATGACGCACAAATCCGCCCGCACTTCTTTTGCCAGTTCCTCGAAGCGCGTCTGATAGTCGCGGCGGGCCGAAGCCAGCGCCCAATCACGCGCACGCGGATGAATCAGAAAACGGCTGAGCTTGCCGCGCGGCTGAGGGTAGGGAGGCGCGTCGATTTCGAAGTATTCCGTGAAGCAATTTTCGCCGCGTAAATCTTCCAGATACTGGTTGCGCCGCACGCGATCGATCCGCGGATCGTCGGTCAATACATAGTAAACACGATGACCGTACTCAATCAGCCGCCGGGAAAGATTGGTGTAGCGAAGAGTCCCGCCATGTCGCATCCCATGATGGGGATCGATGTTGAGAAGCCAAAGAATGGTCAAGCCAGAGCCCGAGTTGCCCTTACTCTACCACAGTGGTGCCTACAATCGTTTCTGCAATAATCGAATGTACGGCTCTTGGCGGCATCCTTTCTTATCTTTATGTGCGGCATAGCAGGATATGTTTTGCGGGACGGCCCGGCCGAGTTGAGCCGAGTCCGCGCCATGTGCGACCGGATCCGCCACCGCGGGCCGGACGACGACGGCTTTTACACCCAGGGCGGATGTGCCATCGGGATGCGGCGTCTGAGCATCATCGACTTAGCCACCGGCCATCAACCCATCTCCAATGAGGACGGCAGCCTTTGGGTCGTGTTTAATGGCGAGATTTACAATTACCAGGAATTACGCCGTCAGTTGATGGCACAGGGTCACCAGTTCGCCACCAACAGCGACACCGAAACCCTGCTGCACCTATACGAGCAGGAAGGAGTTGACGGACTGCAAAAACTGCGGGGAATGTTCGCCCATGCCATCTGGGACGATCGGCGGCGGCAGCTCCTGTTGGTACGCGATCGCTTCGGCAAGAAGCCTCTGTATTACGCGCATCTCCCGGAAGGACTTTTCTTCGGTAGCGAATTGAAATGCCTGCGTGCCGCCGGAATCCCCCTCGACATCGATCAAGAAGCCCTGCGCCTGTACTTTCAATTCACTTACATTCCAGATCCTTGGTCCCCCTATCGCCAGGTGCGGAAACTTCCACCCGGGTCCTGGCTGCTGTATCACGCCGACGGCCGCGTCGAGCAAGGTTCCTACTGGCGCTGGCCCGCCCCTTCCGAACAAGGTCCGGCCGGATTGAGCGAAGAGGACGCGTCCCGTAAGCTGCGCGACTTGTTCGACGAGTCCGTTCGCATCCGCATGCTGGCCGACGTCCCCCTCGGCGCTTTCCTCAGCGGTGGCATCGATTCGAGCTGCGTGGTGGCATCCATGGCGCTGCAATCCAGTGAACCCGTGAAGACGTTTTCCATCGGATTCGAGGAAGCCGGATTCAACGAGCTTCCCTATGCGGCCCAGGTCGCCGAAGCCTATAAAACCGACCATCACGAAATTCTGGTGCGCCCGGATTCGGCGGATTTGGTCTCGCGTCTGGTGCGGCATTTTGACGAGCCCTTCGGAGATTCTTCCGCCATTCCCACTTTCATCGTCTCCGAATTTGCCGCTCGTTTCGTGAAGGTGGCGCTTAGCGGCGATGGCGGCGACGAGTTGTTCGGAGGCTACAAGCGCTTTGCCGACCTCGAGAAATTGCGGGTCCTGGACGGCGTCCCGCAAGCATTGCGCCGCGTGGCCTCCTGGGCCGCAGACCGGCTTCCTTACGCAGCCTTCGGCAAGAATTATCTGCGCATGATCAGCCGCGCCAATCCGCTCGAGCGCTACTTCGAGGGTAATTACGCGCCCTATTACCTGCGCCGCGAACTACTGCAGCCCGAGTGGATGTTGCCCGCCGAATCCGGTTTCCTGCTGCAAGCCCTCTCGCATTGCCTGCTGCCCAAGGGCGCCGATATTCTTTCCCAAGCCATGTATTTTGAGACCGCCGCGAATCTGACCGGCGACATGCTGGTGAAAGTAGACCGGATGTCGATGGCCAATTCACTGGAAGTGCGTTGCCCGCTCCTCGATCACCAACTGGCCGAGTTCGCCGCCGCGCTCCCCAATCGCTGGAAAATCCGTGACGGGGGCGGCAAGCAGATTTTGATAAAGGCCTTAGGCGATCGCCTGCCTGCCAAATTACTGAACCGCCCGAAAATGGGCTTTGGCGTCCCCTTGGCAAAATGGTTCCGCGGTCCTCTGCGCAATTTGGTGCACGATAACTTGCTGGGGCGGCGGTTTCTCGAACGCGGCATTGTGTCGCCGCGTTTTGTCGAAAAACTCATCGCGGAGCACGAGCGCGGCCGCCGCGACAATTATAATTGGATCTGGTCGCTGCTCATGCTGGAGCTGTGGTTTCGCGACATAGAACAGCCGGCGGCGCTGCCGCAGTTAGAGGCCCAGGAAAGATGAACGCACCGCCAGCCGAGGCCACCAGCACATCCGAGATCGCCGCGGGCAAACGCTTCGAATTCGGCCGCAACTGGGCCGCCTTCATAGAATCGCTCGACGAACAGCGCATTGCGAGCGCCTGCTCGTCGTTGCAGGAGATGCTCGGTGTAGCGGACTTGAAGGGCAAGAGTTTTGTGGATGTCGGCTCCGGCAGTGGCCTGTTCAGCTTGGCGGCGCGGCGGATGGGCGCGCGGGTCCATTCTCTGGATTACGATCCCCAGTCGGTAGGATGCACGGAAGAACTCCGCCGGCGCTACTTTCCAAACGACGCCGACTGGACCGTTGAAATGGGTTCGGCGCTCGATGCCGCCTACTTAAGCCGGCTGGGCAAGTTCGACGTGGTTTATTCCTGGGGAGTGCTGCATCACACCGGCGCGATGTGGGAAGCGTTGGCCAACGTGGTGCCCCTGGTCGAAGAAAATGGCACTCTCTTTGTCGCCATCTATAACGACCAAGGCCGCACTAGCCGCCGCTGGCTGGCAGTAAAACGCGCCTACAACCGGCTTCCCCGGCAGTTGCGATTTCTAGTGCTCTGGCCCGCCTTTTGGCATCTTTGGTGGCGCCGTATCGTGAAGGACTTTTTGCTGCTGCGGCCGTTCCATAGCTGGCGGGAGATCAAGCGGATGCGCGGCATGTCGGCGTGGCGCGACGTCGTCGATTGGGTGGGTGGATACCCCTTCGAAGTCGCCAAACCCGAGCAGATCTTCGATTTCTACCGCGCGCGAAGTTTCGTTCTCACGCGGATGAAAACCGACGGTGGGAGCCTCGGCTGCAATGAATTCGTTTTTGTGAAGGAATCCACAGTCCCCTCGGCCCGGTCCTGATGGCCCCCCCGATTCCTATCCTATTAATGATTCGGGAACTCGGCCTGGGGGGAACCGAACGCCAGTTGAGCGCCGTGGCGCGCTCGCTTGATCCTTCAAAGTACGCCGTTCACATCGGCTGCTTTCAAGATCAAGGCTTGCGCCGCCAGGAATTGGACCAGGCCGGCATTCCTATTGTTCGCTTCCCAGTGCGCTCCTTTCGTTCTGTTTCCTTGCTCACGGGTGCGCTCCAGATGAGACGTTATATCCGGCAGCACGGCATCCGGCTGGTGCATCCTTTCGATTATCCGGCGATCGTTTTCGGCATCCCGGTCGCCCGCACGTGCCGCGACGTCGTCGTCGTTTCGAGCCAGCGCTATCACCGCTCTTTGCGTCCCGGGTGGCCGCACCACCTCCAACGTTTCACCGATCGACTGGCCGACGCCGTAGTGGTCAACTGCGAATACCTGGCCCGTCATATGCGCGAAGACGAAAGGGTCCCAGCCGAACGCGTCCAGCTGTGCTACAACGGCCTCGACTTGGATATCTTCCGTCCGCTCCCTGGGCCCCGGCTTCCCGAAGTCGCGGACGCATCTTTGGTGATCGGCGTAGTGTGCGCGCTCCGGCCCGAGAAGGATCTGGGTACACTATTCACTGCGTTTGCGCGTGTTCGCAACCGGCGCGCCGGAATGAAGCTGCTCATCGTGGGCGATGGAAGCTGCAAGCCGCAGTTGCAGGAGCAGGCTCGCACCCTCGGCATCGCTGACGACTGCGTGTTTCTACCCGCCAGCGCGGAGGTCGCCGCATGCCTGCGATCCATCGATATCTTTGTGCTGCCCTCACTGTCCGAAGCCCTGTCCAATTCCCTCATGGAGGCTATGGCGTGCGGCTGCTGTGCCGTCGCTTCCCAAACGGGAGGCAATGTCGAACTGGTGGCGCCGGGCCGGACTGGCTGGCTGTTCGAGCCCGGCAACGCGACAGAGCTTGCCCATGTGCTTGAAAGCTTGATCGCAGATGACGCACGCCGCAAAGATGCCGCCGCCGCAGGCCGGCGTTTTATTGAGGAACGATTTTCGTTCGCCACGATGGCGCGTCGAATGGAAGAAATCTATGACGTACTTTTGAAGCCCTAACGCCGCCGCGGCAGGTTCGGAGCCCGTCGCGGAAACAGCGCCGCATCCAGTTGCGCGAAGTTCACCCCCGGATCTGTGCCATCGCTTGCGAGACCCTTAAAGGGAGATCCAGTGGCCAGCGCGTAATTGTGATAATCGGTGTTGATCGCAGAATAGTCCAGGAAGCCGGCCGCCGAGTAAGTGTCCACCATCGTGCCCAGAATCATGGAGCCGTACCTGGTCGTGAGCATCGAATCGGAAACTCCTTGCCCGCCGTTCAACGCGCCGGTGTTGATGACTGCATTGGTTGCAATCCCAGCCGATCCACCGGTACTGAGCGAACTGGCGATACACTCCTTCCCATCGGGACCCGTAATACATTGATTCAACCAGCGGTACTGGTCGAATTCCGTCAGATTGTCCTTGATGACCAGATTCGTGTAGTTCTGCGGCATCCCTTCACTAATACTGGATCCTACGTGAATGTTGGTCCCTGGACCCAGCAGGTGGTTGTGAATGATCTGCACGGAGTCGGCTCCATTCGCGGACCCCTTGGGAGGGGCGCCGCCATTCACGATGAATCCCGCAAATCCCAGGATGGTGCCACTATATTGGGGCCAGAAGAGATTGTTTTGGATCAGCACGCGAGCTAACGGCCCCGGCGCCGGACCTGTGTAGCTCTGCGCCGGGATGATCGCCAAGGTCGCGTACAGATCCTGGAAGATGTTGTTGCTAATGGTCACGTCCTGAACCACGCACCAGGGACAGTCCCCGTTCTGATCGGTGGAATTGATGTTGATCCCGAGTCCTTGCCCGCCATTCCATACGTGCTGAAACAGATTTCCGTTGACGTACCACCGTACGCCATACTTGGTCTCCAATAGGTTCTTTACATCGCGGAACGGCCCCAGTAAGCACTGCCCGGTTCCAGCCGTGGGCGCGGCGGACTGCGCCGGAAATGTCGCCTCCCCGGTGCTGGTGTTGATCGCCGTTAAAGTTACCTGGACCGTCGACCCATTTATGTAAAAGATCACCGTCGACCCAGGCGCGGGCATTGCCACCGGGTTCGCGCCGGTATCGATGCAGGCCGTGATCGTTGCCGCGCTGGCGGTGGGTGCCGGATTCGCCGCAATCGTGCAAGTTGCCCCCGACACGCCATCATAGTCGGCGCTCGCCGGATTCCATGCCGGGGGTTTGTAGATCACATTACCGGTAATGGTGATGTCCGCCGGGACGATGCCCCAAGCAATCTTTCCGGCGCCCAAAACGGGAGGAGACGGGATCCTGTTGAACGTGAGCGAGCCGTTGGTGTTTCCTGTGACGCAGGTCCAGTCGTCTGGCGTATAGTACGGAGCATCCGCCGCAGTATAAAACATCACGCACGTGCCTGCCGCGGGACTGTCCACTGTGCCGCCGGCGGCGTCAATACACATTTCGACGGTTGCCGTGGTGGTGGTTGGGGCTGGGTTGTCCGCGATGGTACATGAATATCCCGGTGTTTTCCCGGTGCCGCCGGAGAGAATATTCTCTCCCGAACTCTCCAGGAAGTTATTCCGCACTAGATAGGGCCCGGGACCAGTCGCAAACAGAATGGCCTGGCTGTCCTGTTGCGTTGAATAGATGTCGGCCACGTAGGAGTTCACGATGGAGACGTTGCTGCCCACGAGCACAAAGCCCCGTGGAAACATCTCCGCGCTGGATGCGGCGATGCCGTGAACATAAATCCGGTCGAAAATAATGTGGTCCGGCAGCTGACTCACCAAGGCCTCGGAAAGAGCGTTGGTGCACCATATGAGGGGCGCCGCAATGGGATTCGTAACCTCCAATCCGCCAAAATAGTTGTAAGTTCCCGGGACGTTGATGCTATTCGTGCACGTCAATACAGCGGCTCCGTTCCCGCTGGTTAGCTTGGCGAAATTGGCCGTGTTGGGCGCGGCGGGGGCGCTGTTCTGATTGTTCGCCTGCGACGGAGTTACGTACGGAAGGGTGGGGATGCTCGTCAGATTCGCACTGACCACCTGAATCCAGTTGGTGGAACTGCATTGTTTGTTGAACACGAAGCTGTTGCGGTACTCTGCCCCGGCATCGAGTATGATCTGGTCCCCGCACGATGCGGCATCGTAGGCATTCTGAAGATTGGTGCCGTTAGTGACAGCGTTCCCGGTGTCGCTTACCGCCCTGATCGCGCCGCTTGTGGCGGGTTGCGCGGATGGTGGCACGGCTTGTGGAAGCGCCGGAGGCCTTGGACCACCCTGCCCCAACAGCAGGCCTGAAAAGAAAACGGCCCAATAGACGGCCGCGGAAAAACGTATCGCAGACAAAATCCCAGGTCCGCGTCCACCACAAGACAACATTTCGTTATCCTAGCACCCTTACTTCGGCAGGACTAAGTAAAATCCTCTAAGCGTGATGGATTAGACCACACGGACGCCCCGTGATATCATTCGTCAATGTCGCATCGCCGTGCTCCCGGTCTATGAATGTGCGACTATCCACCGCCAAGCGCGCCCTGAAAGCTGCGGCACAGAAAGCACTCGGCCACCAAAGTTGGAATTCGGACGACGACCAGATCGCGTTGCTCGGCTCTCCGCGCATTATTTTCGATATCGGAGCCAACACTGGACAGACTGCTACTCGCTACCGCGATCTGTTTCCGGATGCGCATATCTTCAGCTTCGAGCCCGACCTTGAAACCTTCAAGAAACTGGAAGCTAATTTCTCCGGCGACTCCCACGTGAGCCCCATTCCCTTCGCCCTCTCCGACAAGCAAGAACTTGCGCGCATGTACATCATGGAGAACCGAGAATTAAACTCGTTCCTCCCGGCCAGCGGAGATTGGGCTAAAACAGAGAAAGTGATCGAAACTCAGACCACTACGGTCGACCTGTTTTGCCGTGAACGGGGGATCGAACAGATCGACATTCTAAAAGTGGACGCCCAAGGCGCGGAAATGGCGATCTTTCGCGGCGCCGCGGGAATCTTTGAGAAGCGCGCGGTGCGTGCTATTTTTACCGAAGTCTACTTCGATCCGGTGTACGCAGGCATGCCTGTTTTTGCCGATCTGGATGTAGAGTTGAGAAATCACGGCTTCCACCTGCATGGGATCTACTCCCTTACTGCCGGATCGGACGGGCACCTCGACCTCGGTAACGCGCTCTACTACTTGGAGTGAGCGGCCCAGTAGGCCGGCCACCGGCAGGGCCGCCATTGCACTCTCACTGCACCTTGACGCTTCCCGCGGTAGAACCGTTTCCAGTAACACTCGTGCCCGACGACGCGATGCCCAAGCTAGCATCCAGTTGCGCGAAATTTACCCCCGGGTCCGTGCCATCGCTAGCCCGGTTGTGAAACGGCGAGCCGGGCGTGAGAGCAAAATTGTGGTAATCGGTATTGATCGCCGAATAGTTCTTGAAGCCCACGCCTGAGTAGTTCATGCTGGTCGTCGTATCCACCAGCGTGGAAAGGATCGCCGAGCCGTAGCGCGCGATTAGCACCGAATCGGCTTGTCCCTGATCGCCGTGAATCACACCTGAGTTGATGATCGCGTTATTGCTCGCCGTCCAGGTCCTGGAGGTGCTGACATCCCCGTTCATACAGAGGGTTCCGTCCACAAAGCCAGCGCTATCCGGGCATTGATTCGCCCAGCGGTATTGGTCGAACTCGGTGATGTTGTCGCGAATCACCAGATTTGTGTAGTTGTAGGGCAGCCCGCTCGCCAGTTGCATGTTCACGTTCGCGCCGAGAAGGTGATTGTGGATGATCTGGAGCGAGTCTGCACCGCCGCCATTCAAGCCGCAGCCAGTGTATCCGGCAAGCTCAAATATTGTCCCGCCGTTGCCGATAAAAGGAGATCCTCCTGGGACCCAGAAGAGATTGTTTTGAATCAGCACGCGCTTGAGGTATCCGGGACATGGCCCGGTGTAGGATTGAGTGGGGATGATGACGAATGCTCCTGCGATGTTTTTGATGACATTGTTGGTCAGGCTCACATCGCTTGAAATGCACCATGGGCAATCCCCGTTCTGATCGGTCACGTTGATGTTGAACGCCATCGATTGGCCGCCGTTCCACGAGTTGACCATCGCGTTCGCGGAGATGTTCCAGCGCACGCCGTACTTGTCCTCGATGAAATCTTTGCTGGACCTGTTCACTCCATCGTAAGTAGGATCGCTGGGATTCCAGGATGGCGGCTTGTAGAGGTAGTTTTTCGTAATCGTGATATCGCTGGGAACCATCCCGTATTTCAGTTTGCCCACTCCGGAAATGGGTGCTGCGTGGATCGCGGGAAAGGTCAGGGCCCCGCTGGAGTTGACCGTAATGGTCGTCGAATCGGTCGGCAAATAGGCTGGAGAACCCGACGACGTGTAGAACATGACGTTGGTGCCGACGGCGGGGGTGGCCACTGCTCCGCTGGCGGCGTCGATACAGGTATTGACGGTCGCTGTGGAGGTGGTTGGCGCCGGGCTGGCAGCTATTGTGCAGGAGTAGCCCGGCGTCTTGCCCGTTCCCCCGGACATAATGATTTCGCTCGAAGCAGACAAAAAATTGTTGGTAATCAGGTACGGCCCTGGACCATAGGCAATGAGGATGGCTTGAGAATCGCCGGAGCCTGAGTAGATCTGGCTTACATAGCTGTTCACCACGGAAACGTTACTCCCGGTGAGCAGGAATCCCCGAAACATCTGCACACTGGAACTCGCCGGGATGCCGTGAACATACATCCTGTCGAACATCAAATGATCGCCAAACTGACTGGCCAGCGTTTCCGCGAGCGCATTCGTCAAGCCGACGAGAACGCTCTGGCCGACGGACGCGGTGACCTGGAGGCAGCCGAAATAGTTGTAGTTGGCAGCAACGTTCGAGGTGTCGGTAGTGCCGAATGGCGAGGCGCCATTGGACGAGGTGATGGTCGCGTAATGCGTCATCGCCGGCGGGGGTAAAGGTGGAACGCTCGCGGAGTTGATACTGTTCGCGGTAACATACACCGGGATCGGAACAGTTCCGTCGTGGCAACCCGTTCCTTCAATCAGTATCCAGTTGGGAGCAGCGCACCGCTTGTTGAAAACAAAGTTGCCGGTAAACGTCGCTCCGTCGTCGAGTACCAAATCTTGACCGCAGGTCGCGGCATTGTACTTGGCCTGGAGATTGTCTCCGTTGTGGACCGCAACCATGGAGCCCGTGGGTGTGGGGCGCGTAGAGGAGGGCACGGAGCGCGGCGGCGCGGGCGGCGTGGGGCTGGCTTGTCCCCAAAGGACTCCCGAAAACAACGCGGCGGAAAAGAAATATCTCACGACTGGTCTCCTAAGGTTTGTTGAAAGTGATGGATGCCGCGAAAAGATCGGAGAAGCCGGCACTGTCGTTGCGGACCAACTTCAGCAGCAGCAGATTCCCCGCTGAGCACCCGGTCATGGTCAGATTCGCCAGCGTGCCCGTGTATTGGTTCACTCCGCCGCTGGTCACGATGGCCACGTCTTGTTCGGCTTGAAATGTAGGATTGGTCGGATCGCCAGCGCCTCCGCCCGGCAAGCACGCGGTCTTGACGCCCCATGTGTAAGTGGCAGAGCCACGCACGAAAAAAGTGAAAGAAACCGCCCCTCCGCTCCAACCCGCGGGAATAACCTGCGGAATGATCGCGAAATTTGCGTGCGTACCGTCGTCGTTCCAGTGTAGGTACCCCATATACTGGCCCGTAGTCGCTGGGCAAGTGGATACGATAGCCGAGCCAAAGGGCAGCCACCACATCGGAGAACCGGCGCCGCCGCTGGAACATGTCAATGGTATCAGCGCCCGCGTTTCCGCACCTCCCGCCGCGGCACAAAACAGGTTCCCGCTGGAATCGATTTTTTGTACCACTTGGCTACCGGTCGAGCAGTCCGTCGGCCGGACCATGGTCGCGACACTGCCCGCATCGTCCACGCTCTGCCCCACCTTCGCGGTCGAGTTAAAAAACAAGATCGTGCTTCCCGAGGATGCGGCTCCCGGGACAGTCCCATTCTGTCCCGTCATCGTGAACGGACCCGTGTTGGTTGTCGTCAAGGCCTTTTTCCACGTGTTGGAACTCTCGCAAAACCACGTATCCAAGTTCGTGGTGTCGGTATAGAGATCTTGCCCGGCGGTGCAATTTCCCGCTGGCGCGCCCGCGCCGCTGGTGAAGTGCACGCCCGGCCCGGCCGTCACCGTCCAGATATTCTGCGCGGTACATAAATACACGTTTTGTCCGGAGACAGCCATGGTGTTGAAAAATACCTGCCCGACACTGCACGTCGCCGGCAGCGCCGTTCCTACCTTCCAGGGTATCGTCGAACCCGCCCCTGAAAAATCCACATCCTTGGTTTGAGTTCGCAGATCTATTTGCGTCTGCGCGGGCAACCCGGCGGCCAGACAGACCAGCGCCAACAGAGCTTTCGTCATACTCCTCCTTGACTCGCATGAGACTGTCTCTTGCGGACTCGTCTCACAAGTCAATTTAGGATTCGCCGAACGCCCTGCGAACCTCATCCGCACCTCCATTGATCAGAAACTACAGGAGAACCGCTTCCCAGCAGACGCGTGACCGCAGATTGACTTCAAGGTAAATGCCGCAGGATGTGGTGCAAATAGTAGCGGGCTAACTGATCTCGATGTAAATAGCTGTCAAAGTACTCCCTGGCATTTCGCCCAATCGCTTTGCGTTCTTCATCATGCTCGAGGTAGTATGCGCACAGCGGCACCAGGTCGCTCAAATCGTCTTTCGTATACACGATGTGTTTGCGGTCTTCGAGCGGAACGTGTAACAGCGCTTCGTGCCGCGGCCCGATCACACAGGCGCCCACTGCAAAATAATCGACGAGCCTAAAGCACAGCGGACCGTTGCCCGGTAGATCGATGCCGATCTTAGCCCGAGCCACCTCCTGCAGAAAGCGGCTGTACCGCGATTTCTTCAACCCGCCCTCGAAACGGAACCCCTGCTGTTCGTTGAGAAGGCGCACCGCCTTGCTTCGAGTCTCTTTCGCGAAGTCCAGTCCGAACCTCCCGTAGACATCGTAAAGCGCAGGTTGGGAGCTGGCGATTCGCCGTACATGCGGCAGAAATTTATAGACTTTGGTGTCGCCATTTATAAATCCGCCGGGGATGATTTTCGTGGTTTCGTATTCGCTGGCGTCATACCCGCTCGCGCGATATTGCATCTTGAAATACAGCCGGCACCGGCTTAAGCACTCATTCTCGATGCGATCCATGATATCGGTGTAATCGAGAGCGATATCGTAAGTTGCTCCATCGTAGACGGCCTGTATGATGGCGGAATGGTAAGGTTGGGCCAACTCCACCTTTTCCACACGAACCAGGCCTTGCATCCCGATAAGGAGATCATCCAGAAATTTGGACGCCGTTGCCCATTCATAGGTATTCGGCCAGCGGATTACCAGCCCCTGAAGTCTTGCAGGCTCCACCGAAAAGGATGCCGTCGCCGGGCTTTGGTAGTCCTTGCCGAGACTCCAGCGGAATTCGTTAAGGTAATCCCGCCACCAGCTCGCCCGCTGGATCCACTTGCTGGAGTTATGCGGCAACCACTCCATGTTCGCATCGCTACGCGGGGGGCGCAATAGAGCGGAGGATACGGCCCGCGCTCTCGTCGTAATGGATAGAAGGCCTTAGATTTACCTTAGTACCCCAGATGGGTGGCATTTCGCTGAACCCATGTTAGAGTGAGATTACGGATGAGCAGGTTTGCAAATTTGAAGGCTCTTCAAACGCCTGTAACCCCAGTTTCAGCGCCCCCTCCCGTGCCGCCGGCGAGACCTCCCGTGATGCTCATCACTCCCGCCGTGCCAGCCACGGATCGCCTACGGGACGCCGATCAGGAAAACACCTTGCGCCGGCTGGGTGTCTGGTTCGTGCTGGCCTACGCGTTCGTTCGCTTCAGTTTTGCGAGTGAAATCGCATCGGTGATTCTCGGATCCAGACCGTTTATCGTTCTTGCGCTCGGCGTGCCCGCGATGGCTCTCATGTTGATTTCGGGGGGACTTCGCCGCACCTTCCGGGGTCGTCCGGCCTACTTGATGGCCGGCCTCATGTTCTGGTTGCTCCTGGTGCTTCCTTTCAGCTCTTGGAGGGGCGGCAGCTTGCAGCTCCTGCTGCCCGCCTTTGAGACGGAATTTTCCATGCTTTTTTTGGTCGCCGGCCTGCTCATCAGCCTTCAAGAGGTGAATCGCTTCCTTTCGATGCTGGCTTTCGCGGGGGCCTTCGTAATTCTGGCCAGTTTCTATTATGGAACCTCGGATTTCGGCCGTTTCGGCTTTTCCTTCGGTACTTTGCAGAACGCCAACGACTTCGCGACCCACCTGCTTTTGGTCATTCCCTTCCTGGTGCTGGTGGTGCTCAACAGCTCCTCGTCCTTTCTTCGCTTTGTGGCGGGGGCCTTCGCGATCGTGGGTGCGTTCCTGGTGCTAAAGTCCGGCTCGCGTGGCGCCTTGCTTGCCCTTTTGGCCATGCTGGGATTCTACTTTCTGAAGACCACCATGGCGCAACGCGCTGGCATTGCCGCCAGCGTGGTCATCTTGGGCATCATTCTGCTGTTCGCCATTCCGCGGCCCACTCTCCAGCGGTACCTGATGTTAGTGGATTCGTCCGTCGAGCAAGGGGCGTCCTCCGACTATGAGCTGGAGCGAGCGGAAGGTTCTTCAGAGGCCAGAAAATTACTACTGACCAACAGCTTGGAGATTACCGCGCTTCACCCGCTCTTCGGAGTGGGTCCGGGCATGTTTGCGGTGAGCGAAGCCGATCGTGCGAAGGAACAGGGAAGGCGCGGAATGTGGCTCTTGACTCACAACTCTTACACGGAAATTTCGAGCGAGTCAGGCGTTCCCGGCTTCCTGCTATTTGTGGGGGCGCTGATATCTACTTTCTTGCTTTTAAGATCGGTTTACGCGCGCGCGAAAACTGATCCACGATTTACGAACATCCGTAATGCTGCCTTTTGCATGATGGTATCGATTCTGGGTTTCAGCATTTGCATCTTCTTCGCGTCGATGTCTTACCGTTATTATTTACCCGGCCTGGTGGGATTGACCGTGGCCTTTGCTACCGCCGCCAAGCGTGAAATGAACACTAGTTCCCCGGCGCAGCCGGCCCCTTCGGGACTTCGCTGGTCGCCCAGGACTAAGCGGTAGCGCGTGGGATGATCCCATGTGCGGAATAGCGGGGTTCGTCAACACATCGCCTCACAGTGGCTCCGAGCGCGTGCTCGAGGCCATGAACGGGCAGATTCGCCATCGCGGCCCCGACGGTAGCGGTGTTTTTCGGGACGAGTACGCCTTCCTCGGCCACCGCCGCCTGAGCATTATCGATCTGGCGGGCGGCAAGCAGCCCATGTCGAACGAAGATCAACGCCTGTGGGTCACCTATAACGGCGAGATCTTCAACCATGCCCAGCTTCGCCCGGCCCTCGAACAGGCGGGCCATGTTTACCAGTCCAAGTGCGATACCGAAACCATCCTGCACGCCTTCGAGCAATATGGTCCGCAATGCGTGACGCGCTTTCGCGGAATGTTTTCGTTCGCGATCTGGAATCAGAACCGCCGCGAATTGTTCTGCGCGCGGGACCGCCTGGGCATTAAACCGTTCTATTATTTCTGGGACGGCAGCCTCTTCGCCTTCGCGTCCGAAATCAAGGCGCTGCTGGCGCACCCGGCCGTCAGTCCAGGTCTGAATGCCGATCTGCTCGCCGAGTATCTGGCCTTCGGCTACGTAAGCGGCGAGCGCACGCTGTTTCCCGGAATCAAAAAACTGATGCCCGGCCATCATCTTCGCCTGCAGCTCACCGATGGCGGAGCCACGCTCGAGATCGAGCGCTATTGGGACGTGCCGGAGCCGCAGCAAGCAGCAGACCGCTCCGATGCTGACTGGATTCGCGAGTGCCGCCAGCGCCTGGAAGAGACCGTCCGCATGCGGCTGATGAGCGACGTCCCCCTGGGCATGTTCTTGAGCGGCGGCGTCGATTCGAGCGCCATCGCCGCCCTGATGAAACGCATGGTTTCGACGCCGGTGAAGACCTTTGCCGTGGGTTACGAAGAAGCGCCCTACAGCGAACTCGAATTCGCGCGCCAGGTGGCCGGCCGCATCGGCACCGAGCATAACGAAGTTACGCTCGGCATGGCCGATTTCTTCAATGCTCTTCCCGAGCTCATCTGGCACGAGGATGAGCCCATCACTTGGCCATCTAGCGTTTCGCTGAACTTCGTCTCGCGGCTGGCCGCGCGCGAGGTCAAAGTGGTGCTCACCGGCGAGGGCAGCGACGAGCTCTTTGGGGGCTACAGCCGCTATCACTTTTATCAACTCAACCAGCGCTGGATGGGCGCTTACGGCCTTCTGCCCGGCGCCGCGCGGCGCACCATCCGTGAGCATGTCCGCACTTCGTCCCTGCTCTCCGCCTCGCTACGCCGTAAACTCGGCCATACGTTTATAGGCCGCGGCGAAAATATTGAATCGCTGTATCTGGACAACTTCTACTCCGCGTTTTCCGCAACCGAACAGTGCGATCTGTTTCCCGGCGTCGCCGCTGAATCGGCCTACGCGTCGTTCTTGGGTTATTACGATGCCCCCTCCGCCCGGCCCTTGCTTTCCAAGCTCCTCTACGCGGATCAGAAAACCTACTTGGTGGAACTGCTCATGAAACAGGACCAGATGAGCATGGCTTGCTCGATCGAAAGCCGCGTTCCGTTTCTCGACCATCCCTTTGTGGAGTTCGCCGCGCAGGTTCCCGATTCTCTCAAGATCCGCGGCGGCGTCGGCAAATACATCCTCAAGAAGGCGGTCGAGGATCTGCTGCCCTCCGAAATTATCTATCGCAAGAAGATGGGATTCCCCACACCGCTCAGCCAATGGCTGCTCGACCCGCGTGCGCAGCCCCTCTATTCGCTCCTCGGTTCGCGCGATGGTTTGCTCGCGTCCCTGGTCGATTCGAAGGCCCTCGCCAACTTGCTCGACGGTCATCGCAGCGGCCTGCATGATGCGACCGACCGCATCTGGCGCCTGCTCAATCTGCAGCTTTGGGGCGAGGTGTTTTTGCGGGGCCGGCGCGAACAGTGGCGCGAAGAATTGCTCCCCGGGCCAGCGGCCAGCCAGACCCGATGAAGATCCTGTGGGTGAAGTGCGATTTCCTCCATCCCACCGACAAGGGCGGCCAGATTCGCACGCTCGAAATGCTGCGCCGCCTGCATTCGCGGCATGAAATCCACTACATAGCATATGCCGACCCCGCCCAACCCGAAGGACCCCGCCGCAGTTCGGAGTATTGCACTCGCGCCTATCCTATTCCGCTGAAAGTGCCGTCGCGCGGCTCTTTCGCGTTTGTTGCGGAGGCGCTGCGAAACCTGTTTTCCGTCCTGCCGTTTTCGCTCGACCGCTACGTTTCAAAGGAGATGCGTGCGCAGGTTGAACAGTTGATTGAGCGCGAACGCTTCGATGGCGTGGTGTGCGATTTTCTCTCCGCCGCACCGCTGCTTCCCAGTCTCCAAGGCTGTTTGCTGTTCCAGCACAACGTTGAGACCATGATCTGGCGGCGGCATGTGGAGAACGCGAGTGGCCCACTTGCCCGCTGGTATTTCGGCCTCCAGGCCGAGCGCATGTTCCGCTTCGAGCGCGACACCTGTCAGAGTGTAGGCGGCCTCGTCGCGGTTTCCGAAAACGACTCCACCACCATGGCGGAACTTTTCGCGATCCCCGCGCCGCCCGCCATTCCAACCGGCGTCGACATCGAGTACTTTGCGCCACCGCCCGCACCACCCCAGCCGCTGCGGGATCTGGTCTTCATCGGCTCTATGGACTGGATGCCGAACATCGACGGCATGCGCTGGTTCGTCGACGACGTGCTCCCGCGAATTCGCGCCCGGCGGCCGGACTGCACCCTGACCATCGCCGGCCGCAAGCCAACGAGTGCGATCACCGAACTGGCCACCCGCGACCCCGGCATCCTGGTCACCGGAGGTGTCCCCGATATTCGCCCTTATGTTTGGGGAGCAGCAGTATCCATCGTTCCCTTGCGCATTGGCGGCGGAACGCGGCTCAAGATTTACGAATCGATGGCGGCGCGGGTGCCCGTGGTGTCCACCAGCATCGGCGCCGAAGGCCTTACCATCCATCCGCCCAGCGACATCCGCATCGCCGACACCGCTGAAGAATTTGCCGCGCAATGTGTGGAGTTGCTCGAAAACCCGCAACAGCGCGTAGCCATCGCCGGCGCCGCGTGGACCATGGTGGCCGAGCGGTTTTCCTGGGAAAGCGTGGCGCAGCAATTCGAACGGATTCTAGCGCGCGCCGCTCCTTCCCGTCGCGGTTCGGTGCAACTCACCGACTAATATAAGAACCGCGGGCGCAGCAAGCGGACGCACCTTACTAGATCCAGCCGCGCAAGCGATAGCCCGCGATCTTGGCGGTCTCCGTGACCAAGTCAAAGAACAGCGGCCAGCGCTCCCGGCGGGAGCCGGCACGCTTGGCTGCGTCCGGCAGCGGGCGGGGACTGGTTTCAAGACCAGATTTCCGGAACGCCCGCCACGCGCGGAACATATGAAAATCGCTAGTCAGAAGTACCTTGCGCCCCGCCGTCTGCCGCAGCATATCCGCGACGAAAGTCGCATTTTCATGGGTGGTACCCGACAGGCCTTCCACGTGCACCGCGGCGCCCGGCACTCCCTCGGCGACGATGAACTCCCGCATAGCCTCCGACACGCCGCCACCCCCACTGATCACCATCTCTTTGAAGCCGCCTTCCCGCCACGCACGCACCGCATAATCGCGCGCCAGTAAGAAGGCAATCCAATCGTTCCGTCGACATTCACATCATTCCCCAGAACAATGAGAATGTCTCCCCGGGGCTCGGCAATGGTTCCGGCCAGCCAGTGAATCCAGGGCTCCAACACCGGAAGAAAAGTAACGGCCGCCATCAAAAGACCGGTCGCCGCCGCCATCCAAACCAGGACGCGCTTCAGACGGTAGATCATTGCAAACCCAAGAGTAACCGGACGCAAGTACCATGCGCTAGTACCATTGGTTCAGTGCGTAATGAAAGTCCCTGCGCTATTCTTTAGGCGAAGGGCAACGTGAAGCAGAACATCCTATCAATCGACGTGGAAGACTACTTTCACGTGGAGGCGTTCGCCGGAGTGGTAAAACGCGCCGACTGGGACACCTACACCTGCCGCGTTGAAACCAACACCCTGCGCC
>Ga0163163_10001077_pt1 | contig 23170 bp, 21 predicted proteins | sample S65metaG_FD_119766 | JGI IMG/M metagenome (GOLD analysis project Ga0163163, IMG submission 119766) | Switchgrass rhizosphere microbial communities from Kellogg Biological Station, Michigan, USA - S6-5 metaG | ecosystem: Host-associated > Plants > Roots > Rhizosphere > Soil | place: USA...
CCGATCCGATATTGGTTGTTCGCGCCGTACACGACCGCGACCTTCTTGCCGTCCGGCGACACGCGCGGCCGAGCGTTGTAGATGCCTTCGAACGTCACGCGCTGCGCGCGCGCGCCCGGCTCGGCGCCGACACGATAGATCTGCGGACCGCCCGAGCGGTCCGAGTTGAAGTAAAGCGTGCGGCCATCCGGCGACCATGTGGCCTCGGTGTCGATCGCCGCGTCGGTCGTGAGCTGCCGCAGCACCTGCGTCCCGACGTCGAGCATGAAGATGTCGAGGTTGCCCTGATCGTTCGACAGCGTGAGCGCGAGCTGCCGCCCGTCCGGCGAGAACGCGGGCGAGCTGTTCACACCCTTGCGCGCCGAGATGCGCTCGCGCGCGCCCGTCTTCAGCGTCTGCAAGAAGACCGCCTGCTGATCTCCTTCGAACGACGCGTATGCGAGGCGGCGACCGTCCGGCGACCACGACGGCGACAGCAGTGGCTGCGGCGAGTCCGCGACGATGTGCGCGTTCTCGCCGTCGGCGTCCGACACGATCAACCGAAAGCGCTTGCCACCGTCGGCGCGCTTTTCCTCGCTCACGTAAGCGATTTGCGTACTGAACACGCCCGGAACGCCGACGAGCTTCTCGAAGATCATGTCGGAGACTCTGTGCGCGGTCGCGCGCAGATCGGCTCGCCCCGACATGAATCGGTAGCCCAAGATCTGCTCGCCGCGAAGCACGTCGAACAGCTGGAACACGGTCGTGAACTGGTCGGGCGCGGTCTCGGTCAACGTGCCGATCGCGATGTAGTCGACCTTGAGCAGCCGCCAGTCGGCGAAATTGATCCGGTCTGGTTGCGTCGGCTTCGAGACCATGTCGGACTCGGAGATTGGCGCGAAACGGCCCGAGCTCTTGAGGTCGGCCGACACCACGCCCGCGATGTCGTAAGCGACCGGCCCGCTGCCGCTCCAGCCGAACGGCACGATCGCCATCGGCGTCGGCCGCTCGATGCCTTTCGTGATCAGCACGTTGAGCTGCGCGCTCGCTGTGCCGCCGGTCGAAAGTCCAAGCAACGCGATCAGCGCGAGACCGCCGCGTCGCCACGAGAATGCCACTGTCCTCACCGCTCCCAGCATCACAACTCCTATCGACTACGTCCTCTTCATTCGTTCGCGCGCATTGCGCGGCGACTTCGTTCGAAGCCTACTGAATGTCGGGCCTGAACGTCACAATCAAGTTCCGATCGAACACGGCCTGCGACGGCGGTCTCGGCAGCGGCGATGCCCGTTGGACGGCGGCCTCGATCGACCGCTTCACCGCGTCGTCGCCGTTGCAGTGGCTCGGGTCGACCTTGGCGTCGGCCACGTCGCCGGTCGGCAGCTGCACGACCCTGATCACGCACTCGAGCCCCGGCTTCGCGCTCAGCGGCTGATTCCAGTTGCGCGCGATCTTGTCTTGAATCTGGCGAATGTACTCGTCCATCACGCCGGTGCGCTCTGCCTCCATTCGCGCCGCCTCTTGCGCGGCTTCCCGCTGCGTCTCGGCATCGAGCTGCGCTTTCTGCTTCGCTGCGAGCGCTTCCTTCTGCTTGCGGGCTGCGTCCTCTTTCGCCTGCTTGTCACGCGCCTCCTGCGCGGCCTTCTCTTGCGCGGCCTTCGCCGCCTTTTCCTGCGCGACCTTCTCCTGCTCGCGTTTCACGGCCTCGGCCTTCTCGCGGTCGGCCTGCTCCTTCAAGCGCACCTGCTCGGCCGCGCGCTTGTCGGCCGCCTCCTTCTCGCGCTGCTGCTGCTCGACAGCTTCGCGCTTCTGCCGCTCCTCGCGTTGCTTGCGCTGCACCTCTTGATCGCGGCGCTGCTGCTCCGCCCTGAGCACCGACTGATCGACGATCGTGCCTTGGATCGGCGCGGGCGCGATAGCGACGCGCGTGCTCGGCCAATGGAACGTGAGCGTGAGCGCCACGAGGATCGCGGCGTGCAGCGCGACGGCAAAAAAAGTCGATCCAGTGTGCTGCCCCAGCATCGCGACTATCGACGCGGGCGCCGCCCTCGGTCGTTGTCCTCGAGTCCTTTCGGATCCGTCAAGAACCCGACCTTCGGCGCGCCGGCTTGCTGGAGCAGCGACGCGCCGATCACGACGCGACCGTACGGCACGTTCTGGTCGCCCTTCACGAGCACGGGCGTCTCCGGGTTGCGGCGCAGCACCGCCGACACGCGCTCGAGCACGACCGAGTCCTCGACCGGCGCTTCGGGCTTGTCGCCGATGTTCAAGAAGAAGCGGCCCTCCTTGTCGATGCTGAGCACGAGCGGCTCATCCTTCTGGTTCTCGATCGGCTGCGCGACGGCTTTCGGCAAGTCGACCTGAATGCCCTGAGTGAGGAGCGGCGCCGTGATCATGAAGATGATCAGCAGCACGAGCATCACGTCGATGTACGGCACGACGTTGATCTCGCTCATCAACCGGTGCTTTTTCATCCTCGCCATGGCCGGCTCCTATGGGTTACTCGAGCTCGCGCGACGCCGGCGCGTGGCGGCTTGCCGTGCGCGCGGCCGGCGCGGACGCATCCGCGAACCCGGACTCGCGGCGTGCGGCATTGCGCTGGAAGATCGCGGACAGCTCCTCCATGAACGTGTCGTAGCGAACTTCGAGGCGGCCGACTTGATCGGCGTAACGGTTGAACGCGATGCCGGCCGGGATCGCGGCGAACAAACCCATCGCGGTCGCGATCAGCGCCTCGGAAATGTGCGGCGCAACGACCGCGATCGTCGCGCTCTGCATGCCGCTCAAGGAGTAGAACGCGATCATGATGCCCCAGACGGTGCCGAACAGGCCGACATAGGGGCTCGTGTTGCTCACCGTCGCGAGGAACGCGAGGCTGTTCTCGAGGCGATCCATCTCGCGCAGGTGCGAGACGCGCATCGCGCGGCGCGCGGCTTCGATCAGCTGCTCGTTGCTCATCCCCGACTCCTGCTTGAGCCGGCCGAACTCGCGGAAGCCCGCCTCGAAGATCCCGGCCATGCCGTGAGGCGTTGCGTCCGTGCGCGCGAGATCGCGGTAGAGGTTGTTCAGGTCGCCGCCCGACCAGAACGACGACTCGAACTCGCCCGCGGACTTCATGGCCTGCTTCACCAGCCGGCGCTTCTCGAAGATCACGGCCCACGACGCGATCGACGCGATCAACAGCAGCGCGAGCACGATCTGCACCGGAATGCTCGCGTCGAGGATCAGGCGGATGACTGAAAACTCATTGTTCATGCTTGCAGCTCACTCACGAGTGTGGGCGGAAAACGCCGCGGCCGGCCCGCGGTCGCGTCGATGCACGCGACTTCCGCGACGCCTTCGCACACGACCTCGCCGCCCGGATCGCCGCGGCGAATGTCCTGTGCGAAGCGGATGCGCGCGCCGCGCGTCTCGGCGATGGCGGCGCGCACGTAGAGGAGATCGCTGAGCCGCGCGGGCGCGCGGAATTGCGCCTCTACGCTCGCGAGCACGAGCATCACGCCGTGCGTCTCGCGCAGCTCGTCATGATCGACGCCTTGCGCGCGGAGCCATTCGGTCCGCGCACGCTCCATGAAGCGGAAGTAGCTCGCGTTGTAGACGACGCCCTGCGCGTCCGTGTCTTCGAGATACACGCGAACCGGCAATACGAGCTCCTTCATGCCACGCTCTTGTGGATATGACGCGTCCCGCCGTTCGGAGTTGCATCGCTTCGTAACGTCATGATCAATCGAACAACGTCGGGGTATCCGGCCGGTCACGGCCTGCCGGCAGGGCGACTTTGAAATGCTCGTATGCCGAGCGCGTCGCGATGCGGCCACGCGAGGTGCGCTGCAGGAAACCTTCTTGGATCAGGTACGGCTCGACCACGTCCTCGAGCGTGCCGCGCTCCTCGCCTACCGCGGCGGCGAGGCTGTCGACGCCTACCGGGCCGCCGTCGAACTTCTCGATCACCGTGAGCAAGAGCCTTCGGTCCATCGTGTCGAAGCCGTGCGGATCCACCTCGAGCAGGTCCATCGCGGCCTTCGCGACGCGCTCGTCGACGGTGCCGTCGCCTTTCACCTGCGCGTAGTCGCGCACGCGGCGCAAGAGTCGGTTCGCGATCCGCGGCGTGCCGCGCGAACGCGCCGCGATCTCGCGCGCACCCGCGTCGTCGATCGCGAGATCCAGAATACCGGCGGTGCGGTGCACGATCTGCGTAAGCTCCGCGCTAGCATAGAACTCGAGATGCTGCGTGATGCCGAAACGGTCGCGCAGCGGCGACGTGAGCAAGCCAGCGCGCGTCGTCGCGCCGACGAGCGTGAACGGCTTCAACGGCAGCTTGAGCGAGCGAGCGCCCGGGCCCTCGCCGATCATGATGTCGAGCTCGAAATCTTCGAGGGCCGGATAGAGCGACTCCTCGACGACGGGGCTCAAGCGATGGATCTCGTCGACGAACAGCACGTCGTTTGCTTCGAGGTTCGTGAGCAGCGCGGCGAGATCGCCGGGCCGCTCGAGCACGGGGCCGGACGTCTGCTGCAGATTCACGCCGAGCTCGTTCGCGATGATGTGCGCGAGCGTCGTCTTGCCGAGCCCCGGCGGACCGAACAGCAGCGTGTGGTCGAGCGCCTCTTTGCGCTGACGCGCGGCCGCGATGAAGATTTCCATCTGCGCCTTCACGCGCGGCTGGCCGATGTACTCGACAAGCCGCCGCGGCCGCACGGCGCGATCGAACGCCTCGTCTTCCTTGTTGCCGATCGGCGTGATGACCCGAAGCTCTTCAGCCATGCGCACGCGCCCCGCTCATCGTTCGGCCACCCGATGCACGCGCCGCAGCGCCTCGCGGATCATTTCCTCCGTCGTGAGCTTCACGCCGTCGAGATCCTTGAGCATCTTCATCACCTCGCCCGGCTTGTAGCCGAGCGCGATCAGCGCGCCGCTCGCCTCGCCTTCGGCCGGTGAGCGCGCGGGCAACGCGGCGCGCTCGGGCTCGATCGACTCGGGTAAACGGTCCTTCATCTTGAGCACCAACAGTTCGGCCGTAACCTTGCCGACGCCGGGGATCTTCACGAGGCTCGCGATGTTCTTGTCGCGGATGCACTGGTAGAAGCCCTCGACCGTCATGCCGGAGAGCACGCCGAGCCCGATCCGCGGCCCAATGCCTGAGATCTTGAGCAGGCTCCGGAATAGCGCTCGCTCGCCCTCGGTGAAGAACCCGTAGAGCGCATGCGCGTCCTCCCGCACGACGAGGTGCGTCACGAGCATGAGCTCGCGGCCCGTGTCCGGTAGCCGATAGAACGTCGACATCGGCGCCTCGAGCTCATAGCCGACGCCGCCGACGTCGAGCGTGAGCCACGGCGGCCGTTTGCTGACGAGCGTTCCGCGCAGGCTGCCGATCACGCCTCGCGCCCGCTCATATCTTGACCGCTCGCAGCCAGTCGCGCGCGCTGCGCTCGTTCGCGCGACAGATCGCGGCCGCGAGCGCGTCCGCCGCGTCGGCCTGAATCTCGGCTCTAAGCCCGAGGATCATCTGCACCATGCGCTGCACTTGCTGCTTCTCCGCGCCGCCGCGGCCGACGACGGCCTGCTTGATGTGGCGTGCGCTGTACTCGTAGATCGGCACGTCGGATTCGAAGGTCGCGCAGATCGCGGCCGCCCGCGCCTGGCCTAGCTTCAGCGCGCTGTCGGCGTTGCGATGCAGGAACACGCGCTCGATCGCGATCTCCGTGGGCTTGAGCTCGCGCACGATTCGGCCGAGCGAGTGGAAAATGTTGCGCAGCCGCGCGCTGTGCTCGCCCTCGCTGCGGATGCTGCCCCACTCGACGGCGGTCGTCCGGTTGCCGGCAGCCTCGACGACGCCGAACCCGGTGATCTGCGAGCCGGGATCAATTCCGAGGATGCGCACGCTCTCAGCCGCCATGTCGCTGCGCTCCTCGCCGCATCGACGAATGCGAACCGGGCGGCCTCTACTCGAGGTCGTCCGGAAGCTCCCTGAAACCCACTGGACTCCGAGGTGGCCCCACGCCACCGCGGCCTATCATAGCGGCAGACGCGCGCGAGCGTTAGCCCGACGGTCAACGATTGATGGCGTGTATCGCGCGCTTGTCGGCGGCGAGCGCAGCTTCGTGCAGCGCCTCGGAGAGCGTCGGGTGCGCGTGGATGGTTCGCTGCAGATCCTCTGCGGACGCCTGGAACTCCATCGCGAGCACGGCCTCGGCGATCAGCTCGCCCGCGACGGGACCGACGATGTGCACGCCGAGGATGTCGTCGTGCTCGCTGTCCGCGATCAGCTTCACGAGGCCGATCGCCTGCTGCATGCCCTTCGCGCGGCCGTTCACTGCGAACGGAAACGTCCCGACCTTGTACGGCCGGCCGGTCTTTTGGACCTCCGCCTCGGTCTGGCCGACCCACGCGATCTCGGGCGCCGTGTAGATGACGGACGGAACCGTCTTGTAGTTCATCTCGGCCACATGGCCCGCGATGAGCTCCGCGACCATCACGCCCTCTTCCGTGCCCTTGTGCGCGAGCATCGGGCCGCGCACGACGTCGCCGATCGCCCAGACGTTCGGCACCGACGTGCGGCAATGCGCGTCGACGTCGATGAAGCCCCGCTTGTCGAGCTGCAGCGGCACGTCAGGCGCGAACGCACCCGTGGTATACGGCCTGCGCCCGACCGCGACGACGAGCGCGTCGAACTCGAGCGCCTGCGCCGCGCCGCCGCTTTCGTAGCCGACTTTGACGACGTCGCCCTGCACGGTCGCGGCCGTGACCTTCGCGCCGAGCCGGATATCGAGGCCTTGCTTCTTCAGATGGCGCAGCGCTTCCTTCGCGATCTGTTGATCCACCATATATAAGAAGGTGTCGAGCGCCTCGAGGATCACGACCTCGGAGCCGAGCCGGCCCCAGACGCTGCCGAGCTCGAGCCCGATCACGCCGGCGCCGATCACACCGAGCCGCTTCGGCACCGACGTGAAGGCGAGCGCGCCCGTCGAGTCGACGATGCGCTTGCCGTCGAACTTCGCCATCGGCAGCTCGACCGGCACCGACCCCGTCGCGAGCACGACGTGCGTTGCCGAGATCGTCTCGACCCCGCCGTCCGTTTTCACTTCGATCTTGTTGCCCGCGAGCAGCTTGCCGCGGCCCTTGATCCCGGTGACGCCTGCCGCCTTGAATAGCGCCTCGATGCCGGAGGTCAACTGCTGGACGATCCCGGCCTTGCGGCTCTGCATCGCGGCGACGTCGAGCCCGAGCCCGCCGACTTTGATGCCGTGGACGGAGAACTCCGTCTCCGCGCGATGAAAGAGCTCGGACGACTCGAGCAGCGCCTTCGACGGGATGCAGCCGACGTTGAGGCACGTGCCGCCGAACAGGCGCACCCCCTGCTCGTTCTTCCAGTCGTCGATGCAGACGGCGGAAAGGCCGAGTTGTGCTGCGCGAATCGCGGCCGGGTAGCCGGCCGGTCCGCCGCCGATCACGGCGACGTCGTACTGCTTGTCATTCATGGCAATGCGAAAAGATGAGGATGATTAGATCTGAAGCAAGAGGCGCGCCGGGTCCTCGATGTGGTCCTTCACGGCGACGAGGAACTGCACGGCCTCGCGTCCGTCGACGATGCGGTGATCGTACGTCAACGCGAGGTACATCATCGGCCGCGGCTCGATCTTGCCGTTCACGACGACGGGCCGCTCTTGGATCTTGTGCATGCCGAGGATGCCGCTCTGCGGCGGGTTCAAGATCGGCGTCGACATCAGCGAGCCGAAGATCCCGCCGTTGGTGATCGTGAACGTGCCGCCGGTGAGCTCTTCCATCTGCAGTCCGCCGCTGCGCGCGCGCTCGCCGTAGTCACGGATCGCGTGCTCGATCTGACCCAAGCCCAGCGACTCGGCATTGCGGAGCACCGGAACGATGAGGCCGCGATCGGTCGACACCGCGACACCGATGTCGAAGAACTCGTGATAGACGACGTCGTTGCCGTCGATCGCAGCGTTGAGCAGAGGGAAACGGCGCAACGCCTCGATGCACGCCTTCACGAAGAACGACATGAACCCGAGCTTGATGCCATGGCGCGCCTGGAACGGCTCCTGATAACGCTGACGCAGCGCCATGACGGCCGTCATGTCGCACTCGTTGAAGGTGGTCAGCATCGCGGCCGTCTGCTGCGCCTGGACGAGGCGCTCGGCGATTCGCGCGCGCAGCCGCGTCATCGCGACGCGCTGCTCGGCGCGCACGAGCCCGCCGGCAGGGTGCGGCTGTCGGACCGCCGCCTTGGCCGCCTCTGGATCGAGGCCCACCGTGGTCGCTTGGTGGTCGGCGATGTAGTTCAACACGTCGCCCTTCGAGATCCGCCCTTCGCGTCCCGAGCCCGCGATCGAAGCGGGATCTAGATCGTGCTCCTCGACGAGCTTGCGGACCGCGGGGCCCATGCGGTTCGCCGCGCCGGGCTGGGCCGCGGCCCCGGCGGCGGCGGGCGGCGCCGGCGCGACGCTCGGAGCGGGCTTCGCGGGCGCAGGAGCTGGAGTCGAAGCCGGCTTCGCGGCGGGCGCGGGTGCGGCCTTCGCGGCCGCGGGTTTCGGCGCCGCAGCGGACGCGACCTCGCCGGGCTCGAGCAGCGCGAGGACCTGACCGCTCGTGACCACCGCGCCATCGGCCGCGACGATTTGCTTCAGCACGCCGTCGACCGGCGCAGGCACCTCGAGCACGACTTTGTCGGTCTCGAGATCGACCAGATTCTCTTCGCGGCGCACGGTCTCGCCGGCTTTCTTGTGCCAGGCGACGAGGGTCGCGTCGGCGACGGACTCGGGCAGCTGTGGAACCTTGACCTCGATGCTCACGGACGACTACCTCTTGCTGCCCTCGGTGTCGACTCTATGCGCGCTTGCCCACGGTCGACAACGCCGCGCGCTCGCGGCTCGACGACGATAGGGCGGCGGAAACGAGCGCTTGCTGCTGCCGGACGTGCAACGCGTGGATACCCGACGCCGGCGCCGCCGCGCCCGGCCGACCCGCGTAGAACAACTGCTGCTGGCTCGACAGCGGTTCCTGCAGACGATGACGAATCTGGTACCACGCCCCCTGATTCTGAGGCTCTTCCTGGCACCAGACGATCTCTTTCGCGTTTCGGTAACGGCCGATGACCCTGGCGTACTCGTCGATCGGGAATGGATACAGTTCCTCGATCCGCACGATCGCGACGCCGGCAATGTGCTCGGCTCGTCGAAATTCGGCGAGATCGAAATAGACTTTGCCGCTGCAGAACACGATCCGGGTCACCGACTCGTCGGTGGGCCCCTCCGGATCCTCGATCACGGGCATGAAGCGGCCGTTCGCGAACTCCGCGAGGGACGAAACCGACAGCTTGTGGCGCAGCAAGCTCTTCGGCGTGAACACGACGAGAGGCTTGCGCGCCTGTCGCACCATCTGGCGGCGGAGCATGTGGAACATCTGCGCCGGCGTCGACGGCACGACGACCTGCATGTTGTGCTCGGCGCAGAGCTGGAGGAAGCGCTCGAGACGCGCGGAGGAATGCTCCGGGCCTTGGCCTTCGTATCCGTGCGGCAAGAACATCGTGAGCGCGCTCAGGCGGCCCCACTTCGCCTCGCCCGAGCTGATGAACTGATCGATCACGACCTGGGCGCCGTTCACGAAGTCGCCGAACTGCGCCTCCCAGATCACGAGCGTGTCGGGCGCCGTGGTGCTGTAGCCGTACTCGAAGCCGAGCACGGCTTCTTCGGACAACAGCGAGTCCGTGATCGTGAGCGCGTGCGGATCGGCGCCCACATGCGCCAGCGGCACGTACGCTTCGCCCGTCGTCTGATCGACGAGAGCCGCATGCCGATGGAAGAACGTACCGCGCCGGCTGTCTTGGCCGACGAGCCGCACGTTGAAGCTCGCGGACAGCAGCGACGCATAGGCTAGCGTCTCGGCGAAACCCCAGTCGCAGCCGACCTCGCCCGCCGCCATCTTGCGCCGGTCGTCGACGATCCTCTGCACGCGCGGGTGCAGCTTCAAGTCCGCCGGCACCGTGTTCGCGAGCGCGGCGAGCCTGCGAATCTCCGCTTCGGGCAACCCGGTTGCGACCGAGTCGACGAGCGCGGCCTGATGCGTGTAGCGGCTCCAGTCGACGGTGTACTGGTTGCCGATCATGCCGAGCGCGGCCTGGTTCGGGTTGCGGCCCTCGTCGAGCGCGTTGCGATAGCCGTCGGCGAGCTGCTCGATCGCGTCCGGCGTGATGACTCCCGCTTCGGCGAGCTTGCGGCCATAGAGCGTGCGCACGCTCGGGTGCTCGCGGATCGCGTTGTACATGACGGGTTGCGTCGCGGCCGGTTCATCGGCCTCGTTGTGGCCGAGCCGTCGATACGCGACGAGATCGATGACGACGTCCTTGTGGAACACCTGCCGGTAACGCAGCGCGAGCCGGATCGCGGCGACCGCGGCCTCGGGGTCGTCGCCGTTCACGTGGAACACCGGCGCCTCGACCATCTTCGCGACGTCGGAGCAATACGTCGTCGAGCGGCTGTCCCGAGGGTCGCTCGTCGTGAAGCCGATCTGGTTGTTGATCACGAGATGCACGGTGCCGCCCGTGTAGAACGCGCGCGTCTGCGAGAGCTGGAACGTCTCCGCGACGACGCCTTGTCCCGCGAACGCCGCGTCGCCGTGGATCAACACCGGCAGCACTTTTTCGCCGAGCGAATCGCCGCGCCGGTCTTGGCGAGCTCGCACCGAGCCCTCGACGACCGGATCCACGATCTCGAGATGCGACGGATTGAACGCGAGCGCGATGTGCACGTTGCCGCTCGACGTCCGCACGTCGGCCGAGTAGCCCTTGTGATACTTCACGTCGCCCGAGCCCTTGAGCCGCGCGAGATCGTATGCGCCTTCGAACTCGGAGAAGAGATCCTTCGGCGATTTGCCGAGCACGTTCACGAGCACGTTCAGCCGCCCGCGATGCGCCATGCCGATCACGATTTCCTGCACGCCGTGCTCGCCCGCGCGCTGAATGAGATCGTCGAGCATCGGGATCAGCGTCTCGCTGCCCTCGAGCGAGAAGCGCTTCTGACCGACGAACCGCGTGTTCAGATAACGCTCGATACCTTCGGCGCGCGTGAGGCTGTCCAAGATCGTCGTCTGCTCCGCGCTCGGGAACTCCCAGTGCACGCGGCACGCCTCGAATTGCTCGCGGAGCCATAGGCGCTCGCGGGCGCGAGAGATGTGCGCGAACTCCGCCGCGAGCTTGCCGCAGTAGATCTGCTTCAACAGCACGAGGATGTCCTGCAGCTTCATCCGCTGCTGACCGGTGCCGCCGAGGTTGCCCGTGTAGAACTCGCGCGACAGATCTGACTCGTCGAGGCCGAGGTAGTCGAACGAGAGCACCGTCGGCACGGGCCGGTCCCACAATCCGAGCGGGTCGAGGTCGGCGATCTGGTGGCCGCGGAGGCTATAGACCTGAATCAACCGCGACACGGCGGCTTGCTTCTCGCTCGCGGCCGCGTCTGTACGCGGCAAGGTGGTCGGCGCCGCGCCCCCGCCGCCGCTTTGCAGGCGTCGGCCTACGGCCTGGACGATCGGGCTATGAGCGATCTCGGCGCCGTCGCCGCCGAGGGAGCCGAAGTATCGCCGCCATTCGGTCGGCACGCTGCCCGGCTCGGCGAGAAATTGCTCGTAGAGCCATTCGACGTAGGTCGCATTGGCTCCCTGCAATGGCGTCGAATCGTACTGATCCTTGAATACGGTGCTCATGAGCGCCGGCCGGGGAGAGAGTGGCCGAAAGGAAAGGCCCAGCCCAAAGCCGAAGGCGGGCTAGTGTAGCCAAACAGCTATTAAGTTCAAACGCGCGAGTTCACAGAGCGGCGTGCAATAGCCACCACTCGTAGGCGATCAAGGTCACGTAGCCTGCGAGCACCGCGTGCAGCAGGTTGCCGACTCGCATGATGTTGAACAGTCGAATCCGGGCGACGGCGACGAGAATCAGCACGCCGCAACCGGTGAGCCCCATTTTGGTGAGCGCGAACAGCCGGGGATGAGCGTCCAGAATGAACGCCACGAAGGGGTTCACCTCTCTCGCTCCGCTCGTAAGCAAGGTCAGCGTAAGGAACGCGTCGACGACGTTGAGTAACAAGATCGTGACGGCGAGCGCGAGCAAATACGGCTCATGCCAGTCGACCGGCATGTGGCGCTCGTCCGCGCGCCGAGCGCCGCGGCGTCGGGGTGTGAAGCCGCTCTGAACGAACGTCCTGATCGTGGTGTGCCGTCGATCGCCGTCGATCCGGCGCTCTCTCTGCGGGCTGTCAGAGCCGACCAACCCGGCCGGTCTGTTCGTAAGTCCGTGTTGCAAAGTCAAAACCCCTGTTCTACGCAGCCAATCGATGCAAGAAGCAGGCCTGCGAGGCCGCAATTGGCATAGCTCGGTCCGAACGACGGCTCCGCGGAGCAGATCGTAAACCAATTCGACACCTAAAGGTCGTTGCGGGCTCGCGGCAGCGCGTGGCGCGGAACGCGCCGTCATTGAGTCGCTTGCAGCAAATACGCGATCAGGTCGCGCCGGTCGTCGGCGGAGCGGTAGCCGGTGAACGTCATCTTCGTGCCGGCGACGAAGCTGGCGGGGTCGACCAACCACGCATCGAGAGCGCGCGGCGTCCAGACGAGGCCCGACGACTTGAGCCCAGGAGAGTAGTCGAAGCCCTCGAGCACGCCGGCTGGCCGGCCGAACACGCCGTGCAGGTTCGGCCCGACGATGGTCTTCTCGCCTGCGCCGAACGAATGGCACGCGGCACAGGCGAGGCTCAGAAGCTGGCCCCGCTTCATATCGGCCGCGGCGAACTCCGGCTCGCGAAGGTACTCGGCGGCAGTCTTGATTTCGCCGACATCGAACGCGGCAGCCCGAATCGGGGCTTGGGGCCCGTCCGTGCGCTCGGCCAGTGGTCCACCCGGCTGGGCTTCCGCGGTGGCCGGTGAAGCGGGCACCGCCGGTGGCGGGGCGCCGCATCCAGCCACGAGCAGCGCGCAAAGCGTGGGCGTCGCGCACCGGCGGAACAGAGCGGTAGCCCCGATCACCACGACCAGTGGGCCGCGATCTTGAACACCACGTCGGGGGCGGTGCGGACGCGCAAATCTTCGACGATCGCGAACTCGAGCCGAGCGTCTTTGCGCCGCTGCATCCACGCGCCGAATGTCGCCTCGATCGCCGTGTCGCCGATCTCCTCGAGTCGCGAGTCGTAGAACGCCGCATGCACGTCGAGCTGGGCTTTGAGGCCGAAGCGCGGCCATCGCTGCCAGCTGCCGCCGAGAATTCCCGTGTACACCCACTCGTTGGAGTTGAACGTGACGATTTCGGGTCGACCTACGTGCACGACGCCGAAGCCCCAGTAATAGCCCGCGGCGTAGCGCCTGTCCGTCAGCGGCCGGCTCCGAAGCAACGTGAGCCATTCGTCGGTCGAGCCGCTACCCGCCAGCATCTCCGTGTCGCCGGTCGCGAGCTTCACGCCGGCCTCGACGACGAAGCCGTGATCCGGTCCGAACCCGCGCGCGCCTTTGATCTCTAGATCTCCGAGCCCGCTCTGAGGCTCATCGAGCCGAAAGAACGTCAGCCCCGAGTGGCGGAGCACAAAGCTCAGCTGGTTGTTGGGCCGCATGTTCCGACCGCCGTCGGGCAGATTGAACGCCGAATGCCAGGCGTCGATCGGGTTGTCGAGCACGCCGCCGCCGAGATGGAACACCGGCAGCTCGACGCCGACCTGCCACCCCGACGTGAAGCCGTGGGAGAAGCCGAGGGTCGTGCGCGCCGTTTCACCGTCGAGCCCGAGGGCCTCGCCGCCCGCGGAAGAGAATTCGAAGTGGTTGGCGACCTCGAGGCTCGCGGAGAAGCGGTTACCGGGCGCTACGGTGTCCCAGGCAGGCAAACCGAAGATCGCCACGAGAGGATTGAGATTGCGGATCTGCATCGGCTCGGCAAGCTGCGCCGCGGCGGGGCGACCCACGAGCGCAACCACGGCGATCGGACCGAAGGCCCACCCTCTCATCTGCACCGGCACGGGGCTCCGCCGGAATCTTTTGGCGTCGCTCGCGGTCTGAGTCGGGCGTGCGCGCTCATCGTGGTCTCGAGGTCCCGGCGGAAAGGGCGGGAATTGTAATCAGCCGAGGTGCGCAGGTCTTCAGATTTCTCTCGATGCCAGCGAGGCTGTAACATGTGCGTCCCGCTCGAGTCCCTACGCAACCCTTCCGCATGAGATTCCGCAGACTCTGGCCGCTTGGCCTCCTCGCGCTCGCGCTCGCTTCGACCGGATGCGACTCGGGCCGCAAGAACCCCGCGGACGTGCTGGTCAGGGGCTTGAACGCCACGGCGCATTTCCCCGAGCCCATCGTGCTCCGGCGCGGCCCGCTCGAGCTCAACCCGATGCAATTGGGCTTCCTCGGAGGCGCGCAAGCTCCTTGGGACGAGGACACCTACACCTTTCACGTGACCTACAGCGACCTCAAGTCGAACTCGATAGTCGAGGCCGAAACCTTCCAGAAGCAAATCTCGGCCGGCACTTTGTACACGATCGTGCTGTACGAGAAGGCCGGGGCCGTGACGCACAAGATCCTCGAGTCGCCGCCAGTTGCGCCGAGCGCAACGGACGTGCAGATTCAGGCGATCCACGCCTTCGAAGGCGCGCCGAGCGTTGACCTCTACATCGTCCCCGCAGGCGCGGGCGTTTCGGGCACGCCGTGGGGGTCGCTCGCATTCGAGGGCACACTGCCCTACCGGACCATTGCGCCCGGCGACTACGACGTGATCGCCACCGAGCGGGGAAACCCCGCGCACGTGTTGTACACGTCGCCCAGCTTCACTCTATCCGCAGGCGTCGGCCTGACGTTCGCGCTGACGCCCGACTCCGGGGAGGGGATCGAGCCCTTCAGCATGACCGTGCTGAACGACACGGCCGCGGTGTTCGGTGACCCGAGCGTGCAGGCCAGCGTTCGCGCGATCAATGGCGCGAGCGATCGGCAGCCGCGCGACGTAGCGTTCAACAACGAGTTCACGCCGCCGCTGTTCTCGGGCGCGCCGTTTGCGAAGGCGACACCGTATTCGCCGACCCCTGCGGGCACGGATATCCCGGTCAACGTGACGCCGGCCGGCAATCCCGGAGTGCTCGAGGCCACGAGCACGCTCAGCCCACAGCCCGGCACGAAGTACACGGTGTTCTTTGCCGATGTTGCGGGCTCGGTGCTCATCAACCCGGTCCAGGACGATCGCCGTCGCGTGAAGGGTCAATCGAAGCTCGTCTTCTACGATGCAGCCGGTTCGTGCCCGGTCTGTGACGTGCTGCTTCTGGCGCCCGGCACCGATCCGAACACGATCCCCGCGGTGGACGTGTTCGGAACGGATCCGCACGTGCCGATCACCCCGCTGTCGATCGTTCCAATAACACAATGGGCAGACGATTTCGACGTCGTGATCCGACCCCAGGGCACGCTTACCGTCGTCGCGGGCCCGACACGGATCACGCTGAAAGACGGCGGGATCCACGGGATCATTCTGACGGACGATCCAAACGGCACGACGATGGACATGAGCTTCATCGACGACTTCCAGTAACGAGCGCCGCGACGCCGCGGACGAAAGGAACAGCATGCGGCTTCGATTCTCGCTCCCCATTTTCCTTCTGACGCTTGCCGCCGCGACGGCGTCCGCACAACCGAAGCGCGCCGGCGACTGCGATCGGCATTGCCTCCTCGTTTTCTTGACCGAGTACACCGAGGCACTCACGGACAACAACGTCGCGCGGCTCGCCCTCGCGCCGACGGTGCGTGTCACGAGCAATGGCCAGGTCGCCGAGCTCGGCAAGGGCCAGGTCTGGGGAGCGAGCCGCCGGCTTCCGTATCGCCAAACCTTCGTCGATCCGCTGAGTGGCGCGGCGGTTTTCTACGGCATCGTGACAACGACGAGTCGGCCGGCGCGCGGCGCCGCACGGCCCGCCGGCGACGCACCGCCAGAGCATTCGTGGTTCTACGTCGTTCGTTTGCGCGTCGAGCTGCAGCGCATCACCGAGGTCGAGGAAGTGTCATACGAGCCGCCGCAAGGAGGCTTTGGCGCAAGCCCGTCGTCGTTGAGCCTTCCCGACCGGATCTTCGACGCTTGGCTCCCGCAGCCCGAGCGCGTCTCGCGCCAACAACTTTTCGATATCGCGAACAAGTACTTCGACGCGGTCTCGCACAAGATCGACTACCACGACGTGCCGTGGCATCCGGAGTGTCAGCGAATCGAGCTCGGCGTATTCACCGTCAACTCGGAGCGCTCTCCTGGAAGCTGCGGCGGCGAGTTCCAGACGCCATCCGTCAAGTGGAACGTCCAGAACCGGCGTTTCTACATTGCCGACGTCGAGCGGGGCGTCGTGCTCGCGATCGGCAACTTCATGACGCCGCCCGAATATCCGAACAACAACGGCTCGGTCGTGTTCGAGGTCTTCAAGGTGCAGGACGGGCTCATCCGCCAGATCCACGCGTTCTTCCGCGGCAATGGTCAGGCCGCGTCGGGCTGGGGCGACGGGCCGGGGTCGTAGCGGCTCACAAGGACGTCACTACGGCCCGAGCACGCTACGCGGGGCGCGAGCTCGCCGGTGGCGCAGCACTGCTGCCGTATAATCCGCGGTCCACACGTCCCCGTAGTTCAATGGATAGAATGGGGTCCTCCTAAGACCCAGATACAGGTTCGATTCCTGTCGGGGACGCCAGCCGCTCTCAGAACGAGAACAAGTCCGATGCCATCCACACTCTTCGATCCGAAAGTGAAACGCGTGCTCGACGCGATGCACAACGCCGCCGACGAGAACGACCCGCCGCTGCTCGCGCGGGCACGAGGCAAAGAAGGGACGGCGCGAACGTCGATTCTCGGCGAAGCGTTCATCCCGGTGTCGCGCGACGGCGGCCGGCTCGTCTACACGCTCGTGCGCGGCGCATCGCCCGGCACGACCGTCGAGTTCGGCACGTCGTTCGGCATCTCGACGATCTACATGGCCGCGGCCATGCGCGACCGCGGCGCGGGTCGGGTAATTACGACCGAGCTATTGCAGAGCAAGGCGGACCGCGCGCGCGAATACATCCGCGAGGCGGGGCTGCTGGACGTCGTCGATTTGCGCGTCGGCGATGCGCTCGAGACGTTGAAGGATCTCGACGCCGACGTGACGGTGTTGTTTCTCGACGGCTGGAAGGATCTCTACCTGCCGCTGCTGAAGCAGCTCGAGCCGAAGCTCGCGCCAGGGGCGTTCGTCGCTGCCGACGACATCCATCTGTTCCCCGACGCGCTGAAGGCGTATCTCGATTACGTCCGCGAGCCCAAGAACGGTTACGTGTCGGTCACGTTTCCAGAAGGCGACGCGGTCGAGCTTTCGGTTCGTTCGCGCTAGCCCAAGCCGCGCCGCTCGAGCGCCAGTCCCGCTCGGGCACACCGACCACTCGAAGCGCCTACGCTTCCTCGACGAGCGCGTAGCGCGAGTCTGCCGCGAGGCATTGCGCCTCGGGCAAGCCGAGCTCTCTTCGAACGATGTTGGTGCCGCGCACGATCGACACCATCTTGTAGTAGGCAATGCGTCGACTCATGCCCTCGCGGCCGAACCCGCAGTCGCTCGAGATCACGAGCCGCTCGATCGGAATGTGCTTCAACGCGCGGCGGATCAAGTCGGCCACCTGTTCGGGCCGCTCGACCTGGAGATTGCGGTGATCGACGACGCCGATCGCGATCTTCTTGTCGGTGATCGAACGGCCGATCACCTCGAGGTCCATCCCATCGCTCGTGCAGCACTCGAATGTGATCACGTCGACATCGAGCTTGTTGAGATGCGGCAGCGCGTCGCGATAGGACTGATTCGTCGCGAATAGCCGCTGCTGCGCAGGGTTGCCCCAGCACGTGTGGCACCAGACCTCCGTGAGATCGCTCAAGCCCTTCACCGTGTTGTTGAACACCTCTACGAAGAACTCGACGCTGAATTGACCGCCTCCGCCGCGCTGGATGCTGATCAAGTGAATGTTCGGCTCTTCGAGCTGCACGATCGGGCAGCCCGCGCCAGCGAGCTCCACGAGCTCGTCGCGCATCGCATTGCTGATGTCTTGCAGCAGCTCCTGCGGCTTCGCGTAGTGATCGTTGCCCACCGAGGTGCCGATCAGCTCGGGCGTCGCCGTGCCGAACTTCACCGGCCGCGACGTGAGCTGCTGCGCCGTGCGCCAGAGCGCCGTGTACTGCAGCGGCCCGCGCTCGATCTTGCCGACGCACCGAGGCATCACGCGGCTCTCCATCACCTCGAAGATGATGTCGCCTTTCGTCGCGCCGCCGTAACCCTTGCGCGCGCGATAGTAGTCGCCGCCCTCGAGCCCTTTGAAGCGGCGCGCGGGATACTGCAGCCAGCTCATGCCGCCCACGTCGTGGTCGAAGCGCGCGTCCCCGTCCGTCACGATGTCGAGGCCCGCTCGCTCTTGGTCGCGGATGTAGGTGCCGACCGCGTCCGTGTACTGCTCGCGATAGCGAGCGTCGGCGAGCGCGTCGCGAAACGGCCGCGCGCCCAAGTTTTCCGTGTACCACTCGGGCCGCGGCAGCGAGCCCGTGATCGTGGTAGGTAGCGTTAGATCCTTCGTCGTCTTGTTCATCGCTCGCGCGCTCCGTTCACTTCAACGCCGCGGCGCCCGCTTCCGCGCAGACCTCGTCCTCGGCGCTCGAGCCACCCGACACGCCGAGAGCGCCGATCAGCTTGCCGTCGACCACGATCGGCAGGCCGCCCTCGACCGGTATCGCATCCTTCAGCCTCAGCACGAGCAACCCCTCGCCTCCGCGCGCGAGCCGCTCCTGGAACACCTTCGTCGGCCGCTTGAAGATCGCCGCGGAGCGCGCCTTCGACTCCGCGATCGCGACGCTGCCGACCTGCGTCTGGTCCATCTTCTCGAGATAGACGAGGTGCCCGCCCGGGTCGACGATCGCTATCACCATCGTCCAGTTGTTCGCGTGCGCGGGCGCGAGTGCCGCGGCTGCGACCTTCTTGGCTTGCGCGAGCGTGAGCGCGAGCCCGTACGGCGGCAACTTCGGGCCGGCCTTCGACGGCGGCTGTGAATGGTCTGCAGTGCTCATGGGAATGCGTTCTCTTTAGGATCGTTTTCGTGGTGCGGGAGCGCCCGATCGGGCGACCCGCCGAGCGCAAATCCTCGCACGCGCGGCGCGTCAGCGCGACTGGCCGCCGAGCAGCCGATAGACCTGGTGAGCGACGACGAAATCGTTGCGATCGAGACCGAGCCCACGGCATGCGTTCATCATCTCGTTCGCGGCCGCTGCGAGCGGCGCGGGGCTGCCGAGCTTTCGCGCCAGCTCGAGCACGAGCAGCATGTCCTTTTGCTGCAGCGTGACGTCGGCGAGAGGCACCTTCGGCATCTTGCCCTCGAGAATGAACGGACCGCGATAGCCGAGCACGGGCGCCGCGGTCACGCTCTTGAGCACCGCGTCGAGCGCGATCTCGCGCGCGACGCCGCCCTTCTCCGCGAGCGCGACAGCCTCCCCGAACGCGATCACCTCGACCATCAGCAGCGCGTTGACCGCGAGCTTCATCACGGAGGCTTGGCCGCTCGGACCGATATACGTCACCTTCGGCCCGATCGCGCGGAGCACCGGCTCGACGCGCTCGAACGTCGCTTTGTCGCCGCCGATCATCAGCGACGCGTTGCCCTGCTCGACCGTGACGGGGCTGCCCGAGAGCGGGGCGTCGAGCATCGCGAAGTCCTTCTTCGCGAACTCGGCCGCGACCGAGCGCGTGATGTCGGGCGCGATGGTGCCCATGTCGACGTAGACGCCGCCGTGCCGCATGCCAGACAGCACGCCCTGCTCGCCGAGCGCGATCTTTTGCACGGCCGCGCCGTCGGTCACGATCGAGAATGTGATGTCCGATGCCGCCGAGACCGCGGCCGGCGTGTCGGCGAGGCGCATGCCCTTCGCGACGAGCGGCGCCGCCCTGTCCTTCGAACGGTTCCAACCGCTCACACGATGTCCGGCCGCGAGCAGGCGCGGCACGATCACCTGGCCCATGGCACCGAGCCCAACGAATCCGACGTCCACGCAAACCCCCAAGAGCGAGCGAACGAGCGCATGGTAACGTAACGGCCCGCGAATCATCGAACGGGATCGCCGCGTGCGCGCCGCCGTTCGATCGCGACTCATCTCAAACGCACGCGCAGGTCGACAAGATCGCGTCGGGAGTTGCTTCCGTAAGCGAAAAAAACTCGCACGCTCCTTCCAATCCATGGAAAATGCCGAGCTCCAGCCGCTATGGAATAAGCAAGCCGGATGTCACCGTTTACTCGTTACGCTTTTTCCCTACTGATTGCGATCTATGGGATCTATCAACTCACTCAAGACCATCCGGTTCCGGGCGTCATCGCGGTCCTGCTCGCGGCCTTCATTTTCTGGATCTCGCGCCGCCGTTGATGGGCAGCCGAGGACGTGACGCCTTTCACGGCCCCGTTTAACGGAATAATCTACTTTGCCGCCGTCCAACGACCCGGGAGACGCCTGATGCTGCGCCCGCTCGCCCTTGGCCTCGTTCTATGCTCTCTCGTAACGCTGCCGGCCCGCGGGGCCGACATGAACTACAACGAAGCGGTGGCAGGCCCCGACTTGAGCTACAGCTACGTCGAGGGCTCGATATTCCAGAACAATACGGGTACTGCGATCGGCGAATTGGACGGCAAGGGCGCCGAAGCCTGGTTCTCGTACAGTGTCTTGAAGCTGTTGCACGTGTTCGGCGGCACGAAATACGTCGACTTCGACGACTACTCGGTCAACACCACGCTCGTGGAAGTGGGCGCCGGTTGGAACTACAACCCTTCGCCGCTTACGAGCATGTACTTCGACATCGCGGCGGTGTCCTCCACAGCCGATTCGCTCACGCCCGGCGGCCCGAAGATCGGCGTCGACGACGACGGCTACACGTATCTGTTCGGCTGGCGCTCGGCGAATAGGTCGCGGAAGATGGAATTCAACATCTCCGCCCAGCACATCACGTACAACAAGGTCGACGAGCCCGACACCTGGATCAACGTGGGCCTCCTGTTTCGCGCGACGAACAGGCTCATGGTCGTGACCGGCGTCGAGTTCACTGGCAAGGAAAACTTGTTCAAGGCCGGCGTCCGTTATCACCTGCCGAACCGTTTCGACAAGCGCACCGAGTAACGCAACGGTCCTCGCGGACCGAGCCCGCGAACACCTCTCTCCTCTCTGAGCGCAACGGCGCGCACCGCGCGCGGGTCGCCGGCGATCGGCGATCCATAATCGACATTGGCAACCCGGCCTCAATAGAATGGCCGCGCGCCGCTGCGCCGGGGGAATCGATAGATGGCGGGGGTACTATCAAAGGAGCGAATCGTCGCGTCGCCGACGTTCAACCGGTGGCTCGTGCCTCCGGCTTCGATCGCGATCCATCTCTGCATCGGCTCGGTCTACGCGTGGAGCATCTATAACCCTGCTCTGATCCGCGTGATCGGGGTCGTGACACCGGCTGCGGGCGACTGGACGCTCACGGAAACCAACCGCGTCTTCACCGTCGCGATCGTGTTCCTCGGACTGTCGGCAGCGCTGGCGGGCAAGTGGCTCGAGGACGTCGGCCCGCGCACGGTCGGCACCGTCGCCGCGCTTTGCTGGGGCGGCGGCTACCTCGTCGGCGCGCTCGGCATCCTCTGGCATCAGCTCGCGCTCGTGTATCTCGGTTACGGCGTGATCGGCGGCTGCGGGCTCGGGCTGGGCTACGTCTCCCCCGTCAGCACGCTGATCCGCTGGTTCCCCGACCGGCGCGGGATGGCGGCCGGCATGGCAATCATGGGCTTCGGCGGCGGCGCGATCATCGGCGCTCCGCTGAAGCGCTATTTCCTGCGTCTGTTTTACGAAGCGCCGCAGTACCTCGGCACCGTCGACCAGGTTCGGCTCGTGACCGAAGGCGGTAAGCGCTTCGCGGAGGTCGCAGGTCAGATGCGTGAAGTGGTGGTCGTCGGCGCCAACGACGTCGCGAGCATGATCGTCCGCGGCGCCGAGGGCGTTTACGTCGTCGGCACCGGCAGCGTCGGCGCCGCCGGAACGTTCGTGACGCTCGGCCTGATCTACATGGTCGTGATGCTGATCGCCGCGTTCTCCTATCGCCTGCCCGCGCACGGTTGGAAGCCCGCGGGCTGGTCGCCGCCGACCGACGCTCTACGCTCGCAGCGGATGATAAGCACGCACGACGTCGACATCGACGAGGCGCTGCGCACCCGGCAGTTCTGGCAGCTCTGGATCGTGCTCTGCTTCAACGTGACCGCTGGCATCGGCGTGCTGAGCGTCGCGCAAACGATGATGACCGAGATCTTCGGCACCACGCTCCCGAGCATCGTCGACGCCGGCTTCGCGGCAACCTACGTCGCAATGATCAGCGTATTCAACATGCTCGGCCGCTTTTTCTGGGCGAGCACGTCGGACTACATCGGCCGGCGCAACACATATTGGATCTTCTTCGCGCTAGGCATCGCGCTGTACTTATCGATCCCGTACGTCGCGCGGCAGGTCAGCGTGATGCCGGCGGTCGTGTGGCTCGTCTACTTCTACGCGGCGACGATGATCATCTTCACCATGTACGGCGGCGGCTTCGCTACGATCCCCGCTTACCTCGCCGACATGTTCGGAACACGCTACGTCGGCGGCATTCATGGCCGGGTGCTCACCGCATGGAGCGTGGCCGGCGTCGTCGGGCCGGAGGCGATCACGCGGCTGCGCGCGAGCGCGCTCGACTCGGCGCTGCACGATCTTGCGGCGCGAATCGATCCCGCGCGCTTCAGCGCAGCGTTCGGCGCCGGCCTCGATCAGCTCGACTCGCTGATCGCCCAGAAAACGGTCACGATCGGCAAGCTCATGGAAATTGCGCCCGCGGGCACGGTCAACCCGACGCCGAGCCTATACAACGTGACGATGGTCCTTATGGCCTCGCTGCTCGCGGTCGCGCTCGTCGCGAACGCGCTGATGAAGCCGGTCCGCGCGGAGCACTACTTGCCGGAGTCCGAGGCCGAGGCATGAGACCCCTCCGCGCCGCGAACCGCCGACCGCTCGCGCGGCTCGCGTGCGCGGCTGTTTCGGCCGCCGTGCTATGCGCGTGCTCGCGCAACGACGGCGCACGCGACTCGGGCTCGCCGGCCGCCCCGCCGCTGATCACGCTCGACACGCACGCGGACATCCCGCTCGACTTCG
>Ga0163163_10001078_pt1 | contig 23143 bp, 21 predicted proteins | sample S65metaG_FD_119766 | JGI IMG/M metagenome (GOLD analysis project Ga0163163, IMG submission 119766) | Switchgrass rhizosphere microbial communities from Kellogg Biological Station, Michigan, USA - S6-5 metaG | ecosystem: Host-associated > Plants > Roots > Rhizosphere > Soil | place: USA...
AGTGCCGTGCGCCCAGGCCTCGACGCGCCGCTGGATCTGCACGCCGGTCGTGGGCGGATTCACCGTGCGCAGCGCGATGAGCGCCACCGTCCAGAACAGATAGACCGCGGCGAGGGCCGCGAACGCAAAGAGTATGATGCGGCGGAACACTTATCCTTATTTTCCCGTTACACTGAAGCGAATGTCCAAACAATATCCCAACCCGCCTGCTCTGGCGATCGATCCCAACAAGAAATACACCGCGACCTTCACCACTTCGCGTGGCGAAATCGTCTGCGAGCTGTTCGCCAAGGAAGCGCCCAAGACGGTCAACAACTTCGTCTTTCTGGCGCGCGATAAATTCTACGACGGCACGGTCTTCCATCGCGTCATCCCCGACTTCATGGTGCAGGGCGGCGACCCCACGGGCACTGGCCGCGGCGGTCCCGGCTATCGGTTCGAAGACGAATTCAAAGGCAACCCGCACAAGCACCAGATCGGCACGCTTTCGATGGCGAATGCGGGACCCGGCACCAATGGCAGCCAGTTCTTCATCACTCACATCAAGACCGACTGGCTCGACGGCAAGCACACTGTTTTCGGCAAAGTGACCAAGGGGCAGGACGTGGTCGATGCCACTAAGCAGGGCGACACGCTGACCAGCGTGGTTATCGCCGAAGAGTAATCGCGCAGCGCTAGTGGCGCTTCCCGTACATCTGTTCACCCGCTGTCACTGCCAGCGGCAGACGATTCTGTGGCGGAGGCAGCGGGCAGGTGGCGAAATCCGTGAACACACACGGCGGATTTTCAGCTTTATTGAAATCGATTTCCACCGTTCCGGCCTGCTTCACTCCGCCCTTGGGCATCTCCGCATAGAGGAATCGCGATGCGCCGTAGGTGGTCTTGCCGCTGGTCTGATCGCGCATTATGAACCATAGCTCGTTGCCATCCACCACCGGCTCCAGGCGATACTGTTTGCCGTCCCGCTGGAAGGTGACGTAACCGGGACTCTCATCCTGCTCCTTCACTCCGACGGCCGTATCGAAGGTCAGCACGTGCGGCTTGTCGAATGGAATATATTTCGCTGTCACTCGCCACGACGGATCAACTGGATACCACGTGAGCCCGCTAAACTCGCGCCGCGCGGAGCTCTCATTGTCCTTGATGCGCACGCCCAGCTTTTCCTCGCGCTTGATGATGAGAAACTTCACGCGGCCCACCGCCAGCCGGTCGTAATTCGCGTCGACGTCCGGCTTAATCTCGGTCTCCTTAGCGGGGGCGCCGTTCATCGTGACGCCCACACCTGGAGCGGGCATAAAGCGGACTTTGCCGGCTTTCAGCGTCAGCGTGCCAACGCTGGCAGGCGCGCTCTTTGGTAGGCGCACTTCGAAGCTTGGATTCGAACCCACGCGGTTCGCGCCCTCTTTCAGCCACGTGAGCCCCACCACGGTGAGCCATCCATCTTCCGCCTTCAGCTTGGCCTCGCGCTGCGCTCGCCACTCGGCGATCGAGCGTTGATAGCCGGTCGCCGCCGTATCCGCCGCGAAGGCGGGCAGAACTGTTAACCCTATCGCCAGGCCGAAATCCATCCGTCTGGTGCGCATCGCGAATGCTCCCCGCCGAAATTGTAACAGACTGAGTGTAGTCAAAACTTCAAGCGAATGCCCCCATTGAGGACTCGGCCGTCTAGCGGCGCCCAAGCATCAACCGTCCATCGGCCGTCGATAGCGCGTTCCGGCCGCAGCAGTGGGTCCCATCGAGTCTGCCGAACGTTGGTCAGGTTTTCCACGTTCACGAAGAGCCTGAAGTGGCCGAAAGTGCGCTCGGCCAGGAATCCGAAGAGGACGTAGGGCTTCGACTCCGTGCGGTATGGGTTGTCCTCTAAACGCTGCTTTCCTGTGTAATAGCTTTCGATCCCGATACGGGCGACGTTTTCCTTCTGCCACATCCCGACCAGTCCGAAGCTATGGCGAGGAGTCAGAGGGCTATCGAGTCGTTCACCGAACTCAAACTCGCGAGAGTATACGTAGGTGTAGCTGGCAGTGGCAGAGAAAAGTGCCTTCCTTACTGTGCCGAGAAATTCGACGCCGGTGTTGTTGGTGGGCCGAGTCAGATTTACAAGTTGGTACGATTCGCGGTCCACGTTGATGGGGTGGCGCACGCTGGAATCGAATAGCGTCACGGTCAACGACGCGGGACCGATATTGCGCGTGAGATCAAACGAGGCACTTCGCCCGCGCTCGGCGAGCAGCGGCTTGGGGATTGCCAGCCGAGTTAGGCCTGCGGCTTCGGTTTCCTCGGTCAGCGGCGTGGGAGCAAAGAACCCTTGTCCAATGGAGAGGCGGCTGATCCAACCGTGCCAGCGTAACAGCGCAGAAAGGCGCGGACTGAGAAAAGTGCCGTATTGACTTTGGAAGTCAACACGGGCGCTCGCCGAAACCGAAAGCCATCGGGCGATTTCGATGTCATCTTGCAGAAAAACTCCGGGCGTGGTGTAGCGGTACGTGAATTGGGAAACGTCCCGGGGCAAATAAACCTCTCGCTCAGCGGCGACGCCAACAACCCAAGTGTTGCGATGAAACGTGCCGCGGGCTGTGAGCTCTCCGAAAAATAGTTCGTGGCGATCACGTTCACGGACGGCGCCGAAACGATGATCGTGGTCCTGCAAGGATGCTGCGAACCGCGCAGTCACCACGTAGTTCTTCCGTATAACAAACTGTAGATTGCCGCCCGCGTCATAGCGGCGGGTGTTCAGTGCCTCTGTATAAGGTGCGCCGGTCGCCGGCAGAGCTGCCCCCGGAACTGTCCCGCCGTTACGATTCTCGTAGGTAACACCGGCGGTGAGGAAAGCCGTTCGTCCCTTGCCGTTATCCCAGAAGAACCGCGGACGGGCGATGCCGCGCGAGTACGCAGCCACATCTGCCCAGCCGTCATGGTTGACGTCGTTATGCTGTTGCCAGTCGCCGCTGCCCAGGAAAGAAACGCCCCAGTGCGGCGTCAATTGCGACGCGACGAAGAGCGAGGCATCCGTTGCCCCCAGCGTGGAGCGATTGAAAAGAATTTCGTGAACCGGCTCTGGACCCGGACGCCGCGAGATCAGGTTCACGACACCGGCCATCGCTCCCGCACCGTAGAGCGCCGACGCGACGCCCTTAATCACCTCGACCTGGCCGAGATCCACGGGAGGAATCTGCAGCAGCCCCAAGCCGCCGCCCTGCTGGCCGAAGAGGGGAAGTCCGTCGCCCAGAAAGGCGGTGTAGCGTCCGCGCATACCTTGGATGCGCACACTCGCTGCGCCTAGTGACGGTGAAGTGCTCTGCACCCGAAGTCCGCCCATTTCGTTCAGCATCATGACGATATCTCCCGGTGTCATCATGGTCTTTTCGTCGATCTCGTCGGCTCCCAGGACTTCCACTCGGGTCGGCAGATCCTGGAGCCGGGTCTCGGTCCGTGTAGCGTACACTGTGACCTCGTCCTCTCGCTGCTTTTCGGGTTGAAGCTCAAAAGCGATTTGCCACTCCCGAGCCTCATCCACTTGAAGCGTGGCCTTAGCGGGCAGTGACCCTTCCTTGGAGACTGTCACGTCCACTTTCCCCAAGGGGAGGGTAGCGATCGCCAGTCCGTTTTGGTCGGTTTGAACCGAGATGCCGTTCAAGGTCACCACCGCTCCTGCAACCGGCGCAGTCGCGGTTCTCACCTCCACACGAATCGTAGCGCGCGGCGCCTCCTGCGAAAATATTGGAGCTAAAGTGGTAATCAGCGTAAGCAGTGTAAACGCGATTCGGCAAGGCATTGCATGAGAAGAAGGCGAGTGCCACGACACCAGTTGGCGAGAACTCAAGTGAGAAGACCGCTGGTTAATCACCGCACCGGAATTTACGCAACCTTGGTCCTGTTGAGGGCGTTCGCGTACCCAAGCTCTTTAGAATCGGACATTCGCTCATTGAGCATTGTCCCTCGCAGGAACCTTTCATGTTGACGAGGGTGCGCTCAATCGCTTGCAAATGAGCGATTTTCGCTCTCACTTCAAGCGCCTTCGCCTCGAGTTGGTGCACCACCGTCAATGTGAATCCCAACGTCTTCGAGTGTTTAATGAAGTGCAGTTGGAGCACGTCTCCCGGTGTACAAGCTCGGTGTCCTGATGAGGTCCGCTGCGGTGGCCGCATCAGTCCTTCGCGTTCGTAGTAGCGAATGGTCTCGAAATTGACTTTACCCTTGCTGGCCAGCTCACCGATCCTGAGTGTCGTCATGCCACGCACCTTCCCTCAATCAGTCTAGAACCCGCAGCGGACTACGGGTCAAGTCCTGTGGGTGCCCGGCATTTTTCATATACTCTGATATTGCCCATCGGAGACGCGCCTGGTGATCAAGTCGCACCTGGAATTTGAATTTGGGAGGCGTGATTGAAAGCAGCTATTGTCGCGTCGATGGTAGCCGGTGTCGCGCTGGCTCAGAAGGACGACGTCGCGTTCCGAAAGTGGTGGCCGGGGTTCCAAGCGGCGGTGGCGAAGCATGATGCCACGGCAGTCGCGTGCGGCATGCGCTTCCCGCAGCCTTGGGAGAATGGCCCCGCTATCCGCGAGATCAAGAGCGAAGCCGAATTAACTGCGCGCTTCGATGCCTTCCTCACAACCGAGATCAAGAAGCAGATCGCGACTAGCCGGCCGAAACACTTGCCCAACGGCAATTACATGATCGTGTGGCATGCACGTGGCAACGAATATTCGCTGCATTTCACGCCCGCGGGAGATGGCTTTGCTCTGGATGGATTAGGCGAAGGGCCGGCTTAGCGGGCGCGCTTCATGCGGTAATCCTCGACGGCTGGCATGTGCACCACGCGGCACATCTCGTGCAATCGGGAGCGCGCGCGGGTGCCGATCATTTCCGCGAGCGTCCGTTCACGAATGCTCTTCTTGTCGCCGCCGGGCATCGTGAAGTCCTTGCCGCGATCGTCGTCGGTGAGATTGGTGGTGGCGATCAACGGCTTCTTTTGATTGCAGCGATGCGTGATGATGGCGGTCACGGTATCTTCCACCCAATCAGTGACGCGATGCGCGCCCAGATCGTCGAGCAGGAGCACTTCGACATCCAGTACCGCGCGGTAGGCTTCGCGATCGGCTGCGCCCGAAGCGGCGTCATAGCCCGAACGAATGCGGTCCAGCAAGTTCTGGTAATCGAAGAACAGACACTCGTGACCCTTGTCGAGCAGCGTGCGCATGGCCGCCACCGCCAGATGAGTCTTACCGGTGCCGGGTTCGCCGACCAGCAGCAGGCCAGGCCGACTGGCCGCCGGGAACTCACGCGTGAAACTGCGGACCTGCATCAGCACGGTGCCTAATCCCTGACGCGCCACGGGATTGTCGACCGGCATCTGAAAATTGTCGAGCGAAGCTTGCTGATAATTCGGCGGGATGTTGGAGCTTTCTTTCAGGTCGCGAGTTCGTGTTGCGGCGTGACACACGCAGCGTTCGGCTCCGGAGAGCCCGGCTCGCGTTACGATCTTCCAGCCCGTTCCGTCGCACAGCGCGCAAGTTGCTTCTGCCATCGTCACCACTCTATTCGATCACGAGCAGGACGTCGCCCGCAGAAACAGTCGTGCCCGCTATCGTTTTTATCGCTGCAATGCGCCCGGCCCGGGGAGCCTTCATCTCGTTCTGCATTTTCATGGCTTCTACCACGATCAGTCCGTCATTGGCCGCCACGTCCTGGCCGGGTTCCACCAATACGCGGATCACGCGCCCGGGCATGGGAGCGGTGATGGGTTGCGGTCCGGTGTTGTCCGCCGCGGAGCGCCGCCCGCGCAGTTCACGCGGATCGAATACGTCGACGTGAAAGACATGGCCGTTGACGGAGACTTCGCCTGAGCCTAAAATCGTAACCGCGTAGCTGCGTCCGTCGACCAGGATGGACCACGTTCCGTCGCCGGCCGGTGCAGCCGAGTACTCGCGCTTGATCGCCGGGCCGCCTTCGCGCTGATACTCGAAGCATTCGCCCGCGAGCGATAGGGCGGCGGCCTTCCCGTCGATGACGATTTCGTATTTCACCGCAGCAACGTCTCCCGGCCGGTCTGCAACCACTGGGAGGTTGGGGAGGTTGGCGCGGTTGATGGTGCACTGTTTGCCTTCCGCTGGGCCACGACGGCCGCGAGCGCCGCGACCGCTTCCGCTTCGAGCGCAGGTTCGACGGCTTTTCTTCGCACGAAGAACTCGTCGAGAAACGCGGTCGATAGCCTTCCAGCGCGGAACTCGGCATCGTCCATGATCTCGCCGAAAAAGGCGCGGTTGGTGCGGATCCCGGCGATCGTGTACTCCGCAAGCGCGCGCTTCATGCGCTCGATGGCAGCGTCACGACTGGGCGCCCACACCGCCAGCTTTGCCAGCAGCGGATCGTAATCCAGCGGCACCGTCCAGCCCTCGTAGACTCCGGAATCGAGGCGCACGCCCGGCCCGGCGGGCTCACTCAGACGCGTGATTCGCCCCGGCGATGGCAGGAACTGATGGTCTGGATCTTCAGCGTAAATGCGACCCTCGATGGCCGAGCCGGACCACCTCACGTCTTCCTGGCGCACAGTCAATGGTTCGCCAGCCGCGATGCGCAGTTGCCACTGGACCAGATCCAGACCCGCGACCAGCTCCGTCACAGGGTGCTCCACCTGCAGGCGCGTGTTCATCTCCAAGAAATAAAAATTGCGGTCACGGTCGACTAAGAATTCCATCGTCCCGGCATTGTGGTAGTTCGCGGCACGCGCGATACGCAGTGCGGCCTCGCCCATGCGCTGGCGCAATTCCGGGTGCTCGGCCATCACCGGGGAAGGGCACTCCTCGATTACCTTCTGGTGCCGCCGTTGGATGGAACACTCGCGCTCCCCCAGATGAATCATGTGGCCGTGGCGATCGCCCAGCACCTGAATCTCGATATGGCGCGGTTCCAGGATTAATTTCTCCAGATAGACTTCACCATTCTGAAAGGCGCGAAGAGCCTCGCTTGAAGCATCGCGGATAGCTGCTTCGAGATCGGCTTCGCGATCGACGCGGCGCATCCCTTTTCCGCCGCCGCCCGCCGAAGCTTTGAGCAACACCGGATAGCCCAGCACTCGTGCCGTCTCTTTAGCATTCGCTAGATTGTCGATGGCGGACTCGGTGCCGAGCACCACCGGAGCTCCCGCGGCGATTGCCAGCGTGCGGGCTGCGGTCTTCGATCCCATCTGACGAATGGCGGCGGCCGGAGGGCCGATGAACACGATGCCGCCAACCTCGCAGGCCTCGGCGAATTCGGCATTCTCGCTAAGAAATCCGTAGCCGGGATGAATGGCTTCGGCACCGTGGCGCTGCGCTGCTTCGACGATTTTGTCGATGCAGAGATAGCTTTCCGAAGCGGGCGCGGGCCCGAGGTACGCGGCTTCATCCGCCATCAGCACCGCGAGCGAAGCGCGATCGGCCTCCGAATATACCGCGACGCTCAGAACGCCCGCCTCGCGCAGAGCCCGCACTATGCGCACGGCGATCTCTCCTCGATTGGCAACCAGGACTTTTCGAAACATGATGAAGATGGCGAGCGAAGGCCAGCCGTGAGTCCTGATTTTAACAGGGCCGGAGATTTTTCCGGAACGGGATCTTAATACCGCCTTGGTGGCCCGGAGACGATTAGGGCGCCCTCTCTAAAGGTTCGTCCGTATTGAAGTATTTCTTATAGGCGGCGATCCAGTCTGAGGAAATATCGTGCTGCGCCGCGATCAGATCCAGACCACCTTCACAAACCATGGCATGAAGACGATCTTCCAGAGCGTCCTTCACGCGGGCGTTCCACACCGCTGAAGTGTAGGATTGCGGCCACAGATTGCGAATGTCGTCGGCGCCGCCGAGGGCTGGAGTGATCAGATAATCCACTTCGTAAGCCCGCGGTTCCGCGCGCGGGATTCCGTACTCCTCAAAGACCTTGCGTTGGAGCGACACCGGCACCGTGCGGTTTTTCGGTTCGGGCGATGCGCAAATCTGGTCGCGATTGACGGTCGCGACTGCACCGGGCGTGAGACTCGGTTCAGGAAAGGAAAAAGGCACAGATCGCAGAGCCGGTCGCGATGCGTAAGCCGGAATCCAATAGTAATAGCCTGCCGCTACTACCGCGCCCAAGAAGAGGGCCGCTGCCGCTTGCCACCAAGCGAAGACCTGCGGCCACCTGGTCGACCGTGGCGGTGGAGAAGAGGCCATTTCCGCGAGTTGAGCCTTGAGCAGAGCCCGAGGTCCAGCAGGCCGAGGCAGAAGTGGATCCAGGTGGCCGCGGTGCAGGTGGACAAAATCGGCGATGGCGTGTTCCATTTCCTGCTTGCGTGCCCGGCATGGCCAGCACTCGAGGAGGTGCGCGGCTGCTTGCTCCGCGCGAGCCGGTGGAAGCTCGCCATCCGCCGCCAACACTAGCTCTTGATCGGAAAGATGAGATTCTTGAGAAAGCATATTGTCACCGTTTATCGGCGCGCGCGAAACGCGCCAGCGATCGTCCTAACGAAAGAGATACGGAGCCCAGCGACATATCGAGAACCTGGGCGATTTCACGATACGTCAAACCCTCGGCGCGCAGCGAAAGACAACGCCGGTCCTGTTCGGGCAGCGCCTGTAAGACGCTCGCCAATCGCGCCTGCCGCTGATTCGTGGCCAATTGTTCTTCAGGGTCGAGTGCGCGGTCCGTCGAAATCCAGTCATGCTCCACCAGGCTTTGTCGATTCCGCTGCGTTGCCTTACGCTGCTTCAGCGCCAGGTTGTGGGCCACCTGAAAGATCCATCCGCGAAGGTTATGGCGAGGCTTGCCGCGCTGCAGGTGCTGGAACAGAGCCAGGAATGTTTCCTGAACGATCTCCTCGCCCTCCGCCGCGGGCAGCCCCAGGCTCAACAGGTAGCGCAACAACCGATCCTGCAGTTGATCGAACAGCCCCACGACTACTTCCTCAAGCGGAGACGGCTTTACGGAATGCGAACTGGTGCGCGCGTGAGCCGCGGCCGAAACTGCTTCATCCTGGAACATGCTTTAATATTGCCTCAAAATATGAAGCGAATTCCTCCCCATGCGCCGATCGGCGCGCCGGGTGCATAGAAGGTGGCGTGGACAATCGGGAACTCGCCGTTCACTGCGGGAAGGGGTCGAGCGACGAAGTTACCGTTCGCGTCGAATCCCGTGCTCCCCAGCTGGGCGGCAGTGTAGTAATGATGATCCAGTAGATTATTGATCTGGCCGAACACTTGAATCCAGGGGCGAATCTGATAACGCGCTCCTAAATTGAGGACGCCATAACCCGGTGAGGTGCCGGGTCCCAGATAGAAGGTTCCGTCGGGCTTGTCTTGATTATTTTCATTGCCACGTGCGTAAGAGCTTGACACGGCATTAAAGCTGAGATCAATCGCAAATTTGGATGTGACCTGAACATCTGCATAGGCTTTTAGCAGATGTTGCGGAATCAGCGGAATTCGCGCGCCAGGATTGATTTGGATATTCCCATTCAGACCTCTTGACTCGCTGATCGAGTCATTGGTGCTGTTGTTGGACCCATCCACGGTTTCCGGGCTCTGATAGGTGGCATTCAAAAATGTATAGCCGCCGCCGAGCGTCGCTCGCCAGATGTGTGTGTTCACATCCACGTCCACTCCGGTTCTGCGGGTCTTCCCAAAATTTTTGAAATACCCAAATCCGGTCTGGGGCGAGGCGACGAATAGAATGTCATTGTAATTCTGAGCGCCAAACCAATTAATGTTCCAGCGGAGGCGGCTCTCGGCGCCTCCCCGAACGCCAGCCTCCACCGTCCGCGTCACCACCTGCTTCAACGGAGGGTCTCCGGCCAACGCATTCGGTAGTTTGCAAGGTGAATTAGGGTCCGCGCAGCCCAGTTCAATCGATGTTGGCGCCCTGCTGCCTTCGCTGTAGCTCGCATAGAAATTCAAATAGCGGCCGGCGTTGTACGTCACCCCGACAGCTGGATTGAAACGGTCAAAGGTATAGTTGCCGGTGAGAGAACCCGTGCCACCTAGCGGTTGAATCAGATCCTTGTTGTCAACAGTTGTGCGATTGTATCGTCCCGACAGAGTAAAGTTCCAGCGTCCAACAGACAAAGTGTCGGTAGCGTACACGCTGCCAGTCTGAATATGCCCGTCGAGATTTACGCGCGTGTCAAACGGTTCGCCATCCACGGTGCCTCCGCTGACGCCGTCGGCGAACGCAGGTACGCCGGTTACGGTACGATCCGGATTCAGATAGCCGAGTTGAGTAAGTTGACTGAAGCTAACACTGCTGCGGTCCCATCCCGCACCCACGGTGAATTGGTTACGGTGTCCGCCGGGGATACCGGCCCAATTCATTTGTCCCGATACGCCGCCGTTATGCTGTGCCGAGTGGCCCCGGTTGAGCAAGCCGTTACACTTCTCGCCCGGTTCGTCGCGCTGCAGAGCTTGCGCGATACACCGCCAGAACGGGAAGGACGTGTTGGACGCATTCGCACCGCTGGTGGGGAACCCGGTGTATCCGGCCGCTCTCAACGCCGCTATGTCTGCCGCACTCGGCTGATAGACGGATTGATCCAGCGAATCGTCGTTAATATCGCCATTGAGGGTATCAGTGCGAATGTATCGATAATATGCGTTACCGGAAAATGAGATGTTATTGTTCAGCGCATGCCGTGCGCTGAAATTCAAGAATGGCGAACGATTCGCAGTCTGGTCCGGGATGGTGTAGACGCTTCCATAGTCACGAGGGATAAAGCGTTGCTCTTGCAGCCCGTTTCCAGTGAGCGCATTGTTCACATAGGCCACCGAGAGATTCAGAACGGTCTTTTGTCCCTGCCAGCCGAGTTTTCCAAAAAATTGCCGGACATCGGAAGGCGATGCTTGCCGCCAGCCGTCCTCAAAGAACATGTTGCTCGCACCATACCAGCTGAACCCCTTGGCATTCGAGCCGCCGTGTTCAAGCTGCACGACCTTGCGGCCAAAGCTTCCTCCACTCAACTCCAGCGTCGTCCCCGGTTGACTGTGTCCATCTTTGGTTTGTAGCGCCAAAGCACCGCCCAGAGTATTCAGTCCGAACAGTGGGTTCGACCCCGGCATCATGGTCATCTCGGAAATCGCGATACGCGGTATCAGATCCCAACTCACTACGTCGCCGAACGGCTGGTTTAGGCGAACACCATCCATATAGATTGAGATGCCTTGTGGCGTTCCCAGCAAGGGCGACGCGGTATAGCCTCGAAAATTCAGATCCGGTTGGATCGGATTGCCTTGGTTCTCATTGATGTGCACACCATTCAAGCGCCGGTTCATGAAATCGGACAAGTCCAGGGCGCCGGAAGCGTCGATATCGGCGGCGTTGGCCGTTTGCACCGGCGAAGGAATTTCGTTTAGGGAGCGGTCAACTCCTGGAAGAGGCGTGATCCCGACCACATCAACTTTGTATGATTGACCTCCGATCGCCATCTGTACCGTTCGCGTGACCAGTGCTCCTGACGCGACATTGATGACAGAAGCAGGCGCCGTGAAACCCGTTTTGGTGACTTCGAGGCGGTACCGACCTGGCGCAACGCCGGGAATCGAAGCAATCCCCTGCTTATCGGTCTGAAACGGCGTGCTTACTCCGCTAGCCAAGTTCACCAATTTCCCGACAACTTCCATGGGCGCCCCGGAGGGATCCTTGATTTCCAGCCGGATTTCGCCGCTGGCGTTCTGTCCTGGCAACAGCATAGGGCAAAGAAACACCACCAGGGCACACAGCGCGCTGCCCACCGCTCGCTTGCGGCTTTCGCAAAGATGCATATTTGAATATTCCCTGAGCCGCGATTTTGTTCAGGAAATTTTACCAATGAGTTTCAATGGCCGAAATGGTCGTGCTCTACTTAATCGTCATTTTGTCGAGTGCTTCGCCGCCGGCCGGTAGGTTAACATTGCCAGCCTCGAACCCGTTGACTTGAAATATATACGCGACGATGCTGGCATACGTATCTTCTGGCAGGGAAGCAGGCGAGGCCGGTGGCATGGTCCGGGCTTTATCGTAAAGTGCCCGTCCTGTGCGGCCCGACCATGCGCCTTTGAAGTACTCGCCCGCGAGCGGAGGAGCGAACGTTCCGTTGGTCAAGGTGTTGCCGTGGCAGACCGCGCAGTTGGCATTGAAGGAGGTTTTGCCAGCCGTGGCCTGGGCGGCCGTAAACTGTGGCGGCGTACCGGCCGTGGTTCCACCGCCGTTTACGCTAGGCGGTGCGATTTGCGTCACATTACGTAGGGACGGCACTGGTGGCGACCCTTCCCTCACATAGGCGAAAGCGAGGATCGCCCCAGGATCCTGCATGGTAGTCGTTGTGCCGCCGCCCAGCGCTTCGGCAAGCCCGCCCGAGTCGGTGGCGACGTAAATGGTCCTCCCGTCGGGATTGACGGCGGTATCGCGATACCGGTTCTCGGACTGGAAGTAACGCGAGAAGTGGCCAGACGCTGCCTTGCCGTCGGCAGTCAGCGGAAGCACATAGAGCGACCCGCGCTTCAGTGTGGTCACCAGCAGAACTTTGTCCCAGCCGGGAATGCCCTTGCCCTGCGAGGCGTAGTATTCTACGCCGGAAGCGCCGACTGTTGGCCAGCAGATGTAATCGACGCCTTTACAGACCGGATCGTGAAAATTGTAGCCGGTCGGCACCGTGAACATGGTTGCAATCGGCTCCACAAAAGGTTTTTTGAAAGCCGACTCGGGCTCGCGCGGCACGGACGGGTCGATGACAAGGTCATTGAAAGTCAATTGCGGGCAGGGCGTAGAGGCGTCGGCCCAGCGGGCGTACTCATAGGCCTTGCCGTCCTGAAAACCGGCAACATGCGGCCAGCCATAGTTGGAACCCGGCCGCAGAATATTTATCTCGTCATCGGTCTTCGGCCCGTGCTCGGAGGCATAGAGAGTCCCGTCCGGCCCGAAGTCGATGCCTTCCATATTGCGGTGGCCGTAGGTATAGACGTGGCTCACAACCCCGGTGAGCCTTGGATTGTCGTCGGGAATGGAGCCATCCAGGTTCAGGCGCAGCGATTTGCCTACATAAGCGGCGTAAACCTTGCGATCGATCTCATCCTTGGTCGGCAGTCGTTGAGCCTCAGTGGGGAGGCAGAAATTGCCGAGCTGATCGTGGCCCAGGTCTCCGATCGTGTAATACAGCTTTCTGTCTGGACCGATCTTCAGGCGGCCGGACAGGTGGTCATTGCCAGCCGGCAGTCCGGTGATAAGATCTACCGGATTGGATAGCGTCCCATTCGCTTTGTTGTAAGTAAGGCGCACGATCTTCCCGTAAAGGTGCCGGTAGGGGCTGCTAGCGTCGGCGAACCAAGTGATTGCCGGTTTGGTTTGATCCGAGTAGGTGTACGCGGCATAGACGTAGTTGTTGCCGGTATCTTGCAGTAGTTCGGGGTGTAGCGCCATGCCCAGCAGTCCGTCCTGGCTGCCGGGCGCGGAAACCTCCTCGATCGTAATCGCCACGCGCTGCTGGCCGGTGGCCGGATCGATGCGCGTGATGCGCTTGCCAGTCCGCTCGGTGACCCAAAGCATGTTGTCGGGCCCCCATGTCAGTTCCCAAGGACCATTCAGTCCGGATACCAGAACACTCTTGCGGAATTCTTTGGTTCCACGCAAGACCGAATCCGGGCTGTCCTGCGCGAGGACCGTCCCCAGAAACAAAATGGATATCGAAAGAATCACTGACCGAGCAGAATTGTTAATCACAGTTTTCGGAACCTCTCGCGTTGCCGTAATCCCGTATAGAGCACATTCCTGAGCTTACCGTTTTGTTCAGGACTTTTGCGTGTTCGTGCCTAACATTGTGTCATGACGGCCGCTTGATCCAGCGACTATCTTGGCTGAGAAGCGCTCGGCATTCGCTGTTATCCTGATGGAGCAAAGACGGTCGCCAACTAGAAACGAAAGGACGATGCACCGCAATGAAGGGAAGCCCGAAAGTAATTGCTCAATTGAATGAAGCTCTCAGGGAGGAGCTACTCGCGATCAATCAATATTTCCTGCACGCCGAGATGTGTGAGAACTGGCACTATCACAAACTCGCGGACCACATCCGGAAGGAATCGATCGATGAGATGAAACATGCCGAGGCGCTGATTGAGCGCATTCTTTTCCTGGACGGCGCTCCCAGCATGACGGAGCCGATGAAGATTTCGATAGGTACCAACGTAAAGGATCAACTGGCCGGCGATCTCGAGCTCGAGCTCAAGGCCTTCGCGATGTACAACAAAGCGATCCAAGTGGCGCGCGACGAAGGTGATAACACGTCCCGCGAACTTTTCGAGCGCCTCCTTAAAGACGAAGAGGGACATATTGATTGGCTGGAAGCTCAAGTTCATCAAATCAAAGAATTGGGATACGAGCGCTATCTAACACAGCAGATTCGCGATGAATCATAGCGCAATAAGTGGCAGCGTGGCCCTCCGCACGGAGCTCCTGCCCACGGATGAAGCCGCCGCAGAACCCACGGAGCCGGAATCCCGCAGCCAGGCGCTTTATCGCCTGCCGGGTATGGGTTATGGTTTGGCCTTCGATCCATAAGGACCGTATGGCCCTAGCGGTCGCGACTCATTCAGCCGATAAAAGTATCAGCGGAATCGGAGGAACATTTATGCGGCGGAAGCCCGTCTGGTGCAGTTATATGGAACGGAGCGCCAGAGCTCCTCTTAGGGCCTTAGTTAAGGTCTCTCTCCTAGAAATGACTGAGGAGAGGCGGCAGACCCCTAGCGTTTCTTCACCTAGTACGGTAGTTTCAGCGGAGTCCCCTGTTAAAATCGGGCTGTCAGATTCAATGTAAAGTTGCTCTTTTTATGATGTGCTTTTTGTGCGGGAAAGAGATCAGCTGGCTGCGCTCGATGGTCGACCGGCAGTATTGCTCGGCCGAACATCGCAAAGAGGCTCGCCTGGCCTCTGCCAACGCTCTGCGCGAAGAAGAGGATGAGCACGAGATTTGGTCAGTGGAGAATACCCGCAAGAAGGCGCGTGGGACTTCCACCCAGACCGCTTCGGTTTTTGCGTTTCTTACACTAGGCGTCTTGCTGGTCGCCATGCTCATGTTGCCTGGAAATGCCGGGCCACGCGGTAGCGCCTTCCCTACGGGCTCTACCGATTCGGGGACGCGGCAGGGATTGTTTGAGCGGGCTGCCAGTTCGGTGGGCGAGTTAATTCGCGACAGCGCTCCGGTCACGCTGCATCAGGATTTCCGGACGGGATTGGGAGACTGGACCATCGCGTCGCTCAAAAGCGCCACGCATGTCGATGACCCGCATGACTGGAAGATTCCCACGGCTCCCACGCTGATCGCGCCCGGCAGCCTGCGCATCTGGGATCGTTCGACGAAGTTGCAGAACTATCAGATGGAGTTCCAAGGTCAGATCGAAAAGCGCAGCTTGAGCTGGGCTTTCCGCGCGACTAACGCGGCCAACTACTATGCGGCGAAGATCGTGATCACCAAGCCGGGTCCGCAGCCTAACGCGGGACTGGTTCACTATGCGATGGTGGGCGGCCATGAGTTCGATCGCGTCCAGCTTCCGCTTCCGGTTACCCTTCAGCGTGGCGAAAGTTACCGTGTGCGCGTCGCGGTGCAAGACGAGCGGTTTGTAACTTATCTGAACGGGCAAGTCATCAGCACCTGGACGGACGAGCGCCTGAAGCGCGGCGGCATCGGATTCTTCGCCGATAACGACGATGAGCAGCGCGTCTCCTGGGTGAACCTGTCGGAGCGCGACAGCTTCATGGGCCGCATGCTGGCTCACTTCTCGCTGTTCATAATTCCCGCCGCACGCTAGAGCAGAGCGAAGCGCTCGAGCAAAGCGTTGGGGTCCGGATCGCGTCCCATAAAGTTGCGAAACAGCACAGCGGGATCCTCGCTATCGCCACGCGCCAGAATCTTATCGCGGAAATCGCGCCCGACTAAGGTGCTGAACACTCCCTCCTTACGGAAGCGCGTGAACGCGTCGGCATCCAGCACCTCGGCCCACTTGTAGGAATAGTAACCGGCGCCGTATCCCACTGGACTCGAGAACAAGTGCGTGAAGCCGGCGATCATAGCGTAGTCACTGGGGAGCGGCGCGGCGGCGAAGGGCGCAAGAATCTCGCGAGCGTATTGCACCACGTCGGTATGGCCGTCGCCATTGTTGGAGAAAGCGCGGTGCAGCGCCAGATCGACTACACCGAACCCCAGTTGGCGCATCTGCGTGTTGGCGGCGCGGAAGGTTTTCGCGCGCTTCATTTTCTGGAACAGCTCTTCGGGCAAGCGCTCGCCGGATTGCCAGTGGCGAGCGAACAGGTCTAGCGACTCGCGCTCCCAGCACCAGTTTTCCATGATCTGTGAAGGCAGCTCGACGAAATCCCAGGGGACGCTGGTGCCGGCCAGACTGCGCACTTCGACCCGGCTCAGCAGGTGATGCAGCAAGTGTCCGAACTCGTGGAAGATCGTCTCGGCTTCGCGATGCGTCAGCAGTGCGGGCTTGCCGTCGACAGGCGGCGTCAAATTGCCGCAGATCAAGCCCAGGTGCAGGCGTTGTTCCGCGGGATTCTCGGCGGTGGGGTTGCCGGTGAGCAGCGAATCCATCCACGCGCCTCCGCGTTTGTTTTCGCGCGGGAACCAGTCGCTGTAAAACGATCCTAACGTGGCGCCGGTGGCGGCATCCTGGATCGCGTAACACTTGACCGCCGGGTCCCATGCCGGAACGCCGGTTTCTTCTTCGACGCGAATCCCGAAGATGCGTCCAAAGATTTCGAACATCCCGTTCACGACGTTCTGCAGCGAGAAGTACGGGCGCAGAGCTTCTTCGTCGAAATCATAAAGCGCGGCACGCTGCTTTTCCGCCCAATAGCCGACATCCCAGGGCTCCAGCTTCTGGCCTGCGAAAGCCTCCAGCGCGGCATTTTCTTCGCGGAACCGCGGCTCGGTGCGGACGCGCAGATCGTCCAAAAACTTCTGCGCGGTATCGCCGGTGTGGGCCATGCGGTCGTCAAGCACGAGATCCGCGAAATCGCGGAAGCCCAGCAGCCGGGCTTTTTCCTGGCGCAGCTCCAGAATCTTTGCTAGCAACTGCCGATTGTCATGCGGCGCGACCGTGGCCCGCGTGTTGTAGGCGTGCCAGACCTGCCGGCGAATCGCGGAGTCATCAAGATAGGTCATCAACGCGATGTAGCTCGGCCCATGCAGCGTGAAGCGCCAGCCGGGCTTGCTCTTAGATTCAGCCGACGCACGCGCCGCGGCCACTGCCGCCGGAGGCAAGCCCGCAAGCTGCTTCTCGTCTTCGATCAGTAGTTCATAGGCGTTGGTCGAATCCAGCACGTTCTCCGAAAACTTGGTAGTGACCTCAGTGAGCGCGACGTCGATTTCCTTCAGCCGCGCCTTGCCCTCCGCCGGCAAGTCCGCGCCGTGGCGCTTGAACGAATCGATGGTTTTGGCGAGGTAGCGTTTCATTGCGCCGGTCAATGACCGAGCCTCGGCAGTCGAGGCATAGCGCTGGATCGCATTCCACAAACCCTCATTGAGCGGCAGGCTGGAGTAGAACGCGCTCACCTTGGGCTGGACCGCGTTGAACGCCGCGCGCAGCTCGGGCGTGGTGGCGACGCTCTCCAGATGCCGCACCACGTTCATCGCATATTCCAGCCGCTCGGTCATGGTGTCGAGCGCGTGCAGCGGCTCGGGGCTGGCGATGGTTTCGTCGAGGCGGCGCGCGGCGTCGGCCAGCAGCGCGTCGATCGCGGGCTCGACTTGCGCGGCCTGGATCTGGTCGAACGGTACACGAAAGGAGATTTCAAGAAGCGGATTCATGAGTTAATACTTTCAGCGTAACAGCGATGAGAAGTAGTCCGAGGATCATGAGCAAGCCGCCCCAGACCAGAAGTGAATTGTAGAAAAGTCCGCTGGCAGTGAGCGCGGCGCCGGCGAAGCCGAGGACTCCTGCGGTGCGCAGATACCATTGTCTTCGCGTAACTGTTATTGTCGCCAGCAGCGTGTTGGCGGTTAACAATAGATTCCATTTGGTGATGCTGGCCAGGTGTAGCGCATCCAGCGTGACCGGCGTAAGTTGGCCCAACGTGAGATTGACAACCCGCAACGTGCCCAGGTTTTCAAGAATATCCGCGAGCGCTGCGAGAGCGGCGACGCCTCCCATGAGTAGCGCCAGGCGGCGGTGACGCGTGCGGGCAAGCGCCGCGGCGATCATTACAGACAGCGCCAGATACCCGGCGATCAGCGCAAAGTCGACGTATTGTTTGACCCGCATCACCTCGCGGTCCGCGCTGGGAGCTTCGCCCATGATGGCTTCGACGTCCGCGGCGTCACGCGCCATCTGCAGTGCAACCACCGGATCGGCGACTCCGCGAACCGGCAACGAGGCGTTGGTGAATGACGGCCTTCCGGCCAGAACCACCAGGAACACCAGGCACCAGGCGGCCAGCGCCCGCGCGATTCGTTGTTGCGTTTTGAGAGGCAACTCTCAGGATAAGCGTAACTGTTTCCGGAAACTCAATTTAGGGGGATTCTGAATTCTATGTCGATTTTGGGCCGCCTCGAGCGTCTTTACCACGAGGCGCGATACAAATCTCAATTCGTTGAAAGGATCGGATCATGGCAAACCCCTTTGTGCACGTAGAACTAAGCACCACAGATGTCAGCAAGGCCAAGAGCTTTTATGGAGCGTTATTCAATTGGAAGCTGGAAGATGTCGAGATGGGTCCCGGTTTCACCTGTACGATGATCGGAGTCGGCGAAGGCACCGGAGGCGGAATGATGAAGCAGATGATCCCGGGAGCGCCTTCCTCTTGGTTGGCCTACGTTCTGGTCGATGACATTGCCGCCGCAACCGCGAAGGCGAAATCGCTCGGCGCCAAGGTCATGAAAGACGTTACCGAGGTGATGGGCGCAGGATGGTTGAGCATCATCGTCGACCCCACGGGCGCGCCGCTGGGTCTTTGGAAACCGAAGAAGCCGTAAGCGGGGGAGGAGCCATAGCTACTGCGCGCCGCGGCCCAATAGCACTGTCTTCGCGGTGTGGAACAGGATATAGGCGTCGAGCGACGGCGCCAGATTCTTGATGTAGTACAGATCGTATTCCAGCTTGGTGGCGACATCTTCCATGGTGTCGCCATACTTGAAATTGACCTGCGCCCACCCGGTCACCCCGGGCTTCACGCACAAACGCTGGCGATAATAGGGGATCTTGTCCTCTAGGATGTGTACAAATTCGGGCCGCTCCGGCCGCGGACCCACCAGGCTCATTTCGCCACGAATGACGTTGAACAATTGCGGAATTTCGTCCAGGCGCAGCTTGCGCAGCCAGCGGCCGACGGGAGTGATGCGGGGATCGTCTTTGGTGGCCCACACCGCGCCGCTCGCGACTTCCGCATCCGTCCTCATGGAGCGGAATTTGTACAGAGTGAAGGGCACTCCGTACTTACCGCTCCGCGTCTGCCGGTAGAATATCGGACCCTTGGAGGATACTTTTATCGCCAGCGCGACCAGCAACATTATGGGCAAGGCCAGGATGGCGCCGATGATGCCCAGCGTCCAGGAATAAATACCTTGTGCAGCCACCATGATCCGCCGCGGCACCAACTCGGCCGAGAAGACCAATTGCGATGGCCGCAGTTCGCGCAAGGAGACGCGGTGAAACACGGTTTCATAGGTGGCCGCCGAGTCCTCGATGGGGATCCCTGCGAAGCGCAATTCCAGAAGCTGGTCAATCGGCAGTGCGCCGCGGCGCTCCATCGCTCCCACTACGATGCGATCCGGATGGTATTCGGCTACCGCGTCCCGAACATCATTCATCAAGCCGACGCAAGGCACGCCGTCGATGGGCTCTGATCGGTTCTCGAAATCCATGAAACCGATGGGCGCCATTCCCAGCTCCGGACGTTCCCGCAAACTGCGCATGATTTCCCGCACCGCCGGTGACGTACCCAGGAACAGGATCTTCTGCGCTCCCGCGGCGGTTCGAACTGCTCCGGTGTAGACGATTCTCCACAACGGCGCGAACACCAGCACCAGCAGGCTGCCGTACAGCATGATGCGGCGCGGAACGATCACGTCCCAGCGGCCGTAGCTCAGCAGCGCCTGTATCAGAAAAGCTAAACCTAGAACCAAGCAAAACTGTTGCAACAGGACGGTGCGCGACGGGATGCGGTAAGTATCGTAGAGATCGTTGAAGTACAGGCCCAGCAGGATGAAAAGGGCCACCAGCGCGACCCGCCACCAGCCGCCGTCCTCCCACAAAAAGATGTCGGAGGCCAGATCCAGCGTCACATAGCCCGCCAGAAGGTAGCAGCTAAAAACCAGAATGGTTTCCGATACGATCAGCGCGATCGCGCTGCTGGGCATGGAAACTCGAAACAGCCGGATCATAGGACGAATGCGGGTCGGACTTCCGAGCCTGGTTTACACAATTTAGTTAACACAACCCCTGCATATTATCGGCCGCCCGGGCTGAGAACATTCGGGGAATCAGCCGGAGTTGGAACAGACAGGGCCGCCGCCAGTTTCTCACGCGTCGCCGCCAGATCCTCCGGCAGCACTCGGGTTTCGCCCACGGTAGTCATGAAACTGGTGTCGCCCGACCAGCGCGGCAATCCATGCATGTGTATATGCCCGGCGACACCCGCGCCGGCCGCCTGCCCGATATTGAAACCGAAATTCAACCCGTCCGGAGCGTAAACCTGCCGCAGCGCCGACTCGCAGCGCTGTGCCAACCGCATCATTTCTTCGAGCGTTGCGACCTCAGTTTCGGCCAGACTCGCCACGTGCGCGTAGGGCGCAATCATCAGGTGGCCGCTGCAATAAGGGTAGCGGTTTAGCAGCACAAAACTTCGTTCGGCGCGTAGCACCACCAGATTCACAGCGTCTTCGGCGGGATCCGCAGCGATCTGGCAAAAAAAGCAGAAGTCTTTCCCCAGGGGAACGATGCCCGCCGACGAGACGTACTGATATCGCCAGGGGCTCCACAGGTGGTCCATAACTTTGATAACGAAAACGAATTACGAAAACGGCGGCCGTCCGCGGGTGATCGCCGCGCGGTTCCTAACCGGCTGCGGCACGCCCGCCACAGGGGCTTAAGTGCCGGGAACCGCTTCGCCTGTCGCGTGGTCGTGATTGACCAGGTCCTTCAACTCCTTGCTGGGCTTGAAGTAGGGGATGCGCTTGGCGGGCACTTCCACTCGCGCGCCGGTCTTGGGATTGCGGCCGATACGAGGCTGCCGCTGGCGCGTGCGAAAACTGCCAAACCCGCGAATTTCGATCTTGTCCCCGCCGCGCAGAGACTTGACGACGCTATCGAAGATGGCCTCGACAATAACCTCCGAATCCTTCCGTGTCATTTCGACGACGCGCGAGACTTCCTCGATCAGTTCGGCCTTGGTCATTACCGGTCTTCCCCTTTTCCACGAATGTTCATCGCTTCCTCTATTGTCATAGTAACGGCTGCCGCTTGCCGCTGGTAATCTTCCAGGCGAATGCGCTCTTCGTCCTCCGCCACGGCGCGAAGACTCAAACCAATCTTTTTCTCCGCTTCATTCATTTTAATGATCTTGAAGTCGTATTCGTCACCCCTCGGGAGCGCCGTATCCGTGGTAGGCCGGTCCGGCATGGGCGGGATTTCCGATTTATGGCACAACGCCTCGACTCCCGGTGCCAATTCGACGAACACTCCGAAGGCTGCACCGCGGGCCACCCGCCCGCGCACGATGTCGCCAACCTCATGAGCGCGGAAGAAACTCTCCCAGGCGTCAGGTTGTAACTGCTTGACACCTAAGGACAAACGATGGTTAGGAGCGTCGATGCTCAGAATCACCGCCTGCATCAACTGGCCCTTCTTCACCACCTCAGACGGGTGTTTCACATGCTTGGTCCAGGAGAGATCGGAGACGTGCACCAGCCCGTCCACGCCTTCTTCGATTTCGAGGAAAGCTCCGAAGTCAGCCAGTTTGCGCACGCGGCCTTCGACCACAGATCCAATGCTATAGCGCTCACCCACGGTGGTCCAGGGATCGGCTTCCAGTTGCTTGATCCCCAGCGAAACTCTACGCTCCCGCGGTTTCACTTCGAGCACCACGGCTTCCACCTGATCGCCGGCCTTCACCAGCTTGCCCGGGTGCTTCATGCGCCGGCTCCAGGTCATCTCCGAGACATGGATGAGGCCCTCGACGCCGGGTTCGATTTCGACGAAAGCGCCATAATCCGTGATGCTCATCACGCGGCCGACCACGTGGCTGCCTGGGGGAAAGCGTTCGCCGAGAGTATCCCACGGGTCCGGGGTTAACTGACGTATCCCCAGCGAAATCCGTTCTTTTTCGCGGTCGAACTTGAGCACCTTTACCGTTACCTCGTCACCGGGTTGCAGTACTTCCGACGGATGATTCACGCGCCCATGTGACATGTCGCTGACGTGCAGCAGACCGTCGATCCCGCCCAGATCGACGAACGCGCCGTATTCGGTGAGATTCTTCACAGTGCCGGTGACGATGGCTCCTTCGGCGAGGTGCTCCAGCGCGGTCTGCTTGCGCGATTGCAGGCTTTCCTCGAGCGCCGACTTACGCGAAACCACCACGTTGCCGCGCCGACGGTTGAGCTTCAGGATCTTGACCGGAATATCCTGGCCCACATATTGGTCCAGGTCGTGAATCGGACGAATGTCGACTTGCGAACCCGGCATGAACGCGGCCACGCCCACATCCACGATCAGCCCGCCCTTGGTGCGTTCGAGAACCCGACCCGACACCAGCAACTGATCGCGCATGGCCTGTTCGAGCGTGTCCCAGATGCGCAGGCGGCTGGCGCGGGAATAGGAGAGCAGGATGTAGCCTTCCTGCTGCGGGCCGCTGCGGTCGACCATGACATCGATGGCGTCGCCGGCCTTGACGATGACGGTGCCGTCGGGCTGCCTCAGTTGTTCTATGGGTACTAGGCCTTCGAGCTTGTATCCAAAATCGACGATGACTTCGTTGGGGTGAACGGTGACGACGTGGCCCTGCAATAGCTCGCCCTCCGACGGAGGGGCTAAATGGCCATAGTCCTCAATAAGATGCGCGTAATCTTCTTCGCCCGGGAAGTTTACGTCAACATCCGGTTCGTCCGTGGCGGCCATGTCGAAAACCTCGACAAATCGTTGAAACAGCAGGTACTTCAGAACTATACAGGAGGTTC
>Ga0163163_10001079_pt1 | contig 23132 bp, 16 predicted proteins | sample S65metaG_FD_119766 | JGI IMG/M metagenome (GOLD analysis project Ga0163163, IMG submission 119766) | Switchgrass rhizosphere microbial communities from Kellogg Biological Station, Michigan, USA - S6-5 metaG | ecosystem: Host-associated > Plants > Roots > Rhizosphere > Soil | place: USA...
TGACGATGGCAGGAATCAGTTCGAAAGCTTTAAGTTTTGGAGATCCTGGAAATCGAACAAAATATAATGGCATTGAATATGACAGCATTTTTGCAGTCGATGAATATGAAGCGCAACTTAGAAACCTTGATCCGCAGCTAGGACGATGGTGGCAGATTGATGCCAAGATTGAAGATATGAAAATGTGGAATCCTTACGCGTCTAACTATGACAACCCGATTCTTTACAGCGATCCGTTGGGAGATGAACCAGAATGTTGTAAAGACTTGTGGGATGAAGTTAAAAGCGCAGCAAAAGAAACGTGGATTTCGATTTCTGATGGCTATGTAGCAGTAGCTAGGTGGACCAATGATAACTTAAACCCGCTTGCAACTGCAGCAGAGCTTGTAACTGGCAAAACTGTAAATAGTAATTTTACAGAAAGTAAGCCGAGGGGGGAGTCTGCAGTGCAGTTGATGAGCTTTGTGAATCCTGAGGCAAAAGGCGAGAGTATTGCTGCTAAGATCGTAGCAAACGATTTAGCCAAAACTGAAATAAAATCTACAGTTCAAAAGTACGAGGTTAATACTGCGGAGAATCTGGCTAAAAATTCCGTAAAAGAGGATAAATTAGATATTCATCATGTCCCTCAAAGTCAGCCTGCGAAAAATGTCATTGAGGGCTATGATAAAGCTAAGGCACCAGCAATTGCGCTGCCTCAAGCTGAACATAAAGCCATTCCAACGCTAAAAGGAACCACCACTGCTGGAAATGCCAGACAACAATTGGCAAAAGATATAAGAGATTTAAGAAACCATACCAATGCGCCTAATTCTAGCTTACAAAGGTTAATAGACCTAAATAAACAGATGTATCCAATTTTAAAAAAGAAGTAAAATGAATTCAACCGAATTTATAGATTCAATAAAAAGCGTTGTTGTGGAAACCGCAGTCGATTCAATTAAGTCGAATCTTATTAAACCGCCAGGCAAGAAGCCATCTGAGAAATTACAAGAAATGTCTGAATGGTATAACAACATCAGCGATAATGATAAGGCCATATTACTTCAGATAATTAGAGAATCTGTTGAAACAAGTATTTTTGGCTTTTTATGCGTATTAGACGGAGTAAGAATTATCGAAGATTCGGATGAGAAAGGCAAGCTATTATTATATTATGAAAAAAATGGCAATCGACAATTACTGAATGACCCAAAAGAGGAATATTTGCACGACCAGTTCTAAGCATGTTTATTCGTTAAAAGTGCGCCTGCTAGTCGGAGTGTTCGCTGAATAAAACCTTTGAACGCTAGGCGGTGTGTGATAGACATGGGAAATCGAACCGCTAATTGTCTTCAAGGATACAAAGGTCAACTCAATAGTCAACAACTACAACAGTTTTTTATTTTTTCAATTGGTTACATGCTAAAATGGCATCGGGCTGAACTCCTGCCTAGTAGTGATTAAGAATATTATTTGTGGTATTATTCCTCAATGCTATCCGGAGTTTCTACAACTCCGGATAAATGCCCTGAATTGTAAGATTTCAAATCTACCTTTCATTCAATAAGATCCTGACGGATTAAAGTGACAGTTCCTTTTCTTCCATTCTCGTATTCAAATTTATTCTTTACACTTAACGATATAGATGAAAACGCCAAAAGAAAGGACATCGGGATTGCTCAGGCCTGCTTACGTGGCTTCGGTTCGTGCAATATGTTACTCAATTGCAGTCTGTAATTCCTCTGTCGTAGCAACTTTCTTCATTTCCAGAAGAGCTTCACGAAATGGTTCAGGGCGCAATAAAAATTCCAAAGCATATGCTACGCAACATGGTATGTCATTTGAAGCCAGTTGATACAAGATGAAGATGTCCAGCGCATCTTAATGACGAACGTCCTGGAGCTTTATCCCATCAAAAAACTAATAGGTTATTAATATTAATGAAATAAGACTCATGCATCAACCTCAACAATATTTTATTGACGATAATGGGATTTTCCCCAATAGCATATTACCAATATTGTATTATCCAAATGCTTTGCAGCTTCCGCCTTTGTTTTCAGCAAGGCAAGTGAAAAGCCTGTTTGAAAAAAATGAGTGGACGAACAATTGGCGAAACGGGATTTACACTTATCATCATTACCATAGTATCACGCATGAGGCCATGGCGGTCATTCGCGGGAAAACAAACCTTCAACTCGGTGGCGATGACGGGATCAAGCTTACAATTAAAAAAGGTGATGTCCTGGTGGTCCCTGCAGGAGTGGCGCACAAAAATCTCGGGAACGAGAAGGATGTGATTGTGATAGGAGGTTATCCCGGTGGCAAAGACTATGATATGAATTATGGAAAGCCCGAAGAAAGACCTGCTGCAGATAATAACATAAAAAAACTGCCTGTTCCTTCCACTGATCCGTTGCTGGGAAAGGCAAACGGGGTTCCGAAGATCTGGAAGTCTGGCCGGCAAAAACCCGGAAAGAAAAAATGATTAACCCTGTTTTTTAAAATTCTTGTGAAAATATTTTTTCCCTAATTGTGCGCAAATAAATAATGAAAACTCCGGCTTCTTGAATAATTATAGTCAATACGTAGGAATTATAGCGGGTATCCTGACCGGAGTATCATTGTTGCCGCAACTAGTAAAGATCATCAAAGAAAAAAAAGCCAACAGCATTTCCTTCGGTATGCTTGGGGTCTTGCTGGCAGGGCTTTGTGTGTGGATTGTATATGGTGCATTGAAAAAAGACTACCCGATCATTGTCACGAATAGTTTTTCACTGCTAACGAATATTGTGATCGTGGTTTTGACGATAAAATATAAAGATGGTCCGTGAGAGAATTGTCTCGAATTAGTCTTCAGAATATTTCTTGTCACAATTCATATGATTGTTAATGGATACGTCTGCCGTCCGTTTGTTTCTTTTTGGATCATCTGCCATGAGCAGGCAATGTTTGAAAAAACCGAATTGTCATTCCAAATCCCAAAAAGGTATTATCTCGGAGATCGAAAAGGTGTAGAATAATTTACGACTTGTGTATAAACTTTTAAGCAAGGAAGTCTAAAACAAAGAACATAAACTTTTGCCAGTCTGTCCTTTGAAGCATGAAAGTCTCTAAAAGAAGCAGAATGAGTGCATGTCCTTCCCCTTCCGGTACAGGTTTACCTGTCCGAAGGTCGAAATGACCATTCGATATTGCTCTGCGGCTAATTTTTTACACGCTTCTTCCCTGTATAAGCCTTATTACTATGGCAATAACTGCAATGACAAGCAGAATGTGAATGATGCCTCCCGCGTGAAATGCGAAAAACCCAACGAGCCATCCAATAATAAGAATGACGGCTAAGATGTAAAGTATACTTCCCATATTTGTTGATTTAAAATGCCCACGTCATCCCTTGCACTTAGTGTGCGTTACTTGTCCAGGATGACCTGAAAGATACTCTAACAAATAAGACGCCAGTAATCTTGAGTGGCAATACCCGCAAATATTTCCTCACGGCATCAATTGTCGCGTCCGTTCCTGGCGGGCTTGCCAAGCGTGTGCTTTTTGGCCTCGCCTCATTCACATTGTAAACCGAAAGGCCGCATATTATCTTCTCCAACGTTGACACATAGTTTAGTTGTAAATTTCGGTTCATGAAACTGCTTGCCGTTTTGAGAATATTCTGCGGAGCACTATTTCTATTCATTGGCAAAGACTCTTTTTCACAACATTCTTCCCCTGATACCATAGAGGCCTTAGCGATTACTGAACATATTGATTTCGACGGCAATCTAAATGATTCTGCCTGGCAATTGGCTCAACATATTACCAACTTCACACAAAGGGAATTACATTTTGGCGAACCAGCTTCAGAAAGAACAGAAGCTGCTATTCTTTACGATAAAGACAATTTATATATCGGTGTTTGGTGTTATCAGGAGAGGCCGGAAAAAATTACTGCAAAGTTTATGCAGCGGGACTTCGATTATAGCATGGATGACGTTTTTGGAGTATTAATTTCTCCGTTCAACGACACAAGAAATGGCTATTTCTTTGTCATTAATCCAAATGGAGCAAGAACAGACTTACAGGTAAGCTGGGAGAATGACAACATCGATTGGAACGGGGTGTGGGACGCACGAACCACCCGCAATGATAAAGGCTGGTTTGCCGAAATTCAGATTCCATTCAGCACTTTTCAATTTAGAAAAGACAGTGTGAAAACCTGGGCTATCAATTTTGGCAGAACAATCAGTTATAAAAATGAGGAAGATCGTTGGCAGGGATGGAGCCGCGACTATAGTTTTGAAAATCTTAGTAACGCTGGAGTGCTGGCAGGTATAAAAGGCATCGGTTATTCAAAACGTTTTGAGTTAAAACCCTACGCTTTGGGGGGAATTGAGAAAACGAGGAAAGGTTCCCCACCCGAAGAGAAAACAACTTATCCCGGCAAATTGGGAGCGGATTTAAATGTAAATATTACTCCAACCCTAAAACTGAATCTAACTACCAATACAGATTTCGCCCAGGTGGAGGTAGACAAAATACAAACCAATCTCACCCGCTTCGATTTATATTATCCTGAAAAAAGAGAATTTTTTTTGGAAAGCACCAGTAGTTTTGAGTTCTACCTCGGCAACAACAATGAATTATTTTATTCAAGAACGATAGGTATCCAGGACTTTCACCCGGTTAACATTCTCGGTGGTGCAAGACTATTTGGAAAAGTCGGGAAGAGCAACATCGGGTTGCTCTGCCTGCAAACAGCAAAAGTAGACTCAGTTCCGTCCACGAATAATACAGTTTTCCGATACAAATATGATGTGGGGAAGCAGTCATACATTGGCACAATCGTCACTTCACGAATCAACAAGAATTCAACCAACCAGGTGATTGGCCTTGACGCCAACTATACTACTTCCAATTTTTTGAAGAAAAAGAATCTGGTAGTAGCGGGCCTGATCGCGGAAAGCATAGAAGATCACAAAACGAAGGATAATTCACTTGCTTATAGAATTTATTGTGACTACCCGAATGACCTGATCGATCATTTTATTGCTATAAGCAGTTTACAGCAAAACTTCAATCCTGAATTAGGATTTGTTCAGAGGGGGAATTATAAAGCGTTTAACTGGCATTTAGTTCTTGCCCCCAGGTGGACACGATTTGGACTTCGCCAGTTTATTTTTAAGCCGTGGGAATTGGCCTACTTCACTTCCCAAAATACCGGCAAATTGGAATCATGGAACAATGAAACAACCCCGTTTGGATTTATCCTAAAGAGCGGCGAGCAATTCGAGTTCAACCTTCAGCAATCTTTTGATCGGCTCGATAAGGAGTTTAATTTGACTGACAGCGCCAAAATCCCAATTGGAAAGTATAATATGCACAGGACAGAATTTCGATTCGCTACTTATCAGTCGAGAAAGATATGGGTGGAATTACTTTATAACTGGGGAACCTATTATACGGGGAAGATTCGGACCTTTTCCTCGTCTCTGGGTATCAACTTTTCTAAACATTTCAACATGACAACAGACTACAATTACAATTTTGTCACGCTGCCAAATGAAAATGTCATCACCAATGATTTAGGCGAGTATATCAACTTTGCCTTTACAACAAGACTCGACGTATCGGCGTTCATACAATGGAACTCCCTGGAAAGTATTTTGTACGGCAACTTCCGACTTCATTGGATACCAAAGATCGGTACTGATCTTTATGTAGTGTATAACCGCGGTTACGATGAGATCAAACCCATTGAATTTCTAAAACCAAATGTTTCGACTGGGGTTGGAAAACTCGTTTGGCGATTTGCCTTCTGATTGCGTCAACTGCCCCAAGTTACAACCAGCATTATCATCAGTAGGTCTAAAATTAACTCAGAATCTAAAAATACCTTTGATGTAGATTTTTATAAAATAACACTCAAACCATGACAAAAAAAGGAATTTCGGACCTAATACTGCTTACTTGTTTTCTTGGCGTTTCCTGCCACAGTCAAAAACCATTTGGCGAAGATCAATTGATTTTAAAACAAAAAATTGTCCTTCCTAATGTGGAGGGAAGAATTGATCACATGGATGCCGATACAAAAAAACAGGTTGTATTTGTGTCGGCATTGGGAAACAATTCAGTTGAAATTGTTGACATAAAAAATGGGAAGCATTTATTTTCCATCAAAAAACTCAGCGAACCGCAAGGAATTATTTTTATTCCGCAGACAAATGAAATAATGGTAGCTAATGGAGGGAATGGCAGGTGTCAATTTTATGATACAGAAACTTTTCAACTTAAAGGAATGATTGAACTTGGTTCGGATGCCGACGATATTCGGTACGATTCCATAAACAAAAAAGTTTATGTCGGGTACGGCAGCGGCGGAGTTGCTATAATTGATCCTATGAAACATCAAAAGGTCGCGGGCGTAAAATTGCCGGAACATCCCGAAGGATTTCAGATTGATTATAACCTAAAAAAACTTTTTGTTAACGTTCCTGGCGCCAAACAGATTGATGTGATCGACCTAAACAGTGCTAAGGTCATTGCAAATTGGAAGACGGAATACAATGCCAATTTCCCGATGGCAATTGATGAACCAACCCACATCATTTTTGTCGGCTACAGGCATCCGGCCAAGTTAGTGGCCATTGACGGGAACACTGGAAAAACAATCGCCGCAACAGAGTTAATTGGTGACTCTGATGATTTATATTATGACAGTCGATCAAAGAAAATCTATGCAAGCGGGGGAAATGGGGCAATAAACATTTACCTGTTTGACCATTCAAGTTTTAAGAAAACAGCCAGTATTGAAACCCGTTCAGGAGCGCGAACTTCACTACTTATTTCCGCATTGAATACCTTTATCGTTGCAGAAAGAGCGGGCGGGAGCGAACCAGCGCAACTAAGTGTTTTCCATATTAGATAATGCCAATGAAATGGATTGCCAGGGAAAACCCGAAAATTGACCGGCTGGCCTGTCCTTGGCTCATAAAAAGATACATTGACGAAAGCGCTGAAATTGGTTAGGTTCCATTTTCGCAAGTAACGCGTTGAATATACCCACTACTCCAATAAATCAACTATGATTTAGGAATCTGACCTTCAGGATAACTATATAAATAAGTGCAATCGCCATCAGCCAGGCCATAGCGATAATGATAGTAGATTGTATTTTGTCTTTTTTTTCTCCCATCAGTCTTCAACTCTTTTCATGCGCAGGGTTGGGATCGGCGATACCATTAGTGGGAATTTCTCAACGACGACATTCGAAGGATCTAATCCAAAACCCCTTTCTTCAGAGAGGCTGATCTCTTTTAACCAAAAGTGAAGCTTCATCATTACGCGCTCCCAAAAAGGCAATTCGTTATCCTGGCTTAAATATTTTTCCATTACAATGAACTGGAAATCTCCCACCGCATTATTTTTATTAAGAATTTCATAACGACTCGCGACATTGACTTCTTTATTTATTACTAAATCCTCTACCACTTTCTGGAACATCAAATTAATACGAGGCTGCACTCTAAAGCCCAATCTAAATTCGACCCGTATTATTTCATTTGGGATGATATGATCTACTGTATATTCAGCAGTGTATGGATCGTCCAATGTATTGACATGGATAAACCAGTAAATATCGGCTCGCTTTGGTTTTTTATTTAAAATTGAATAAATGATCTTGTGCTCTATTTCCTTTGGGTTGTCGGCACTTGTTAAATAAACCAGATGGGTTGCATACTTAGCAACAGACCTGTCATTGCTTAGTTCTTGTATCCTGGGTACATAATGATCAAGCCTTACAAACTCCACGTAGCGATTTTTTATTTTCCTTGCCTTAAACCAATTGTACATAACAATAAACAGGAAACCACCAACCAATAGCGTTACGTAACCTCCATGCGGAAACTTATCCATATTGGCGTACAGGAAACTAAATTCGATCGTGAGATAAACGGCAAGGTATAGGTAAATCAAGGCAGGCCTTGTACGGCGTATAGCCAGGTAATTCGCAAAGAGTACAGATGTAGCGATCATCGTCACTGTGATCGCAAGACCGTAAGCGGCTTCCATATTCGAAGCCTTCTGGAAATAAAGAACAACACCATTACATCCTGCGAATAATAGAAAGTTTGCAGCCGGAACATATAGTTGACCTTTAGCCTCAGTGGGGTAATTAATTCGCAACTTAGGCCAAAGATTCAAACGCATAGCTTCACTGATCAGTGTGAAAGACCCGGAAATTAAAGCCTGGCTCGCGATGATCGTGGCTGCTGTAGCAATAGCAATTCCAAAATAAATGTACCATTGCGGCATAACACCATAAAAGGGATTAAAACCAGTTTCGATCTTATCTGAACTGATCAATTCTCCAAAATGATATTTCAGAAGCCATGCGCCCTGGCCCAAATAATTCAGAATGAGGCAGGTCTTTACAAAACCCCACGAGTAACGGATATTCCATTTACCACAATGACCCAAATCTGAGTAAAGGGCTTCAGCTCCGGTTGTACATAAAAAAACGCCTCCCAAAACGTAAAAGCCGTTGGGATAAGTAATCAAAAGTTTAATCCCGTAATAAGGATTGAAAGCCCGAAAGATGGCTAAGTTGTCAAATAGATGCACAATTCCCAAGGCCGCAAGCATTGTAAACCATATGGTCATTACAGGACCAAAAAATCTTCCAATCAATGCTGTTCCAAATTGCTGAACAAAAAACAACGCTGATAAAATTCCAATCACTATATAAATAACTGCCCACTGGCTTATGTTGTGTACAGCAGGAACTTGTTTCAACCCTTCTATGGCAGACATGACGGAGATGGGCGGAGTAATCATTCCGTCCGCAAGCAAGGCGGCACCACCTATCATAGCCGGAATGACCAGCCATTTTTTGGTCCGCCTGACGAGGGCAAACAGCGAAAATATACCCCCTTCGCCCCGGTTGTCAGCTTGTAGAGTCAGAATCACATATTTGATCGTTGTTTGGAGGGTGAGCGTCCAAATAATCAGCGACAAAACACCTATAATCAATTGTTCACTTATTATTTTGCCGCTTATAATCGCGTTCAGTACGTAGAGCGGGGAAGTGCCTATATCTCCGTAAATGATTCCAAGGGCGATTAAAAGACCGGCTACGGAAACTCTGTTGTTCGATGACATGTAATTAAGATCACGTTAGAGTTCCAAAAATAACTGAGGAGAGCTGTCACCACATTTTTTGGAAGTGGTTCCGGTAAAACCTTTATAAAATCTTTATACGATTCACCGAGTTTTGTTTTGTTCTTCAGGTCTGATTTACATTTGACACAAAATGGTTTTTCGTCCACTAAATACAAAGCTCGGATGGAAGCAATACCTCTACTGTGTTATTACAGTTTTGGTCATGGCGGGTATCTGCTTTGCCCTGTCTGGATTGGTTGGCTACAGGGTAGTGGCATTCATCTTGTTAGTTACAGTTTCTTTACTTGCCATCACATTTGACATTTTACCGGTACTGCTCGCAGCTGCACTCAGTGCTTTTATTTGGAATTTCTTTTTTATCCCTCCAAGATTTACTATTCACGTATCAAGTACAGAAGATACGATCTTGTTGATAATGTATTTTGTGATAGCGATGATCAATGCTGTGCTTACGTACAAAATACGGCGGGTCGAAAAAATTTCGAGTATGAAAGAAGAAAGAGCCAATAGCGTCAAACTGTACAATACTATTCTTAATTCTTTATCTCATGAGTTAAGAACACCCCTGGCTGCCATTATCGGTGCAACTGACAATCTCCAAACAAATTCTCATCTTACTGCTAAGGACAAAGAACAGCTTATTGCCGAGATATCAAAAGCGTGTTTAAGATTGAATCAACAGGTTGAAAACTTATTGAACATTTCACGACTTGAATCCGGCCATATTCAACCTAAGAATGACTGGTGTGACATCGTTGAATTGGTTTATGATGTCGTAAAAAGAGTTGAGGAGAATAACCGGGAAAGAAAAATTCATATTAGCATTAATCAAGAATTTCCACTTTGCTTCTTAGATAAAGGTATGCTCGACCAGGTGATCTATAATTTGTTAAGTAATGCTGCTATTCACACGGAAACAAGTGCAAGGATCGATATCTCGGCGACTCTTTATGCAGATATACTAACCCTCATTATAGAAGATACAGGGTCAGGGTTTGTCAATGGTGATATCAAAGATGTTTTTGATAAATTTTCTCGCTCAAAGTCGCTAACTACAGCAAGGCGGGGATTGGGCCTTTCAATTGTAAAAGGGTTTACTGAGGCAATGTTAGGAAACATTGATCTCGAACGGGGACATCCTCATGGTTCAAGGTTTGTGATCACTATTCCAATAAAAAGTTCATCCATAAAACTTGCGGAATATGAGCCGGGCAGAGATATTAATCGTTGATGACGAACCTCAAATGAGAAAGACACTGGAAATCACTTTGCAAAGCAATGGCTATACACCGAAGTCCGCGGCTTCTGCAAAGGAAGGGATGATAATGGCCTCAAACCATCCACCAGCCTTGATTTTGCTGGATCTTGGTTTGCCTGATGAAAGTGGACACGTTTTATTGCAAAAACTAAGACGGTGGTACACTAATCCTGTAATTATCCTTTCGGTTCAAAAAAATGAAGAAGATATCGTTAAAGCCCTTGATAACGGCGCCAATGATTATTTATCAAAGCCCTTCCGAACAGGTGAGCTACTTGCAAGAATACGCTCTGCGCTGCGAGCTTTAATATTAGATGACGCAGATACGGCTCTTAATTTTAAGGATCTTCAAATAGATTTGTCGGCAAGACTGGTCAGGAAAAATAATCAACTGGTAAGATTGACCTCAACGGAATATAATTTATTGGCATTGCTGGTAAGGAACGAAGGAAAAGTACTGACGCATCAATATCTTTTAAGAGCTATCTGGGGCCCGGGCTTTATCAACCAATCGCAATATCTCAGGGTTTTTATTGCACAGATAAGAAAGAAAATCGAAACCGATGCCAACAGGCCGGAATATTTATTAACCGAATCTGGCGTTGGCTACCGTTTTATTAGCCAAACCTGATTATATATTCGATCAGTCTCCAGAGTTGAACACCAACCTTTCCAAAAACTGGAAAATGTAGCCTACCAGTACCTCAAAATCCTAAGTCTTTACAGGCATCTATTTGGATCATGGCTGTAAAACCAGCGAATGGGTTGGCCTGGACGATAATGAACCATTTAGCGGTTACGCGGAATTGTTAGAATGGGAATTGTATTAACATGAAAGATGGTTGCCACAAATGGCACCACCTACTTCGGCCCAGGTGTAAATGTCCCTTTTTGGAGTGTTCAAATAGCTAGGGTCGAAAGAAGCCGTTTTTTCTTTCCCGGACCTTATTTGTACCTTGTCTTCCTGTTTATAGTGGCCTCAGATTTTGTTACTGAGTTTTGCCTCTGAGAAAATGGAAAATTTTGCGATTCGGCGCTTCTGCAAAAAGTATAACAGGGCTGTTCCAAGCACTCCCCAACCATAGCGGATACTTCTCCAAAAATTAATAGACGATGCTTCAGCAGAATATTTAGTAGGACATGTGACTTCGGCTATTTCATAACCAAGATAAAAAATTTGAGCCAGCACCTGGTTATCAAAAACAAAATCATTCGAATTGTCATTGTAATTGATCGATGTTAACACTCTTGCCGAGAATGCCCGATAGCCGGTGTGATACTCTGAAAGTTTCTGATTCATCAGCATATTTTGGGTAAAGGTGAGAAAGCGGTTGGCAACGTATTTATAAAGGGGCATGCCGCCTTTTAGCGCACCCCGACCCAATATTCTGGAGCCGAGAACAACTTCGTACACATCATTTGCTATCAGGTAGGCCATTGAAGGGATTAACTTAGGCGTGTACTGGTAGTCAGGATGCAGCATGATCACAATATCGGACCCAATTTCCAACGCTTTATTATAACAAGTTTTCTGATTTCCGCCATAACCCACGTTCTTTTCGTGACTAATAATGTGCTTTATTCCAAGTTCCCGTGCCAGTCGAACTGTGTCGTCCTTACTGTGATCGTCGACCAGGATTACTTCGTCAACTATGTCAAAGGGAATCTCTTTATAAGTCATTTTAAGCGTCTTTTCCGCATTATAGGCAGGAAGTACAATAGTAATTTTTTTGTTGCTGATCATGCGTACTGAATTAATGGGTACAAAATTATTGTTACTGAGATCATATTCTTTGTCAGATAACACTCGCCCAAGCCTTTCGACATTAAAGAGAATGGCGCGAGCCTGTCATCGTTTCTATGTGCAGGCTGCCACGGCTTAGAAATGTACTTCATAGTATAACCGACAGATGCACCAGCAACATAACCATAATGCACGTGACCAGCAGACCAAGCACGTTCGATCAATTCAGCACTAGCGTTGAACATGATAACATGATAGTGGGGACGTCTAAACAAGGGATGCTGTTTCTCTAAACTCAATCGAAAACTTTGGTCTCCTGGCGGCTGGACTGCCTTCCCGGTATGACCATGCCAGCCAGGAAAGGATGATGAAGAAGACGACGTATGAAAAAAACACTTCGTTGTATAGAAAACTGAAACCGACGGCGAGTAAAATCCAGAAGAAAAGATTGTTCTCCTTCAACGATAGCAGGTACAGGCATATTGGCAAAATGGAGACCATGTAATGATCAAGTGAACTAGGATAAATCATTAGCATGCAAAGGATGAACGGAAAAAAGGAAACCAGTAATCCCCTGTTACTGAGTTTTTTTGACACGATGATCGCGGCACAAATGATTATGGCGGCCGCGTAATAATATAGCAAATCGATCATGTGTTGGCTGACCGCGGCAAATTTGATATCACGGTTAAACAAAGCTATGATTGACTGGTTCAAGGGTTGTTCATACAAATAGTAAGGCAGGCGACTCGTAGGCGGCGATGTAAAAAACCCGGTCACATTATGGATGCCCCAAATCATGGCCGTCATAGCAACAAGCAAGGAACCGGTTACCACAAAGGCCATGGCAGCTTTCCATCTCCCGTGAATGATAAAAAACAAAAACAAAATACCTGTAATCGGTTTGATCACGATCGACAGTGCGAGGTAAATTCCAGCGCTGGGTTTATTGATATTCTTAATAGTCAGTAGAATGAAGAAAAGCAGGAAGAAGTTTGTTTGGTTATAGAACACTGTCTCAAGCGTTCCTGGCAGAAGTATAAGGATGATGAATGTCAACAATAGTGAATGAATTGATCTCTCTTTTTTAAAAAATAACTGGTTGGCGATTACCACGTCCAATAGGATAAACAAAAAAATTAGTATGCTAAATATCGTCTTGGAAGTCTCATAGTCAAATGAAGTTAAGGGTGCAAAGAAAAGCATAGTTACCGGAGGAGATAATAATCCCACATCCAGAATTTCAGCTTTAAATGAATCACTGAATGTATGATTGAATTGAACGTGTGACAGTAGGGTTTGAAAACTATGCGCATCATAAAAATTGAGTTTGTAAGCACCCAACAGACCTTGCATATAGAAGCATAAAAAATCCCATTCTGCCTTCGAAACTATTGCTTTAATTGTGCTGATGACGAGGATTAAGAGAAACAACGAAGCAAGGCCAAAAAGAATACCGCGGTACATTTCCTTCCTACCATACTCATTTCTGCTGTAGTACGCATAGAATGATGTGATAACACACGAAAGGAGAAAGAAAGACCTGCCTGCATTATCATATTTAAAAAACAACAGCAACCCTCCGAATACACCGAATGTAACTAATGCACTTGCTACCCCTTTTAGGTAGGTGGAAGAACTTAACATACCCAGATTTCACGTAATGATTGGCCTCAAAGCTACATTACTTTGTAAACAAGTCAAAAACATCATCACCCGCAATACTGGAAAAACCAATCTTGGTACATCAAATTCGCATTACATGTATTCCAATAAGTTTAACGGGATATTTCTTACCAAGTGATCGAAAATATTCAACTGCTCAAATCATGAACTGAAGGCATTCGCGAAGCGTTAGGAGAATAATAGCCTTTCCTCACAAGTTACGCTGCTTCGCGGATTTTGCGACGCATTGTTGCCTTTGTTGCATCTGAGAAAATGGAAAATCTTGCGATTCGGCATTTTTGCAAAAAGTAAAAAAGGGCTGTTGCAAGCACCCCCCAACCGTAGCGCATACTTCTCGGAAAATTAATAGACGAGGCTTCCGCAAAATACTTAGTAGGACATGTGATTTCGGCTATTTCATAACCACGATAAAAAATTTGCGCCAGCATCTGGTTATCAAAGACAAAATCATTCGAATTATCGTTGTAATTGATCGACCTTAATACTCTTGCCGAAAATCCCCGATAGCCGGTGTGATATTCTGAAAGTTTCTGATTCATCAGAATATTTTGGGTAAAGGTGAGAAAGCGGTTGGCAAAATATTTATAAAGGGGCATACCGCCTTTGAGCGCGCCTCGACCCAATATCCTCGAGCCGAGAACGACTTCGTACACATCGTTTGCTATCAGGTAAGCCATTGAATGGATTAATTTAGGTGTGTACTGGTAGTCAGGATGCAGCATGATTACAATATCGGAGCTAATTGCCAACGCTTTATTATAGCAGGTTTTCTGATTTCCGCCATACCCCTGGTTTATTTCGTGACTAATGATGTGTTTTATTCCAAGTTCGCGTGCCACTCGAACTGTGTTGTCCTTACTGTGATCGTCGACAAGGATTACATGGTCAACTATGTCAAAGGGAATCTCGGCATAAGTCTTTTTAAGCGTCTTTTCCGCATTATAAGCAGGAAGTACAATTGTAATTTTTTTGTTGTTGATCATGTGCTATAAGTTTAATGGTATCCAAATTATTGTTACGAAAAAAGCGATGACGTTTCTCTGAACTTCATCGAAAACTTTGGTTTGCTGTCGGATGTTCTGCCTTCCGGGTATGACCAAGCCAACCAGGAAAGGATGACGAAAAAGACGGCGTACGATAGAAATGCTTCTGTGTTTAGAAAACTGAACCCTGCGGCGAGTGAAATCCAGAAGAAAAGATTTTCCCCCTTCAACGATAGCAGGTACAGGCATATTGGTAAAATACAGACCATGTAGTGATTGAGGGAACTGGGATAGATCATCAGCATGCAGAGCATGAACGGAAAAAAGGAAACCAGCGAACCTCGCTTGCTGAGTTTTTTCGACACAATGATGGTGACAACAATAATGATGGCGACCGTGCAGTAATAGAGCAAATCGATCATGTACTGGGTGACTCCGGAAAATTTAATATTGCGGTTGAACAATGCGATGATTGACTGGTTCAACGGCTGCTCATACAAACTATGAGGCAGGCGACTAGTGGGCGGCGATGTGAAAAACCCTGTAACATTGTGTATGCCCCAAATCATGCCCGTTATAGCAACAAGCAAACAGCCAGTTACCACAAAGGCCATGGCAGCTTTCCATCTCCGGTGAATGATAAAAAACAAAAGCAAAATACCTGTAATCGGTTTGATCACGATCGACAATGCGAGGTAAATGCCGGCGGTGGGTTTATTGATATTCTTAATAGTCTGCAGGATGGAAAAAAGCAGGAAGAAGTTCGTCTGGTTATAGAATACAGTCTCAAACGTTCCGGGCAGAAGTGCCAGGATAATGAATGTGAATAAGAGTGAATCAATTGTCCTTTCTTTTTTAAAAAATAACCTGTTGGCAATTGCTACATCCCATATGATAAATACAAAAATTAGTACGCTAAATATCGCCTTCGAAGTCTCATAATTAAATGAGGTTAAAGGCGCAAAGAAAAGCATAGTCACTGGCGGAGATAATAACCCGACATCTAAAATCTCTGCTTTAAAGGAATCACTGAATGTATGATTGAATTGAATGCGTGAAAGAATGGTTTGAAAACTATGCGGATCGTAAAAATCGAGTTTGTAAGCGCCCAACAGGCCTTGCATATAGAAGCATAAAAAATCCCATTCTGCTTTCGAAACTATTGCTTTGATTGTGCTGGTGACGAGGATTACGAGGAACAACGCAGCAAGACCAAAAAGAATACCGCGGTACATTTCATTCTTACCATGTTCATTTCTCCTGTAGTACGCATAGAATGATGTGGTAACACATGAGAGGAGAAAAAAAGACCTGCCGCCCTCATCATCTTTAAAAAATAACAGCAGCGCTCCAAACACGCCAAATGTAATTAATGCACTTACTACCCCTTTTAGGTAGGTGGAAGAACTTAACATAGGGTTTATCTTTTATTTATTTATCACTCCGTCCAATCGCAATGAGCAGGATCTAAATCATTGAGAGGAATTGAGATTTTACCAGTGAGATGATGTTGGCTTCAAAGGAGCTACATTGCCTAGCAAATAACGAAAAAAACATTCAGAAGTGCAATCGTAGAAAAACGAACACATCAAAAAAGAGATTTGGATCCCATTTATATTTTAGGCCATAACTGTTTAATTTTCAAGCTTAATTCCTTTTTGTATTAAAATAGCCACATTCTATCAAACCGTGGGCGGTAAAATATGTTCATTACGGTCTGATGTATCGAAAGGTTATTGAATTCTTGTACTTTACTTTGTATTACCTCCACCAAATGATAGATCAAAATGAAAAACTCGGATGAAGTAAACGTAAAGGGAAAAATCGCGTTGGTAACCGGTGCGGCGAGAGGCCTGGGAAGGGCGTGCGCATTGGCACTTGCGGAAGCTGGAGCCGATATCGCGCTTGGGTTAAGAGATATAAATGCTGACAATGGGTTGATAAAAGAAATAGAACTGCTGGGGAGAAGAGCACTGCCACTGCAGATGGATGTCAGTAAGATGGAGGAAATATCTGCTGCCTTTCGTAAGATAAAAGAATATTTTAAAAGACTGGATATAGTGGTAAACAATGCCGGGGTGGCCCCGGAAAATCTGATAGAAAATGTAACGGAAAAAGATTTTGATTACACACTTGCTGTTAACCTGAAAGGAACTTTTTTTATCAGTCAGTCAGCAGGCGCGTTAATGATAAAACAGCGGTTTGGAAGAATTATTAATCTGAGTTCACAGGCGGGATTTGTTGCTTTACCAGGAGAATCGGTGTACTGCATGACCAAAGCCGGCATTGCACACCTTACTAGATGTTTTGCAGCAGAATGGGGAAAGTACAATATTACTGTGAACGCAGTGGCGCCCACTTTTATCTATACCCCGGGAACTGAAGAGTACCTTGCAAATGAAGAAAATAAAAAACACGTACTTTCCAAGATCGTTTTGGAGAAAATAGGTGAACCGAAAGATGTTGCGAATGCTGTCCTGTTCCTCGCGTCCCCGGCGGCTTCATTGATTACAGGTACTACTTTGTTGATTGATGGGGGATGGACGACTTTATAGAGGAGTTCTTATTATACAAATCGCCAACGTCAACCGGTGCCAGAATTTTTTTCGAAAAATAGCATTGAATATTCGTTAACTAAATACAAACAATTAACTATGCACACTCTCAGAAATTTTCTGAAACAAAATCTGAAATCATTGCTTCTTTTTTCTTGTTTGTTTGTTGGACTATTTGGAGCAGCACAAAAAACAAAGAAATTATTTAATGGAAAAGATCTTACGGGCTGGACGATCCGTGGAACTGAAAAATGGTATGTTCAAAATGGTGAACTTATTTGCGAAAGTGGCCCTGATAAACAATACGGTTATTTATCGACCGATAAGAACTATGCCAACTTTATTCTTACGTTACAATTCAAACAGGAAGCAAATGGTAACAGTGGTGTATTTTTTCATTCACAAATTCCTGAAGGTGTAAAAATCAGCGGATGGCAGGCAGAAGTAGCACCGATGGGCGAACATACAGGTGGTATTTATGAATCGTATGGTAGAGGCTGGCTTATAATACCGAAGCCTGAAGATGAAAAATATCTAAAGGCAGGCGAATGGAACAGCTATAAAATAAAAGTAGATGGCGCTAAAGTGACAACCTGGTTAAATGACCACCAAATGTGTGATATCGAAGATAAAAAGATTGGTGAGGGTGTCGGCTTTATAGCTTTGCAAATTCATGAAGGGGGCGGCATTAAAGTAAGGTGGAAAAATATCGAGATACAGGAATTGAAATAAATGCTCATTCCCTGGCCCACTGACACACACGTCTTAAGTCTTAGAAATATTTTATGATAACCGATCAAACCAAAAATGGCAGCTGTATCGTAAATTCAGCGTGAGGGCGAACTCAATCCTATAGATTTATTCTTAGTGGCTTTTTAACTCGAAGATTTTTAAATAATCCTTGTTCTGACCCGCAACAAGTAAATAGTTGCCCTTAGCACTTTTCAATTTTGCCAGACCTTTACCATTTCCTGGGATATATATTCCACTTTGCTCAATCGTGAGCGGTGCGAAGTGACCTTTTCCATCACCCTTTAGCACCAACCCATTTAAGGCATCATAACGACCATTTGCAGGATCCGTTCCAAAATCATTCGTGTTAATACAGACGTCCAGGTTACCGTCGTTGTCAAAATCATCCGCTATCATTGAATTGATCGCGGAGAACTGCGCAGTTACAGGCAGTGGCTCAAGGCTAAAATTTCCATGGCCATTGTTCCTTACAAATGCACTGTTTAAATAATTAGCAGTGTATTTTATTGAGTTTTTAAGTTCCTCTTTTGTAAAAAGCTTATCAAAACTCATCCGTCCAAATTCCGCATAAGTGAGGGACCTTTTCTTAATAAAAGGCAACTGGTCAACCACATCATCCCGGCCATGAGCGGTGAATTCTTTAAATGAGCCGTCTACTGTATCCTTCAAATAAAGAGTCACAACACACTGCATGGTACCTTTTCTATAAAAGTCAGTTGCGTAAACTGCAACCGGGTATTGATCGCTAGCTTTGTAAAAAGAATTTTCTCCAAGGTTCCCAATAATAAAATCATCATCACCATCTTTGTCAAAATCACCTTTGATAATACTGCTCCACCATCCCGATTTATTACTTATTCCGGAACCTGGTGTTACATCGATAAATTTTCCATGGTCATTTTTCAGGAATCTCAAAGGTATCCATTCGCCCGCCATCACAAGGTCGGGCCAGCCGTCATTATCGTAGTCTGACCAAACTGCATCGCATGCCATACCCACTCCTTCCAGGGATGGTGCCAGTAATTGGGTGACGTCTGTAAATTTTGCTTTCCCGTTCTTACTATCATTCCTTAGTAACAAGCAAGACGTTGGCCTCGGATAGTTCCACGGATAACAGCGGCCGCCAACAAACAAATCAAGATCTCCGTCTTTGTCAAAATCGGCTACTCGCACACAGGATTTACTTATATGTTGTTGCGGTAGTGCCAATGAATCTTTTGAAAAATTTCCATGGCCGTCATTAATGAATAATTGATCCTGGTAAGAAGCGGACCCTGGCGCTGCCTCGTTACTGCCGCATGCAATATACATGTCGAGATCTTTGTCACCGTCGGCGTCAAATAAAGCGATGCCAACAGCTTCCCAATCTTTATTAGCTCCCGATGAGAGGAGACTTTTCTCAACAAATTTACCTGACGCTTGTTGGAAGAGTAGTGTAGGGCTTATTCCGAACGATCCTCCCACCACAATATCGTCGAGTCCGTCATTATTGATGTCGCCGGTCGCTAGCGCAGGTGTGTATTCGGATAATTTATGTGGAATCAGTTCCTGAATATTAAAGTCGATAAAGTCTTTTTCCTGATGCTTGTAATGAACATCCAGGTCAGCGGTGACTTCTCTGAATAAAGCTTTATTTGCGATGACTGGTTTACTCCAACTGTATAACGCATTTGCATTTTTGTGATCAAGCTGCAGGGTTTGTCCTGAAGAAACAGCTGTTACGGTCTGCATTTTATTGTCTGGCCAGATCACCGATACCGAATCTATCATTGACACATCACCGAGGCCGAAATGCAAGTCCGGTTGAATCGTTGATAAATATCCGCGGTAGGTGGTATTTTCTATTACCTGGCTTTTTCCACGGTAATAGATTTTCACCCAGGCGCCGAGCCCTTCCCTGTTCAGCGAATCGCCATTCAGTTTTACCGATAAGAATTGCGCACTTGCTTTTTCATTTTCGGCTGTTTTATTCTCATAAACAAAAGCTTTATCATTAATATTACTCATCACCACGTCCAGATCGCCATCATTATCCAGGTCAACGTAAACGGCTCCGTTTGAAAAGGACAATTCTGTAAGTCCCCAGTCATCAGTAACATTGCTAAACTGAATCCCGCTGGCGGCGGGACCATTATTTTTAAACGCATAATTTTTGATCTTGACCTCGGGAATCGCTTCAAGCACCTCGCGCTTGCTTTTGTTTGCAAAGGCTTTTTCACGGAATGCAATAAAATCGTGATCGGTGAGATCTTTTGGAAAACCATTCGTGACGATCATATCGCGTAATCCATCATTATCAAAATCCTGGACAAGCGGCGCCCAACTCCAGTCAGTTGACGAAATACCAGCATAAAATCCAATGTCACTAAAAACAGGATCACCTACCGTATCATTGCCCAGCAATCGCGGCCCCTGGTTCAGTTGCAATGTGTTACGCACATACTGATATTGATAACCGTACAAGTCATTGTTCTGATAATTGCGATAATTATACCCAGACATTAAAACCTTTTTCCTCAAATTATCCGCAGGATCCATATCCATTTCTACAACATCGGCCAATCCATCGTTATTAATATCGATTACATCAGATCCCATTCCATTTGCCGACGTATGTTTAAAATAAGAAGCAGCCTTGTCAGTAAAAGTGCCATCATGATTATTGATATAAAGAATGTCATTAGATAAGAAATCGTTAGCTACGAAAATATCTTTCCATCCATCCAGGTTAAAATCGGCGATGCAGGCACTGTGCCCATATCCTTCAATGGTAATTCCGGCTTGCATTGAAACGTTGGTGAAGAAAGCATGCCCCACTGACGGCTTCCAATCATTGCGGTATAGGCGACCAGTACTGGGCCACGAACCATCAGTGATCCGCTTGCGGTACTCAGACGGATTAGTGCCTTCTACAATCTCATTAACGGTAATGTATACGTCAAGGTCTCCATCGTTGTCGTAATCAAAAAAAGAGGCCATGGTCGAATGTGAATCATCATCGAGTCCGTATTCCGCCGCCATTTCCTTAAAGACAGGGATCCCGTCGGCGTTATTTCCCTGGTTTATGTACAAAAGGTTTTTTCGTCTTTCGGGGTCTGCATAAATAGTAGCACAAACATAAATATCCTGCCGTCCGTCATTATTTAAATCTACAACTGCCACGCCACGGCACCATTTGCCATTACCATCGACTTTTGCGATGGATGTGATATTTTGAAATTTGAAATTGCCCTTGTTCAGATAAAGTTGACATGGTACCTCGTTGCCGGCGAAATAAATATCTTGCAATCCATCGTTGTTGAAATCTCCGACACCGATGCCGGCTCCGTTATACATATTCGTAACGTCGAAAGGATTGATCGAATCATTCTCGACTATACGGTTTTCAAATTCGATCCCGGAGTGCTTAGCAGATACAAGTTGAAAGAGGGAAGTGCGGCTTTTGCAGGCCGTCGCCAGGCATGCAAGAGTGACAATAAAGATGCCTAGGAATTTCATCTGCAGATTCTGGCGCTTTAAAAAAACAAGCAAAAAACAAATTTATTGAAACGAGTAATTTAAAACAATGCTAAGAAATGGCATAAATTTGGACGCTTTTTAAACATAAAAAAAATATATTATGAAGAAATTACTCGCACTCCTGGCTATTACCGGTTCAGTGGTCGCTTGCAACAACAGCGCTAAAGAAAGCGATTCGTCAAAGGACAGCGCTACTATGACAGACACTTCCGCAACAATGGCTCCGAAAATGGACACCACAGCAACAGCTGCGCCTGTAAAGGATAGTGTAATGCAATTTAAAGATGGCAAAGTGATGATCATGGCCGGCGGAGCATGGACAGCTCTTTCCGCTCCTGTAACAACTACAAATGGTCGGAAGGTGAGTCCAAACGGGGAAGTTTCCAAAAATGGAAAGAAGAGGAAAATGGAAGAAGGAATGATGATTGATAAAGATGGTCAGTTAATGGATAAAGACGGTAAACCAATGGACAATACCGGTTGGGAATAAACAACAATCGATTGTAGCAATCATATCAAAGCCGGGATTCAACCCCGGCTTTTATTATTTCGAAACGTGTTTTTTTGAATTTGGCTCAAATCTTTCCCAGGCATGCCAGAATTCATTATAGGCTTGCACACTTTTAAGTTGCTGCCCCTTTAGAGGGCCATCAATACAGAGCCCATCCATGTTCCAGGTTGAACCCGTGTTTTGATCGGTAAGATGATTGTCTACCAGGTTGGTATTAAACTGCAATATGAATCCATTGACCTTGCATTCATAAACATGAAAAGAACTGGTGTCAGATTCCATTGCTACGAGTATCGGTGACCCTTCGAGCGTATCCTGTATAACATGTTTTTTTACCAGTTCATTCCAGTCGTACGCCGTAGAAGAAGAATCATTTCTGACACCTACTATCCATGATTTGGGTTGCCACGAGCGGTAATCTCTTTTTACCAGACTGCTTTGCATGGTACCCCTGTCATAATCTTCAAGGCCGAAATATCGTTCATCGTATAAAGGATCCGGTTCCATGACAACTGAGTTCGGGTACTTGCGAATCCAGGAGTCAATCGTTAATTGGCTGGAGGGAATTTCTTTCAGCATGGAACCTTTCAAAGGACCTGCTATTGCCCGGCCCGAGGCCTGTTGCCACCAACTTTTTGTGGTTTGGTCTTCGAAGACGGCATTGAAATGATCCATTCCGACAAGTCTGAAGATTTCGTCCCGGCCATTTAGGCGACTGCTATAGACACGCCCGGTACGACACACAGTGCAGTAGGTAATAATCACGGGCTCTCCTCCAATTGTATCCATCACCTGGTGATGATAACCGATTAATTGGATAGGATAAGCTTTTGCTTCTCCATTAATCGCGACGCCGATAGCGAGTTTGCTTTTATCAAGGCTTTCAGTAGCCGTAATGAAGGATTTGTTAGTCGGCTTAAGAAATTTTCGGTCTGCTGCGATACGAAAATTCAAAACAGTGAATAAA
>Ga0163163_10001080_pt1 | contig 23130 bp, 23 predicted proteins | sample S65metaG_FD_119766 | JGI IMG/M metagenome (GOLD analysis project Ga0163163, IMG submission 119766) | Switchgrass rhizosphere microbial communities from Kellogg Biological Station, Michigan, USA - S6-5 metaG | ecosystem: Host-associated > Plants > Roots > Rhizosphere > Soil | place: USA...
CACCGTTCACTTGGATGATGCCGTCCACGGTCGGGTCGGCGTTGGTGTTCAACTGGATGAAGGTGTCGGTGCCATTGGTGAACCAGTTGATCTGGCCCGGCGCCGTGAACCCCGCCGTGCCGATGAAGGTGAAGTCCTGGTTGCCGGCGACCGTCTCGTTCGCATCGATCAAGGTGAAATGGAGGAGATCGCCCTCCGCCCTGTTCAAATCCGTGACGATGTCCGGGTCGAAATTGAACAGGCCGATCTCGTTAACGTTCGACCATATGAACACGTCTAGCCCGCCGCCGCCGGTCAGGGTGTCCTTGCCGTAGCTGCCGTCGATGATATTCGACCCGGCGTTGCCGATGATGCGATTGTTGTCCAGGCTGCCTTGTAGGTAGACGTCTGCCGTCCCGGTGGCTTGCAGAACCTCGATCTCGGAATAGAGTCCGACGGCGAAGCTCACGCTGGTCAGCACGGTGTCGAAACCCTGGCTTTCGTTTTCAGGCGTGCTGTGTATGTCACCGTTTTCGAACAGGGTGTCGCCGGGATTGTCGACGATGTAGGTGTCGTTGCCGCCCCAGCCGTTCATGGTGTCGGCGCCGGCGCCGCCGTTGATGACGTTGTCTCCTTCGTTGCCGTTGATGATGTTGTTGAACTCGTTGCCGGTCAGGTTGATGGCCGTCGTGCTGTTGTGGTCCTCGACGTTGAACTGCTCGATCTCGGAGCCGGCCGTCAGGGTGTAGCTGGTGTTGGTCCACACTACGTCGAACGTGCCTTCGCCGACATATTCCCGGACCACGTCGCCGGCATTGTCGACGTAGTAGTGGTCGCTGTCGGTGCCGCCATACATGATGTCGGCGCCGCCGCCGCCGATGAGATTGTCCTGGCCGGCCTGGCCGCGCAGCACGTTGCTCTCGCCGTTGCCGACCAGGACGTCCTGACCGGCGGTGCCGGTGACGTTCTCGATGCTGATGAACTGCGCGTGCGGCGTTTCCAGACCCGCCCAGTAGGGGAGGGGATCCCCGAGCGAGATCGTGACGAAGCTCTTGTGGCTGAAGTCGACGGTGTCGGAGCCGGCACCGCCGATCAGGACATCGGCGGCGCCCGAGCCCTTGAACGTATCGTCGCCCGCGCCGCCGTCGAGGGTGCTGTGGCCGAAGATGTCGCTCACGAGGATGTCGTTGCCGTTGCCGCCGTCGAGGAAGTCGTCGCCGCCGCCGCCCTTGATGACGTCATTGCCGTCCTGGCCGTGAAGCTGGTTGGCGCCGGAGGTCCCGGTGAGCGTGTCGTTGAAATTCGAGCCGAACACGTTCTCGATGCTGATCAGGGTGTCGCCTTCCGCCGAGCCGCCGACCCCGCGCCCAGTCGCCAGGTTGATGCCAACGCCCGCCGTAGAGTCCCCGTAGAACACCGTGTCGATGCCGGCGCCGCCGTCGAGGCGGTCGGCACCGCCGAAGCCCTTGAGCGTATCGTTGCCGTTCAGGCCGCTGATGATGTCGGCTGCCGCCGTGCCATAAAGGCTGTCGCCGCCGTTGGTTCCATTGATGGTCGCCATTGGTCACGTCCTTCGTTATGAGGAACAAGTGTTCTGGGACGACGGCTGGTCCGTCGTCATGCGGGGGCAAGCTCGGCCGTGCGTGTCCCCACCCTGCTGTCGCTGGAGATGCCGCGCGACGAAGTCGTTGGCGCGCAGGCGCGCGGGCCGCGTGCTGCCGTCCTTGTAGTGGCGCTTGAAGTAGATGGTGTCCTTGCCCTCGATGATCTCGCGCGCCAGCGAGACCAGGAAGCGGTTCGCCTCGGGCGTACTCGCCGCCCACGCGTTGAAAATCACGCAGTCGCCGTCCAGGCTGTCCCCGAAGGACACCGCTCCACGGCCTTCGACCCAGTCTTCGGCTTTTTCCTTCGAGGTCAGGGCCCAGCCCATGAAGCCCTGAATCTGATTCTGGCTGTCGATCGCGAAGTAGTAATGCTTGCGATTGATCTGGCCGGTGAGGATGCGTGACCAGTCGCCAAACCGCAGATTGGCAAAGGCAGGCTTGGTCATCAGATGGCTCACTGCCAGCCCCAGGGCGACATACGGGTTGTGTGTTCGGAACGCCTTCAGATCCCCGCGTGGGACGACCGGAGTGGCCGTCATTTCGTCGTGTAAGAGGTTCATTGCGGCTTCTCCGACGAGCACATCGCGCGAGCCGCGGGAGCGCGGCCCAGTCCTCATGAATGATATGGAAGGTCGATACCGGTGCGATGTGACCGCTATCACACGAGTGCGCTTTTCACCGGCCGCGCACGAGCAGGCGCGGCTGAATGCGCACAAGGTAGGAGAACTGGCGCCACCTTTCCCGCGGTCTCAGCGCGTATAAAACGCAGAGTCCACGGGCTCGCGCTGGGAGTAAGGGCCCGGCGCTCTCGTTCCGCCTGGGTGCTCAGAGCAGGATCATGGGTGGGATCGGGAAGATGTCGGGGATCCCCGATGTTGCGTCGGCTCGATTACGCCTTGCGTGCGGCGTTGGTGCGGCCTCATTGATCGCGTCGGCATGTGAAATGCCCGCGCTTTCTGCGGATGCCACCACGCAGTTCTATTTCCCAGAAGATGGCTTTGAGCCCGCGGATGACGGTCTGATCAGCACGTCGCCGGGCGCTCCATTAGAGCCGCCCGACTTCGAACTCCTCGCAGGAATAGCCAAGCATCGACAATCCCTCCTGCAGGAAGTCGCCGACAAGCGGGGTACCGAGAAGGTATTCCGCCGTCCGTTCATTGTGAGCACGAGCCGCCTCTTCGCGGACTGCTGCCCAGTCGCTGGCCGTATAGTCATCCCGCCCGAGCCAAGTCAGCGCGACCAAGTCGATCTGCTCGTCCTCCGACAGCGAATTGATGAGAGAGGTGAGCTCCTCGACAACAGGGTCGTCTGCGTGATCCTCAAGCACCGCAACGTCCTTGTCATCCGAAGGATTCGATCCCGAATCCGGTTCGGTCACCTCGTCCTTGGCATCGAACTCTTTGGCCTTGATGATGATGAAGCAAACCTTCTCAGGCGAGATCGTCAGCGTTGCCGCGTCATCACCTGTCGAGATCTCCGTTCGGCTCGATTTTGCTTGCATGCGCATCACACCTGGTTTGTCAGCAGAGCGCCCTGACGCTCGGATGGCGGCGGCCGCCGGTCAACTTGACGATGAAATATTTTGCTCATGAGACTTTGCGAGAAGACCAATCGAACGCCTCTAGAGCAATCAATACTTAACATGCAGCAGGCGTATTGATCGAGATCAAAGTGCCGTCGTTTTTCGTATGGTCACCAATACGCAGCGTCCTGTGAACCCCTGGCGCGGGAGCTTCCCTTGTACTTTCTCGCCCTGGCCGCCGACTATGATGGGACGATTGCCGATCATGGTTTTGTCAATGCGGCCACCGCTGAGGCCCTGAAGCGATTCAAGGGCACCGGCCGGCGCTTGATCCTCGTGACCGGCCGCGAAATCGCGGACCTGACGCATGCATTTGCCGAGCTAAAGATCTTCGATCTTGTCGTCGCCGAGAACGGCGCGGTCATCTACGAACCCGCCAATGAATCCGAGCGCGTGATCGCCCCAGCGCCCTCAGCCCGTCTGGTCGAGAAGCTGATGGAACGAAAGGTAGAACCGATCTCCGTCGGGCGATCCATCATCGCCACCTGGGCGCCGCACCAAGCCGCCGTGCTCAGCGCCATTCAAGAACTGGGGTTGGAGTCGCAGATCATCTTCAACAAAGGCGCCGTCATGGTTCTGCCGGCGGGGGTCAACAAGGCGTCTGGCTTGAAGGCTGCTCTGAGCATGCTGGACATCGCGGTCCACAACGTCATTGCCGTGGGAGATGCGGAGAACGATCATACATTCCTCGGCTTGTGCGGCTGCGCAGCCGCCGTAGCGAATGCCCTGCCGGCGATCAGAGATGAAGCCGATATCAAGCTTTCGGGTGATCATGGCGCGGGCGTCGTCGAGCTGATCCAGAAGGTCATCCGCGAGGATGCTCGCATCATTCCTCCATCGCGGCACGGAATTCTGGTGGGCACCGACCGAAGCGGGCAGAAGGTGTACCTTGAGCCGGACTGCCGGGTGCTGATCGCCGGAGAGTCAGAGAGCGGCAAGTCGATGTTTGCGACCCTGCTCACCGAACGAATGGCTGAAAAGCAGTTCGAGTTTTGCGTCATCGATCCCGAGGGAGACTACGAGGGGCTTCGGCATGCGGTATGCATCGGACGTGACTGCACGTCGCCGACCACGGAGGAGGCGCTGACTCTCGTTTGCGAGACCGGAGTCAACCTCGTCATCAACACGGTCGCTTTGAACATGTCGGACCGTCAGCGGCTATTTGCCAGCTTGATCGGCCCGATGGCCGAATTGCGCGCCCGGACGGGTCGTCCTCACTGGTTGCTGGTCGACGAGGCTCATCAAGTTCTGTCAGCAGCGACGGGACAGCCCTGGCATCATTTGCTCAAGGGGCTTCCGGCCACAATCTTCATTACTGTCAGTCCTGAATTCCTGGCGGCCGACTTGCTGAGGACGATCGATGTCGTTCTTGTTTTTGGTCGCGCTGCGTTGAAGGCCGTGGCGACAATTGCAAAGGCACTCAACATGCCGGCGGTATCGCCGGACACGATGACGCTCGCCGATGACGAGATCGTGTTATGGTCACCCAGGTCCGGGCAACCGCTGAGCGCAGTTCGGGTCGAGGCGCCACGGCAAGATCATAAGCGACACACAGGCAAGTACGCCGTTGGCGATGTGGGCGAGCGGGAGAGCTTTTACTTTCGAGGTCCGCGGAACGCGCTCAATCTGCGCGCGCCAAATCTCCTGCGTTTCCTGGAGATCGCTCAGGAGGTGGACGACGCCACGTGGGAATTCCACCTGCGGGCCAAGCATTACTCCGCCTGGTTTCGATACATCATCAAAGACGAAGAACTTGCCGCCGAGACAGCGCAAATCGAAGCTGACGCGGGCCTTGATCCTCGTGAAAGCCGCGCGCGGGTCCGGCAGGCCGTATTCCAACGCTATGTTGCGCCTGGTCAAGGGTGATCGGTCCTCGACCCGTTTGCGCTCGCGAAACTCGACTGGACGTGGCCTGGATGCGAGGCCGTGATCGTCTTGATCTGTATCAACACGCGTCGCCGCCCGCGCCTTTAGGTGATGAAGGATGCAGGCGGGGAAGCCCGTCAGCTCTCCTCTTCTGGTGGAACAATTGAGTGGCCTATGCGCGATTCGGCTCGGAGCGGGTGTGAAGTCCGGGAGGTGCGAATTCCGCCGATTGGCCTCGCCGGCACGTTGCGCATTCCACACGGCGCATACGCGCTGGTAGTGTTTGCGCACGGAAGCGGCTCCAGCCGCCACAGTCCGCGCAACATGGCCGTTGCCGAGGCGTTGAACGATCAAGGCATCGCGACCCTGCTGTTCGATCTGCTGACTGCGGAGGAGGAGACCGACCGGGCCAACGTCTTCGATATTTCAATGTTGGCAAAGCGACTTGTTCACGTTGTTAACTGGCTGCGGCATGAGCCGGTCGTGGGCGGTCTTCCGCTCGGCCTGTTCGGTGCCAGCACCGGTGCGGCTGCCGCGCTGGTGGCGGCATCCGAGCTCGGCGAGCGGGTCGGGGCCGTTGTCTCGCGCGGCGGACGTCCCGACTTGGCCGGCGAGGCGCTCGATCAAATCCGCACACCGACGCTATTGGTCGTGGGTGGCATCGATTTCGTCGTTATCGAGCTCAATGAGCAGGCGTTCGCGCGGCTCAGGGGTCCCAAGGCGCTGGAAATCATTCCCGGCGCAAGCCACCTGTTTCCCGAGCCTGGAGCAATGGAGGCGGTCATCCGCTATGCGGGGAGCTGGTTCCAGCGCCATCTTGGTTCGCCTTCAACGGTCCAGGCAGAGGGCGCGAGGTCCGCGAGCGTAGGAGGGCGCGATGAGTTTTAAGGATCGGTCGGATGCCGGCCGCAGGCTGGCCGCCGCGGTTATGGGATACAAAGACCAGCAGCCGGTCGTTCTCGCGTTGCCCCGTGGCGGCGTGCCCGTCGCCGCGGAGGTTGCGGCGGCGCTGAACGCACCGCTTGATCTTATTCTCGTGCGCAAGATCGGCGTGCCGTTCCAGCCGGAGCTCGCAATGGGAGCCGTGGTGGATGGTGGCGCTCCTCTGGTCGTGCGCAACGAGGACGTCATCAGCCTCGCCGGCATTGAGGAAGCGGATTTCAACGCGGTCCGAGACCGCGAACTCGCCGAAATCGAACGTCGGCGTGAGCGCTATCTGGGCGGGCGCGAACGTGTGGAGGTTGCCGGCCGGACGGCGATCGTCGTCGACGACGGCATCGCCACCGGGGCCACCACGCGCGCCGCGTTACGTGCGACTCGTTTGCGCAATCCGAAGAAGCTCGTGCTCGCGGTGCCGGTGGCGCCGACCGACAGCCTTGCGGTGATGCGCCAGGAGGCCGACGACGTGGTCTGCCTCGAGGATTATACCTCCTTTGGCGCCATCGGCTTCTACTATTCCGATTTCTGGCAGGTGTCGGACGAAAAGGTGATCGAGATACTTGCGCGCTTTCGGGCGCCCGACCGAGCGCGGCAGCGCGCTTAAGGCACGGCCCAAGTCCATTCCGGCATCGCCAGCGGGAGTCGTCACTCCTCAAATGCAGGAGTATCGGCGTTATTCTCGTCGATCTTCTCCACCGGGCGGCTTTCGTCGGAGGGAATTTCCTTTTCGATCTCCACGGGTTCCTGCTCGATGAGCTTGGCTGGCTCGTCGACGCTCTCATCAGGGCGCCTCTTCCGACCTCTGGGCCCAACCATGGTCCACGCGCTAGTCGTCTGGCTTGGCATGGCATACTCCTTGAATAGTTACATTTTGAACCCGAGGGGAGCGACGTCAGTTCGAGATCAAGCCGCTGCCTTTGCTGTCGCCCAAAAGGGACGGAGCGCTGCTCGGCCAGGATAGCGCAAGCCGCGCATCCGACGTAGCGACGCGCGTGCCAAATCTCCGGCTCTCCAGATCCAGCATCTGTCGCACCCAATCGACGTCTGGGATGGTCGGGCGGATGAGGCGAAACTGACGGATCTGGAGGGGAATGATTTCCAGTGCTTCCAAATCCATGCTCGATGAACTGATGTCGGCGAAGTACATCAATCCGAGATCGTCACGAAATTCTTCGTATCCTCGAATGCCTTCGTAGTCGTTGAGGAAATCGCCGCAGCCGTAGAGAATGAGCCTATTCCGGTAGACTTCGATGGCCTTCGGATGATGCGAGGAATGGCCGTGGACGATGGAGACGCCGGCCTGATCGATGACTGCGTGGGCAAAACGCCGCTGCTCGTCGGGAATTTCATACCCCCAATTGGGCCCCCAGTGTATGGAGACAATGACCACATCGCCCGGTTGCCGCAGGCTTGCGACCTGATCGGCAATACGTGCGACGCTGGCCGCGGATAACTCGGTCAAGAGATTGACGCCGGGGGCTTCTTGGGTGGCGGCCCAGCTCGGAGGCGTGCCGCTCGTCACCACGGCCAGCGCAAAGACCAGCACGCGACCTTTGCCGGGCACGTTCAACATCGCTGGCGCGCTCGCCTGCGCGAGGTTGCGGCCGGCGCCCGCGGTCTTGATCTTCAGGCGCGCGAGAGTTGCCAGCGTGTCGAGCAACCCGGCACGCCCCCAATCAAGCACGTGATTGTTGGCCAGCACGCAGCAGTCGATGCCCGCCGCCGCAAGGCAGCGGCGCATTCTCGGAGCTCATTCGGTAATTGATGCCCTTCGGCGCGTAGTCTTCGCTGCGGGTGATACTCGTCTCGAGATTGATGATGCGAACGTCAGGCCGTGTACGGTTGAACTCGTCCAAGGCTGCGCCCCAAACATACGAAGGAGCCACGTTCCGTGGAATCGGGCCGGCTGCTGCCCGCTCCGCAAGGCGCACATAGTGCAGCGCGGAGGTTGCATAGTCCTCGTGGAGCTGTGGGTCACATGGATGCGGCAATATTTGATCGATGCCGCGTCCCGTCATGACGTCGCCACACAGGAAAATTCGTACCGCTGGCGCCGTCGCCTGGGCGGAGCGCGTTTCGTCAGAAGCGCTCATGGGCAAAGCTCGCTCAGCTTGGCCAAAGGTTGTGCAGCGGTTTTGGTGTCGCGGCCTTGGCATCCTCCAGCTCCGCCGAAGGCATGTGCGCGGCGAGCAAAGCAAATACGGCGCGGGCAACCTCCTCCGTATCGACGCCGGGGTCGCGATGCACGCCGTCGTGAATCCGATCCAAGAATGCGCTGCGGCTCTTGGCGGCTCCATGTCCGCTGGGGTGCCAGCCGTCGTAGTAAAGACCGCGAAGCAGAGCCGGCAGCTGCGCTCCGACATACACCGCTTCGTCTCGCGGTAGACAATCACGCAAGGCGTGCAATGCCGCGATCAGAGCGAGATAGCTCCGCTCTCGATCGTGCCAGCCAAGACGGCGCATGAGCTCGTCGATCCAGTCCTCGGACGCGCGTACCGACGCGTTGAGATCGTGAATGGCTGTCATGACCGTTGTGCCTCTGCTGCGAGATTAGACCGGTTGGAAGCTCACTCCGGCAATACTCTTGTTGTCATCCCTGCGTACCCCCGGCCAACGGCAGCTGGTCATGCAACCGGGGACGCGGTTCTGACGATCGTCAATTTCGAACGTCCCTCAGCTGGAGGAATGCCGCCGAAACTCCGCAATTTCAACGGGTACCGGTTCTCGTATCATCGGCGATCAGAGCCGTGGCGGTTTCTCTCGATCGTGCTGAGCAACTCCGCCAGCCGTCGTTCGGCGGCGGAATCTTCGACCTCGGCAGTGACATTCGCGCTTCCGCGTCCAGGCCGAATGAACTCGCCGTAGAACGTGTCCAGGTCGATCTCTTCTTCGCCTTCATCCACAGCGCCCTCTTCGGGTACGCGCGGACCGGCCTCATCCTCGACGACCACTGTTAGCCGCCAGCCGTCGCCTGCATGGATGGGAGAGATTTCCAGGGTCGCGATGGTAGCGATTTCGCTCAAGTCCTCGCGTTCCTGGTCTCCGAGGCGAATTTCCCGGCGCGCCGGAAGATCGCGTGGTTCCGTGGTGCGCCTCGCGATGGCCGTGAAAACCAATGGCGGCGCACGGCGCTCCGCCATAACCCACTGAACGATTTGCTCAGGATCAAGATCGACGGGGTAGCTTTGCATTGTATCTTTTCAAGATGATGCCAAAAAAACGAATAGGCTATTCTCGGCCGACCGTGATTGACCTGCGTCAAAGAATGGATTGATCAATCGCTGACCGGAAGCGATCTCCTATCTTCAGGAGGAGCAAAAATCTAATCCTATGAACCGATGGAGCAGTTTGATCTGCATCAAAGACCGGCCAAATCCCGGGAGCAGGGTGCATTCACTCGGAGTGTGCCCCAAGCCGGTCCGTAGCAGTTCCGGGTTCTCCGTTGATTGATGCAAAATTGTTGAGGAAGCGTTCGGCTATCGTTCGCGAGGTGATCAATGTGGGAGCAAGCACCGGTGCGGTTGAGCTAACCTTCCTCGGCACTCGGGGTGAAATCAAGCTCCGTTCCCGGCGGCATCGACGCCACAGCTCGTTGCTCGTTCACTACAACGACACCCGTGTCATGATTGACTGTGGGACGGACTGGTTGGGGCGGCTCTGCGCGATCGCGCCGACTGCGATCGTACTCACACATGCGCATCCCGATCATGCGTCGGGCCTTGCCGAAGGCGCTCCGTGTCCGGTCTACGCCACTAAGGAAACATGGGAGCTGCTCAATCGCTATCCAATTCACGACCGTCACAGAATGCCGCTAAGAAAATCCGCGACAATCGGCGGATTAGGATTCGAGGCGTTTCCAGTCCGACATTCGATCCGGGCGCCGGCCGTCGGATATCGCGTCTCGGCTGAAAGCAGCAGTTTCTTCTATTTGCCTGACGTGGCCGAGTTCCCCAATGCTTCAGCGGCACTTCGCGGAATCGACCTCTACATCGGCGACGGGGCGAGCATGAGACGCTCGATGGTGCGCAAGAAGAATGGAATCGCAATCGGGCACGCTCCAATCGCCTTTCAGCTCGGCTGGTGCGAGAAGGCAAGGGTCCGCCTTGCGATTTTCACCCACTGCGGTTCGCAGATCGTGCGCGGTAAGCCACGCCAAGTTGAAGATGTCGTGCGGCGGCTCGGCCTTGAGCATGGAGTGGAGGCACGCGTCGCCTGTGACGGGCTCAAGCTGCCCATTGCGCCGGCGGCGCCCTGGTCGATCTGAGTCAGGCGTCAGGATCGACCGCGAAGGATGGAACGGACTTGAAACCGTTACCCCGGTTACCTTGGCGTTAACACATCGCCAGGGCGGTACCGTACTGGATCGGCTCCTTGGACAAGTCCGACCCGCCCGTGGGAATGTGAATGTGTGTGTGCATGACCGTATCTCTCTCCCCGCGTCCATCCAAGAAACTCAATGGTCAGCCTCCAATGTCGTTATGCGCAATTCCTTGAGCGATCTACCTTCGATGCTCTGCTTTTCGCTGGATTAAATGCACAACGCTGGGCCCCTTCCATCCGGGGAGCCCACCCGGAGCCAGCTGCGGGCGCCTCTCTCAGGTCTGTAATCCTCTTAAGACGTTGATGGAGATCAAAACGCCCTCTCGCATTCCAAGCGAAAAAACAAACAATACGCGAGTTAATCGGACAGACGTCTCCTCGAAATCGCTCTTAAGGCGGCGGCGCGACATGGAAACAGAATTCCGCAAGCGCCAGATCATGATCTGGTATACTGTTGTCGCCGTGATTGGTGTCTTGCTCGTCCAATATTTCTGGGCGAGCTATTCTCAGATCGAAACCATTCCTTACAGCAGCTTCGAGCGACTGCTCAGTGATGGGAAAGTCGCCGAGGTCACGGTTGGGGCGGAGTCGGTCGAAGGCATTTTGAAAGAGGCGCTCCCCAGCGGCAGGCGCGCTTTCTACACGGTGCGCGTCGAGCCGCAGCTTGCGGACAAGCTTTCGGCCCATGATGTCCTGGTCAAGGGTGCTCCGTCGGGCGGACTGATCGCGACTATTCTGGCGTGGGTTGTGCCCGCGGCTATTTTCTATCTGATCTGGACCATGATCTTTCGACGGTTCGCCGAGCGACAGGGGCTCGGCGGTCTCATGACGGTCGGAAAGTCGCGCGCCAAAGTCTATGTGGAGACTGACACGAAGGTGACATTCAAGGACGTCGCCGGAGTGGACGAAGCGAAGTTCGAGTTGCAAGAAGTGGTCGCCTTCCTGCGTGACCCGAAATCCTACGGACGCTTGGGCGCCCGACTGCCGAAAGGCATTCTCCTGGTCGGACCGCCGGGCACCGGAAAGACGCTCCTGGCGCGCGCCGTAGCCGGTGAAGCTGGTGTTGCGTTCTTCTCGATCTCGGGCTCCGAGTTCGTCGAAATGTTTGTTGGGGTCGGGGCTGCCCGCGTGCGTGATCTCTTTGAGCAGGCTCGGCGGACGGCACCATGCATCATCTTCATCGACGAACTCGACGCCCTGGGTCGCAGTCGCATGCCAGGCGCATTCGGCGGTGTCGACGAAAAGGAGCAGACGCTCAACCAACTGCTTGCAGAGCTCGACGGGTTTGACCCCCGCGTCGGCGTCATACTCCTCGCTGCCACCAACCGGCCGGAAATTCTCGATCCGGCTCTTTTGCGGGCAGGGCGGTTCGATCGTCAGGTTCTGGTCGATCGGCCTGATCGCAAAGGTCGCTTTGAAATCCTCAAGGTCCATGTTCGCAAGGTGCGTCTCGCGCCATCAACCGATCTCGACGCGATTGCAGGACTCACCACCGGGTTTACCGGCGCAGACATCGCCAACCTCGCGAACGAGGCCGCGATTATCGCCACGCGCCGCAATGGCACGAGTGTGACCTTCGATGACTTTGCCGCGGCGATCGAACGAATCGTTGCCGGCACCGAAAGGAAGAGCAGGGTGTTGAGCGCGGGGGAACGCCGCCGCGTCGCGTATCACGAGATGGGCCATGCCCTTGTTGCATCGAGCCTGTCGGGAATCGATCCGGTTCAGAAGGTTTCGATCATTCCTCGCGGCGTGGGCGCGCTTGGGTACACGATCCAGCGGCCGACGGAAGACCGCTTTCTGCTGGCCGCAAGCGATCTCGAGAACCGGATCGCCGTGCTCATGGGTGGTCGCGCCGCGGAAAAGCTCGTCTTTGGCGGCAATGTATCGACCGGGGCAGCCGACGACCTCCAGCGCGCCACTGAAATCGCCCTGGAGATGGTCACTCGACACGGCATGGACCAGAAAATCGGTCAGCGGACTTACGCACCACCGCAGCATCCATTCTTGCCAGGTGCCCCGGCCGATCGCCTGCAAGCCGCCGAGACGACGGCGCGCGAGATCGACTTGGCAGTGCGCGATATCATCATTCGAGCTTTTGACCGTGCGACCGAAATTCTCCAGTCGCGGCGGCAAGATCTCGACAAGGGCGCGGAGTTGCTCCTGACGCGGGAAACCATCACTGCCGATGATTTCCCCGCAATCCGCCCTGCGATTACCAGAAGCGACCTCGGTACGATGCCCAGCCCGGAGGGCGACGATCCGGTCAATGACTTCAAGCAGCAACGAAAAAACCCGGCGCGTTAGAGGCGGAGTCCACGACGGCCCCTAGCCAGCGCGCGAGAAACTATGTGGTCGGTGCGGCGTGCCGCGTTTCGCCAAGTCGCGACGACGCAAGGACCTGATAGCCGCTTCCGCCGGGAGGAGGAGATTGAAAGAGCTCGATAGAGTCGACGCGCTGCGTGAGCGACAAGTCCTGATCAATGGGATGTTCTTTGGCAATAGCCCTTCCGTTTCGACGAATCCGAGCCACCGTCACATGCGGCCGAAATGGCCGCTCGTCGGTGTGTCCATAAGCCTGCAGGAGGGCGGCACGCAATTCGGCGATTTCATCGCTGTCCTTGCATTCCGCCCACAGCAAGCGCGGTCGACTCCGCTGCGGGCCATAGCCGAGACGCTGGAATGTCAGCGAGAAACCGCCAAACTTGATGACCACGCGGCGAAGTCTCTCGATTGCTTCGGGAATGGAAGCCTCATTCCACGGAGGCACAATCGTAAGGTGGATATCGGCAGGGGCTACGAGCCGAACACCGGCTCGTTCCAGGCCCCGCACACGCTGTGCGAGTTCGGCTGCGATTTCAGGCGCAATCCTCAAGCCCACGAAAACGCGTACGCCATCAGCCCGGTTGGCGACTGCTGTGGCAGGTCGACCGGTCACCTCTGGTAAGTTCCAATAAGGATCGCTTCCGCCAGGAGATGTTTGTTCGCCTCGCGCTCAACAGCCTGGCAGGAGGGCTCTCTGCGGGCCGGCAGACGATCGACCGCGAGCGCAAGCAAACGAAAACGGTATCGATGAATTCCGCCTCCGCGCGGTGGGCAAGGGCCGCCGTAGCCCGGCTGTTGGAAATCATTGATCGCCTGCTTGACGCCCTTACCCTGCTGTGCGGCACCCTCCACCAGGGCCGCCCGATCGGCGGGAATGTCGTAGGCCGCCCGGTGATGCCAAGTGCCGGCCGGAGCGTCAGGATCGTCACAAAGGAGCATAAAGCTGCGGGTCGTTTCAGGTGCGTCGCTCCAATCGAGGGGAGGGGAGAGGTCCGTACCATCACAAGTGAAACGGCGCGGGATCGTTGTCCCGTCCGGAAAGGCACTGGATCGCAACTGCATGGGTTATCTCCATAAAGTCACTGTCCAAACAGATTGCGTCGCGACCGCGTCGAATGGATTGAGGCTGATCAAAAAGCCGTTGCGGGCCGGGTTGGAGGGTCGCGTCAGGGACGGCGAGTAACCCCGGCTTCGCCGAAAGCCTGCCTCCCCCGGCGGTCGACTATGATCTGGCGCAATGTCGCGCTGCTCGCTGGGGGTTACCGGACTTCATGCGGCCAATTCTGCATCCTAGTCTCGTCAACGGGCGGTCCGGGGACCCGGCGCTCTATATCGAGACGCTGTTCGAAAGGCGCGCGATCCTGTTCGACCTGGGCGATGTCACCGCGCTCTCGCCGCGCAAGATTCAACGCCTCGAGCACGTCTTCGTCTCGCATGCGCATATGGATCACTTCATCGGATTCGATCGCCTGCTGAGACTGCTCGTAGGGCGGGAGAAGAAGATCAACCTGTACGGTCCAGGGGGCTTCATCGACCACGTGCATCACAAGCTTCTCGCCTATCATTGGAATCTCGTCGATCGCTATGTCTGCGACCTCATTTTCGTGGTGACTGAAATCGAATCCTCGCTTGCCACCCGCACGGTAAGATTTTGTCTGAAGAGCGCGTTTGCCGAGGAGGCGGTCAACAGTGGCCGGATCGTCGACGGCGTGGTCCACAGCGAGCCAACCTTCCGGGTCTCAGCCGCAATTCTCGAGCACCGCACCCCGTGTCTTGGCTTCGCGATCGAGGAAGCCGCTCATGTCAATATCTGGAAGAACCGACTCGCGCAGATGGGGCTGCCGGTCGGGCCTTGGCTGCGTGAACTCAAGCGCGCGGTGACCGAGAACATGCCGGACCACTATCCGATCCGGATCAGCGCTCGACCCATGACATCGGACATGGGCGAGGTACAGCTGGGGGCGTTGCGTGCCGTTCTCACGGTTACGCCTGGTCAGAAAATCGCCTATGTGACCGACGCCGCTGACACGCCGGCCAATCGCAAGGCCATCATTGCGCTCATCCAAGATGCCGACCTGTTGTTCATCGAGGCGGCCTTTGCGGAAGCGGATGCGGCAATTGCGGCCGAACGCGCGCACCTGACGACCGCCGCCGCGGGACGGATCGCGCGTGAAGCCAGTGTGCGCCGGGTCGAGCCGTTCCATTTCTCACCCCGCTATACCGGGGAAGACGAGCGCATGCTGAACGAGGTCATGGCCGCTTTTGCCGGCCGATCGTCCGAGGGGGCAGGCTTGTGAAGGACTGGAACGTCGTGGTCAGCATCTACCAGGACGGTTTCAAGCGGGCGCTCCGCGCCTTGCGGGAATTCGGGCCGGTCGAGCGGAGCCCGTACTACAACGTCCTTGTCATGAAAGTCGAAGATCCGATGGTGCTGCTCGAAAGCGTCGAACGGCGGACCGAGGAAAACCCGGCGCTCTATGACGCGATCTCGCGGGTGGCGCCCGCTATGCGCGGCTTCGAGTTCCAATCTGCCGAGGAGTTCGAGGCCAAAGCCAAATCGATCATGCTCGAATGGTCGTCGCGCTTGGCGGGCCGTTCCTTTCACGTGCGACTGCATCGGCGCGCGGCGCAGCATGGTTTGCGAACGCAGGATACCGAGCGGCTCCTCGATGACGTGCTCCTCGCCGCAACGAAGGAGACGGGCATGCCGGGCAAAATATCGTTCACCGATCCAGATGCGGTCATTGCGATCGACACGATTGATGATTGCGCCGGAGTTGCCCTTTGGACGCGCGAGGATCTCGCGCGTCATCGTTTGTTGCGGCCGGACTAAAGCCGTTTTCAGGAAATGCGGGGAGCCGGCTTGTCGTCGAAAATGCCATAAGTGCAGGAAGCGGGAATACGCACATTCAGGTTCCGGCGAAACCGAATGCACCTTAGCGCACGGCTCCGCGGCGGCTTAACTGCGACCGTGCGGCTCGATGCGCACACGGCACGGTGTTCCGTCCTCGATCGAAATGCCGGCGATGCCGAACCGGCCGATGATCCAGGCATTGGTCATGAGGTGCCCGCTCGCGTGGGCCACCGTGAACTCGGAGGGGCCGGCCGCGACCGAGAGCGGCAACAGCAACTGATCGGCGAGGTGAAGCTCGCCGGCGGCTGCGGAAGCGTGATGCTCACGCACCGCGCCAACCACCTGGTCGGCAATTGCTTCGGACGGCCGTCCCAGCCGGCCATAGGCGGAAAAGCTCGCTTTCAGGGGCGCATAATCGGCGAGCAGAAAGATGCCGGCGCCAGGACAGGCCGCAGTGACCCGCTGCGCCTGAATGTCGACTGCAACGCCCAGATCATCCAAGGATGCGCGCGCACGATCCGCCATGCGTTGCGGAATGTGCGCGGGCAGATTTGCCGCGACCGACCGGCCGGTGATCCGCCGCAGCGCGCCGCGCTCCAGCGCGTGCAAGGGATACGGCCAGGCGGCTCCCTGATCGTCGCGGTGCAAACGGCCGGCGATGGTGCAGACGATCTCACCGCCACCGACCGGATACCATCCCCAGCGCTTCAGCTCGGCATCGACGCAAAGACCGATCATGTGCAAGGCCGGAAGATACGCGTAGGCGAAATCGTCAAACGGCGGCGACCATTCGACATGCGTTCCGCCGCGTACGACGACCGTTGACGCAGCTTCGGCCAGCGCAAGCGGCAGAACGATTGTCTGCAGGACGAGGGTGGCGGAGCCGGCGCTGCCTCGTTCGGCTGCCTGAGCCACGTCAAATACGTACGACCCTGCGCTTGGCGAATGGCTCGGCGCAAAGCTCAGCTCGCTCGAGCCGAGCCGATCTCCCGATATGGCCGCCCCGCTGATTGCTGCTGCGGCGCGGACGGCGGATAGATGCTGCGGCAAGAGGCCGGGATTGCGCCGGCCCGCACGGATGTTGACGAGGTGAAAGGCACGCGCCGTGATCGTCGACAGACTCAGCGCGGTTCGCAGTATCTGGCCGCCGCCTTCGCCATGGGAGCCGTCGAGGATGAGGACATCGGCCAAATCGGGCTTCCTGTTGCGCTGTTGAGGATGCACTCAGCTCGGCCTGCGCTCCAGCACGCCGCAATGCGGCGTCCCGGCGCAGCCACGTCTTGAGACGATCGAGGCGCCGCGCAGTCTGCCCGGATCATGGCGCCGCGGTCGACTTCCCCAAGGACCCGACCGCGCATGTGCAACTGATCTTGTGCCAGTGGCGGTCACCGGCACATCGCCTCCACCTCGGCGTTCTTTCATTCAGGCAGCCCCCAATCTCGGGAGCTCGCGAGTTGGGCCTCGATGCCCGCCCCCTCGAGATGAACTCAGTCCACTTCTGCCAAGTCGCCTTTGATGCAGGTCAAGGAATGCCGTTTGGACAGCGCAAATAATACGCATCGTTCCCAACGATCGAGAAGAAGATATCGGGAGCACTCGAAAAGCCGCCGGCAGGGCGACGTTTCAAGCTCTCGGTGGCCGAAGCTGAGGCCGAGGCCGTTGTCGGCTATCTTCGCAACGGCGGGCGCATCATCGTAGCCGGTAGCTACCGCCGGCGCCGCGATACAGTCGGCGATCTCGATGTTCTGGTAACGGCCGGGGATGGTGTCGCCGTCGGCGATAAGCTGGTGCGCTATGAAAATGTGACTGAAGTTCTCGCCCACGGTCCCACGCGCACGACCGTCGTGTTGCGGTCGGGCTTGCAAGTTGATGTCCGCGCCGTCCCTGAACGGAGTTATGGCGCCGCGCTGCTCTATTTTACCGGCTCCAAAGCTCACAACATTGCGCTGCGCGGCCTCGCCCACGAACACGGCTGGAAACTGAACGAGTATGGCTTGTTTGCCGGCAAACGACGGATTGCCGGCGTGTCAGAAGCGGAGATCTATGAGAAACTCGGTCTTGCATTCATCGAGCCGGAGTTGCGCGAGGACCGCGGCGAGATACCGGCCGCCAAGGCAAACCGGCTGCCGCATCTTGTGACCATCTCCGGGATCCGCGGCGATCTCCACGTCCACTCCGACTGGACCGACGGCACGGCCCCCATTGCCGTCATGGCGGCCGCTGCGGAGGCGCGGGGCTACCAGTACATCGGGCTTACCGACCACAGCCGCCGCGTCGCCATGGCGCACGGACTCGATCCGGCACGATTGTCCCGTCAGATCCGCGAAATCGATCGGTTGAACGATAAATCTCACAGCTTCACGATTCTGAAGGGAATCGAGGTCGATATCCTCAAGGATGGCCGTCTCGACCTGCCGGACTCGAGCTTGTCGCAGTTGGACGTCGTGGTGGCGGCCGTGCACTCGCACTTTGATCTGCCGCGTCGGGAACAGACAGATCGCATCGTGCGGGCCGTGGAAAATCGTCACGTCTCCATTCTCGCGCATCCTACCGGGCGACTGATCGGCGAGCGCGAGCCGTATGAAGTCGATATGGATCGCGTGATCTCCGCCGTGCACGACGCCGGATGCCATCTCGAAATCAATGCCGAACCGGATCGGCTGGATTTGAACGACATCCACGCGCATGCCGCGAAGATGAGGGGCGTCACCTTGGCGATTTCAACGGATGCGCACTCCGTCGATGCGTTTCAGTGCATGCGGTTCGGCATCGATCAGGCGCGACGTGCTTGGCTGACGGCGGACGATGTCATCAACACGCGGCCACTTGCCGCCTTGCGAAAGGTTCTGAAACGGTAGCTCCGGCCCCAAGAGTGATCTTATTTTGTCGCATGAATTGCGTCGGAGCTCATCTGGTCCGTCCCATACGATGTGGGCCGGGAGTATTGATTTGCGTCAATGCCTCGGAGGCTAGTCAGGCTGTTTATATCCGATGGGGGCCGATAAAATCGGTCAAAGTGGGAGGTTCTTATGAATTCGAGGTCATGGGTCCGGCTCGGCTGTGTCTTTTCGGTTGCCGCATCGATGCTGATCGGGACCATGGGTGTTACCAAAACGCAGGGAGCCGAGATCGGAAAATTTGAATACCTCAACTCCTGCGCATCGTGTCACGGAACGACGGGCAAAGGCGATGGTCCGGTCGTGAAATCCCTCATCAAGCCGCCGACCGACTTGACGAGGCTCTCAGAGACCAACAGCGGTGTATTTCCGTTCGCACGCGTGTACGACGTGATCGATGGCAGGTTCGAGCTCGCAACCCATGGCACAAGAGACATGCCGGTATGGGGCGAAGTCTACAAGCGCAGTTGGGCCCAAGGACAAAATGGGACGCTGCCGTATCTGGCATCGAAGGAAGTGATCGAGTCGATCGTGCGGGTACGGATCCTTGCCCTCATCGACTACATTTTCACGCTGCAAGAGGGCCGGCGCTGACGAGCTTGCCGCCTGTGGGGAACATGGACGTCATCGAAGCCATCTATCATCGGCGGGCGGTACGCGAGTACACCAGCGAGCTGGTCGATCAGGAAACCCTAAAATCCCTTATCCACGCGGCGATCCAGGCGCCAAGCGCGGTCAATCAGCAACCTTGGTCGTTCGCTGTCGTCAGGGACCAGACTCTGCTCGATCGAATTTCGCGCGAATCCAAGCCGCACATGCTCGGGACCCTGCCGGCAGTCGCGGCCTCCGAGCACTTCCGCAAGCTGCTGAGCGACCCAGATTTTCACATCTTCTATCACGCGCCCGCATTGATCGTGATCTCGGCGGTGGCCGCAAGCCCATGGGCGGTGGAGGATTGCTCGCTGGCGGCGGAGAATCTGATGCTGGCGACTCATGCGAAGGGGCTCGGCTCCTGTTGGATCGGCTTCGCTCAGCCTTGGCTCGCCTCGCCCGCGGGCAAGGCCGCGCTCGGTCTTCCAGCCGCATACGTTCCGGTTGCTCCGATCATCGTCGGACGGCCAAAGATCGCGCCACCCCCTGTCCCCCGCAAGACGCCTGAGATCCGCTGGATTGCCTAGCCTACGTTAGGCGGCGGCACGTCGATGGAATTCAATGGAATCGCCCCGCCCGGAGCTTTCCGCATCTGAAGCGCTGTCGAAGTCCCGCGAGCAAAGCGGTCTTCGGCGCCGACGCGTCGTCATCGTGGGAGCCGCCGGAAGGGACTTCCACAATTTCAATATCGTCTACCGCGACGATCCGACCGTTGAAGTCGTCGCTTTCACGGCAGCTCAGATTGCCGATATCGATGGTCGCCGCTATCCGCCTTCCCTTGCCGGGAGGCTTTACCCTGGCGGCATCCCGATCCTCAAAGAGGCGGAGTTCGAGGGACTGTGCCGCGCTCATTCCGTCGATGAAGTCGTGTTCGCTTACAGCGACGTCCCCCATGAGCATGTGATGCATATGGCGTCCCGGGCATTGGCCGCCGGAGCCGACTTCACTTTGCTTGGCCCCAAGCGGACCATGCTGCATTCGTCTTTGCCGGTGATTGCGATCACCGCGGTGCGGACGGGCTGCGGCAAGTCGGCGATTGCCCGCTGGCTTTCGCATCGACTGCGACGGCGGGGATTGCGCGTTGCCGTGATGCGGCATCCGATGCCCTACGGGGACCTGGCGAAGCAGCGCGCCCAGCGGTTCGCGTCCATCGCCGATCTCGATAGCGCGCAGTGCACCGCGGAAGAGCGCGAGGAGTACGAGCCTCATATCATGGTGGGGAACGTCGTCTTTGCCGGCGTGGACTATGCCGAGGTTCTCCGGATGGCGGAGTCGGAAGCCGATATTATAGTCTGGGATGGCGGCAATAACGATTTCCCCTTCGTGAAGCCGAATCTGCATATCACTGTGGCCGATGCGCTGCGCCCGCGCCAGATTTCGACGCACCACCCGGGCGAAGCCGTCGCCCGCATGGCGGACGTGCTGGTCATCAACAAGACCGACTCGGCGCCTTCTTCCGATGTCGAACTCGCCGAACAGGGCCTCCGGGCCATCAACTCGGTTGCTGTCGTCGTGCGCGCCGCCTCTCCGATCCGACTCGATGATGCGTCGGCTGTGAAGGGAAAGCGCGTGCTTGTGGTCGAAGACGGCCCGACCATCACCCACGGCGGTATGTCCTATGGTGCGGGCTATGTGGCGGCCGTTGCGGCGGGAGCCGATGTGGTCGACCCCAGGCCGTCCGCAGCTCCCAGTATATCTGAAATATTCCAAGCATATCCGCATATCGGCAAGGTGCTGCCTGCGGTCGGCTACAGCGCCGCTCAGCTGGCCGCGCTGCAAACGACGATCAATGACGCCCAAGTTGATGCGGTCGTCTCGGCCACTCCGGCCGATCTTGCGCATTTGCTCAACCTCAACAAGCAGGTCGTGCGGGCGCGCTACGAATTCGCCGAGGTGGACGAGCCCAGGCTTTCGTCGATCGTTGACGCCTTCGTTGAGGGAACACTCCGTACCAGGAGCGGATGTTGATGCTCGTGGTCATGGCGCTTGGCGGCAACGCCCTCCTGCGCCGCGGACAGCCGCTTGAGGCAGAGGTGCAACGGCGCAATCTGCTGGACGCTGTCGCCAAGGCGGTGGCGCCAATCGCGCGAAGGCATCAGCTTGTCATCACACACGGCAACGGTCCGCAGATCGGGCTGCTTGCCCTGCAAGCGGCGGCCTACAAGGAGGTGTGCCCGTATCCGCTGGATGTCCTTGGTGCCGAAAGCGAAGGAATGATCGGCTACCTGATCGAGCAGGCGTTGAGCAATGAGTTGCCGGGCCGGGAGATTGCGACCTTGCTCACTCAGGTCGAGGTCGACAGCTCTGATCCGGCCTTTGCCAAGCCCAGCAAGCCGATCGGTCCCATTTACGGCGAGGTCGAGGCTCGGGAACTTTCAACTCGGACATCGTGGACGTTCATGCCCGACGCTGGCGGCTTTCGGCGCGCCGTGCCGTCACCCGCTCCGCGTCGTATTCGCGAGATCAACGTCATCAAACTATTGGTGCAATCGGGAATGATCGTCATTTGCGCCGGTGGCGGCGGCATCCCGGTCGTTGCGACGGCGGACGGGGCGCTCCGCGGTATCGAGGCGGTGATCGGCAAGGACGTATCGTCAGCCTCGCTCGCCGAGGAAATCGGCGCCGACGCCCTGCTGCTGCTCACGGATGTTCCGGCCGTCTGGACCAAATGGCCGATGTCGGCCGGCCGACCGATCGGGCATATCACGCCGAGGGAGCTGCGCACCTATGCCTTCGAACCGGGTTCTATGGCACCGAAGGTGGAAGCCGCCTGTCGCTTCGCCGAACGCACGGGGCGCATTGCTGGTATTGGAGCTATCGATCAAGCCGAAGCCATCCTTGCGGGTGGGGCAGGAACGATTGTGGCCATAAGCGGCGGGGCAAATGATAGCGTTTGATTCAGGTCAATGAGCGCCCTGGCGTCGCCACTAAGAAGAAAGGAGGGCCACCAGAGGAGTTCGTGACATGAAGGCTTCCGACGTAATGGTTTCGAACGTCATCACGGTCGGTCCCGATGCCTCCATTCAGGATGTTGCGGATCTGCTCCTGCGCAATCGAATCAGCGCCGTGCCGGTGGTGGGCGCCGACGGCGAGATTCTTGGAATCGTAAGTGAGGGCGATTTGCTGAATCGTCCCGAGTCGGAGACGGAGCATCGGAGGTCATGGTGGCTCGAGGCCCTGACATCGAAGGAGACTTTGGCCGCCGACTATGTCAAGTCGCATTCGCGAAAAGTGAGCGACGTCATGAGACGCGACGTCATTACGGCTGCACCGGAAACTCCGGTCGCCGAGGTGGCTGCCTTGCTTGAGAAATATTGTATCAAGCGAGTGCCGATCGTGAAGGATGGAAGGATCGTGGGGATCGTGAGCCGGGCCAACCTGCTTCAAGGGCTCGCCAGCCTGAAAGACAAGATTCCGCAAGCGCGCTCCGATGATTCCACCATTCGCGACAAGGTGATGGCGAAACTGGACAACGCGCGTTGGACAAGGCCCGCGCTGCTCAGCGTGACCGTCCAGGATGGAACTGTCGACCTGTGGGGTATTGTCAATTCGGAGTCAGAGAAGAAGGCGGTCCACGTTCTTGCCGAGGTCACGCCTGGCGTCCGCGCGGTGCACGATAATCTGATGATCCGGCCGGTCTCATCCGAAGGTTGGATGTGACGGAGCAGGATCATGCCCCGCCCAAAGGCCGGTTCGGACGACGTCGTCGGAGACCGGCGCATGGATGCCGTTGCCAATTTGTCCGCTAGCGCCCCTGCTGTCTCTGACCGCGTCGGCGTCGCCGCGCCGCTTTCTGTGAATCGGCTTTATCGTCCGGCTGATCTGTCGGCACTCTCGTTTCAGACAACGTCGGAAATCGAGCCGATCGATGGCTTGGTTGGGCAGCAGCGTGCGGTCGAGGCGATCGGCTTCGGCACGCGGGTGCGCAAGCCCGGATTCAACTTGTTCGTGATCGGCTCAAGTGGGGCGCGCATGCAGCAGGCCGTGGGGAGCGTCCTGAGAGTCTGTCCGGGAACATCAAGCGGGATTACAAAGTTTTCGGAGCATGAGGCGGATTGATGCGAGGCGCAAGAATGCCAGCGCCTTGCGATTGAGGTTCTCCCAATCCTTGGC
>Ga0163163_10001081_pt1 | contig 23120 bp, 16 predicted proteins | sample S65metaG_FD_119766 | JGI IMG/M metagenome (GOLD analysis project Ga0163163, IMG submission 119766) | Switchgrass rhizosphere microbial communities from Kellogg Biological Station, Michigan, USA - S6-5 metaG | ecosystem: Host-associated > Plants > Roots > Rhizosphere > Soil | place: USA...
CGCACTTCGAACGGTACTGCAAGGATATCTCCAACCCCGACTTACACACCGGTGCGTTGGATGACTCACCTATAAAACGGAGATACCCGCCATGTTGCGACATCTTGCCGCTTCGATCTGCGCCGCTCTTGCCGCCGCAAACGCACACGCCGGCGACGGGCCGGAGTCCAAGTGCCTCCAAGGGCATGGATGCCAGAGCGAGGCCGACGCACCCGATTATTCGCTGACCGTCTACAGTGCCGCCCAGCCGGGCCAGCTCAGTACGGCCAGTCTCGCCAGCTACGGGGCCAACTTGCCCGGCTACGCGCTGATCCGCGATGCGCGCCGCATGACGTTGCAAAACGGCATCGGCGAACTGCGTTTCACCGACGTGGCTAAGCGCATCGACCCGACGACGGTCGCATTCGAATCTATTTCCGATCCCGCCGGCACGCGCGTGATGGAGCAGAACTACCAGTACGATCTGGTCGACAACGCCAAGCTGCTCGACCGCTACATCGGCCAAACGATCAGCGTGACGCAGGCGCACGGCGACAAAACCGAGCAAGTCAGTGGCAAGCTGCTGTCGGCCAGCGGCGGTTTGATCCTGCAGCGCGATTCCGGTGAGGTGCTGACGCTTGGCAGCTACAGCAATATCCAATTTCCCGCGCTGCCGGGCGGGTTGATTTCCAGGCCGACGCTCGTCTGGAAGGTCAACAGCAAGAGTGGCGGCGCACAGGATACGCGCGTGAGCTACCAGACTCAGGGCGTGACCTGGTGGAGCGATTACAACGTGACGCTGCGCGAGCAAGGCGGCACCTGCAACATGGACCTCGCCGCCTGGGTGACGCTCGTGAACCAGTCCGGCGGCAGTTATCCGAACGCGCAGCTCAAACTCGTTGCCGGCGAAGTCAACCGTGCGCCGGCCGCGCCCGCCGCAACCGGCTACGCGGTGCAGAAAGCTGCGCGCATGGAAATGGACGAGGCGCGCGCCGGCTTCACGGAATCGACGCTTTCCGAGTATCACCTGTATACATTGGGTCGCCGCACCGACTTGCCCGACAACTCGACCAAGCAGCTCGAGCTGTTCCCGTCCGTACACGACGTGGCCTGCCGCAAGCAGCTCGTTTTCACCGCCGCCCCGCAGCCGTGGAGCTATTGGTCCGGTCCGATTCAGGATCAGGGCAACGCTGCGACCAACCAAGGCGCGGTCGGTTCGTATCTGGAGTTCGACAACAAGGAAGCCAATCGCCTCGGCGTGCCCTTGCCGGCCGGGCGCGTGCGTGTGAATCAGGCGAATCAGTCCGATGGGGCGCTCGAGTTCGTCGGTGAGGACGTGATCAAGCACACGCCGCGCAACGAGACGCTGCGCATCAAGCTCGGCAACGCGTTCGACATCGTCGGCGAGCGCAAGCAGACGAGTTTCCATATCGATGTTGGCGCGAAAACGATCGACGAGAGCTTCGAAATCAGCGTGCGCAACCGCAAGAAGGAAGCAGCAACGGTCGTCGTCCGCGAGTACCTGTATCGCTGGAGCAACTGGGAGATCAGCGCAAAGAATCACGCCTTCACCAAACGCGACGCACAGACCGTGGACTTCCCGCTCGATCTGGCCGCCGACAGCGAAGGCAAGCTCACCTACACGGTGCACTACTCCTGGTAGGCGCCAACGCTCTGCGGCGAGTCTAAGCGCCGCAGAGTTTCTGGGTTTTTGCCGGATCGGCGCGCAACGAATTGTCGACGTAGTAGTCCAGCATCGGTTTCGCCGCCTTGTCGTCGTCGGCCGACAACAATGGCTTCGCATTGTGTATCCAGTCGTCGATGCACGCGGATTTCGTCTTGTCGCTCGCGGCGCACGTCAGCAGGTTCGTATAGGCGTGCAAGTAGGTTTCGAACTGCGCACGCGACATCGGCGCGCCATGGCCCGGTACGAGCACTTTGAAGTCTTGCTGTGCCAGCGTTTCCAGCGATGCCTGCCAGCGCGCCGGACAGGCGGTATCGAGAAACGGCACCGGCAAGGTGACGAGATCACCCGCCGCCAATACGCGTGTTTTCGGATCCAATACCCAGATGTCGCCCGCCGTCACGGCGTGCGATTGCAAATGAATCTGGAAATCGTGGCCGGCCAGGCGCAAGGTCTGCGTCTTGTCGATGGTCACGTCCGGATACAACGCCTTGCCGGAATCGATGATGGCGAGTTCAGCGCGCCAAGCCTGCACTTGCGCGTCGTCCTTGCTTTGTGCGATCGCGCCTTCGAGCTGCTTGTGGTAATCAGCGAGAAAACCATGCATGGCATCGTCGATCGCGCTGCTCGCGTAGATACGCACATCAGGATAAGCCGTGCGGATGCGCGGATTGCCGCCGATATGATCCAAGTGCCAATGCGAATTGATCACTGCCTTGATCGGCAGCCCGGCGGCGTGAGCGTAATCGATGATGCGTTGCGTATGCTCGGCATGGCGGCCGGTATCCATCACGACCAACCCGTCGGCCGCGCGGAAAATGACGCTGTTGCCGTCCGGCTGCCGGCCTGCGACGAAAATGCTGCGAATCAGATCGACTCCGGGCGCCACCGTGATTGACTGCGCAGCGAACGATGCGTAAGAAAAACCGAGCAGAACGGCGAACACGATGGTCTTCATCGCACACCCCCGAATGATGTTCGCAACACCTTGCCCCAGGGGCCGCGTTGCGGCGAACTGCCGGAAGTAACTGTGCCGTTCGTCAGGTATTCGCGTCCTTGTCGGGGTCGTATTCGTACAGCCTGCTCGGATCACCGAATACGGCTCCGAGAACGCGTTCCGGCCAGATCTCGAAATAACTCAGCAGCAACGCCATCAACGGCACCAGTACGAATGCGAGTCCGTGCGCGGCCATCATGAACATGGCGATTGCGCGCAGCATCAGCAAGTAGATGTCCCAACGCGCGCGCTGTTTCAATTCGTTTTCCGGCAGCGTGTCATAGCCGATGTGAAACGCTTTCCAGAAATGGCCGCCGGCCAGCATCGCGAACGTCAGCCACAACGCCGGAGAACGTACGAGCTGCGCGCGCAGTTCATCGCCGAACATCAGGTCGTGCAACGGCATCAGCACGATCCAGTACGGCAGGCCGATGATGCCCATGAGGAATATCCACGTGAGCAAGCCCTTGAGTACTGCGCCCGCAAGGGTCTGTCGCGCGGCACTCTCTTTCGACTGCGATTCGCGGACCGCCCTCGGTATCATGACCGCGACGATCGCGGCGAGCGCACTCACGCCGTCGAACCAGTAGTTGAACACCGCCAGCGCTGCCGACCAGTGGAAGACATAGATGCCGACCACCGGAATCAGGTTGCGCGCGAGGATCAACCACGCATCGCGGCGCGCGGCGAACTCGCGCAGGTGCTGTGACAGTGGCGGCAGCGGGATCGGTCGGGACGCCGCTGCCTTTGTCGACTCGACTTGCGCCAGACGACGGCGCCAGCGACTCATCCGCCGTGTTGCACCAGATTCGCCAACCGGCGCACGGCCACCGAGACAATCGGGTAATCGGTCACGACTTGCGTGCGCATGTCGGCGAACATGCCGAGCGTGAACTTGAGCGAGGCGTCATCGCGACTGAGCCAGGCGTTGACGAGATCGACGCCCTTGCCTTCGCCGCCGCGCTCGAGTATCTGCGCAGTCAGCGCGCGATGCTGGGCGTAGAGTTCGTCACGCAGGCTGCCGCGCGCCTGCGCGTGCCAGCGCGATTCTACCGGCAGTTCTTCGATCTTGCCCATGAGCCAGGACAGATGCAGCGCTTCACCGAGCGCAAAGTAGACTTCGGCGGCGCGGTCGATCTTGAGCTTGTGGCCGATCGCGACCTGGATGATGTCCAGGCCCGAACCGGGCGTCGGCAGCACGGCGAGATCACCCGCAAGCTGCGCGGGGAAACCGGCGTCGATCCAGCGTTGCTTGTCGGCGTCGTAGCGCGTGCGCTCGCGCGGCGTGATCACGTCGGCGAGGCAACGGCGCAGGTCACGCATGCCGGAGTGGTAACGCTTCACGGCTTCGGCGATGTCGAGCGTGGCTTCGGCATGGTTGAGCAGCCAGCGCGTGGTGCCGCGCAGTGCCGACCAGATCACGAGCAGCGCATCGAGCTGCGCGTTGCCATCGACTTTGCCATCGAGCGCCTCGATGCCGCCCCACAACTCACGCGCATCGAACACCTCGCGCGCGATGTTGAAAGCGCGGGCCACCTGGGCAGGCGTCTTGCCGGTATCTTCGCCCATGCGCATGACGAACGTAGCGCCCATGCGGTTGACCATTGAGTTCGTCACCGCGGTGGCGATGATCTCGCGCTTCAGGCGATGCCGCTCCATGTGCTCGGCGTACTTCTCCTGCAGCGGCTCGGGAAAATAGCGGCGCAACTCCTTCGACAGGAACGGATCCTCAGGCACGTCGGAATCGAGCAGCTGCTGGAACAGTACGATCTTCGAATACGACAGCAGGATCGACAGCTCGGGGCGCGTCAGTCCAAGTCCGCGCGCCTTGCGCTCGGCGAATTCCGCGTCTGACGGCAGGTATTCGATCTGGCGGTCGAGCAGGCCCTGCGCTTCGAGCGTGCGGATGAAGTGCTGCTTCGATCCCAGTCGCGCGACCGACATGCGCTCCATCACGCTGATCGCCTGATTCTGGCGGTAGTTGTCGAGCAGCACGAGGCGCTCGACCTCGTCAGTCATCGAGGCGAGCAGTTTGTTGCGTGAATCGAACGTCAGTTCGCCACGCTGCGCCGCATCGTTGAGCAGGATCTTGATGTTGACTTCGTGGTCGGAAGTATCGACGCCAGCAGAATTGTCGATGAAGTCGGTGTTCAGCAGCACGCCGTTGAGCGCCGCCTCGATGCGGCCGCGCTGGGTGAAGCCGAGATTGCCACCTTCCCCGATCAGCTTGCAGCGCAGCTCGCCGCCATTGATGCGGATCGCGTTGTTCGCACGATCGCCGGCGTCGGCGTTGGTTTCGGTTTCGGCTTTGGCGTAGGTGCCGATGCCGCCGTTCCAGAGCAGATCGACCGGTGCCTTGAGAATCGCGCGCTTGAGATCGTTCGGCGACAGTGCATCGACCCCGGCGTCGATGCCGAGCGCTGCACGCGCTTCGGGAGATATTGCAATCGACTTCGACGACAGCGGGAATACGCCGCCGCCCCGGCTGATCTGTTTGGCGTCGTAGTCGGCCCACGACGAGCGCGGCAGCTTGAACATGCGCTCGCGCTCGACGAACGACGTCGCCGCATCCGGATTCGGGTCGAGGAAAATGTGGCGATGGTCGAACGCGGCGATCAGGCGCGTGTGCTTCGACAGCAGCATGCCGTTGCCGAATACGTCGCCGGACATGTCGCCGATGCCGACGCAAGTGAAGTCCTGCGTCTGGCAATCGCGGTGCAGTGCGCGGAAATGGCGCTTGACCGATTCCCAGCCGCCCTTTGCGGTGATGCCCATGACCTTGTGGTCGTAGCCGACCGAGCCGCCAGAGGCAAACGCGTCGCCAAGCCAGAAGCCATGTTCGGCACTGACGGCATTGGCGATATCGGAGAACGTTGCCGTACCTTTGTCGGCCGCGACGACGAGATATGGGTCGTCCTGGTCGTAGCGCACGCAGTTCTGCGGCGCGACGATTCGTCCGTCGACGAGATTGTCGGTGATGTCGAGCAGGCCGTTGATAAACAGCCGATAGCAGGCGACGCCTTCGGCGAGCTGCGCGTCGCGGTCGCCGCCGACCGGAGGACGCTTGACGAAGAAGCCGCCCTTCGAACCGACCGGCACGATGACGGTATTTTTTACCATCTGGGCCTTGACCAGGCCAAGCACCTCGGTGCGAAAGTCTTCGCGGCGATCCGACCAGCGCAGGCCGCCGCGCGCGACAGGCCCGAAGCGCAGATGGACGCCTTCCACGCGCGGTGCGTAAACGAAGATTTCGCGATACGGTTTGGGCTTCGGCAGGTCCGGTACCTTCGACGGATCGAACTTGAAACTGATGTATTCGCGCGCCTTGCCGCCCGGCGTTTGGTAGAAACTCGTGCGCAGCGTCGCGCCGATCACGCCGAGGAACGCGCGCAGGATGCGGTCCTCGTCGATACTGGCGACGCGCTCGAGCAGCACCTTGATCGAATTCTGGATCGCCTGCACTTGTACGGCGCGTTCCGCGCCGCGCACCGCGACGAGATCGTCCACAAATGTACTATGGGATTTTGCAACATCCTCGGGCAACAGGGTCTCGAGTTCGCGACGCAGGCGTTTCTTCGCGCCTTCGACGACGGTCTTGCCGGTCTCGCGGTTCGGATCGAACTTAGCCTCGAACAGTTCCACCAGCAGGCCCGCGATCAGCGGATAGCGATTGAGCGTCTCCTCCATGTAGCTCTGCGAGAACGCCACGCCCGTCTGCAGCAGGTACTTGCACACGCCGCGCAGCACTGCGACCTGGCGCGAGTCCATGTTCGCGCCGAGGATCAGTTTGTTGTAGCCGTCGTTCTCGGCCTGGCCGCGCCAGATGCGTTCGAAGCTGGACTGGAACGAATCCTTGACCTGGTCGATGTCGAAGCCGCAGCGTACCGCCGCCTGCACCTCGAAGTCCTGGATGACGATCGTCCCGTCGCCAAGTTTCATCTCGTACGGATGCTCGGACAGGATCTTCAACCCCATGTTCTCGAGCATCGGCAGCACTTCGGACAGGGTGATCGGCGTGCCATAGCGGAACAGTTTGAAGCGCAAGCTGTCGCCTTTCTTGGCCGAACGGTACAGCGAAAGATGGATGTCGTCGGCATCTTTCAGCGCCGCGGCCGATTCGACATCGGCAGCGGCGACCTGCGCGCTGACGTCTTCGATGTAGCCGGCCGGCAGCGCCTTGCCGTAGCGGTTCGCGAGCTTGATGCCTCTCTCTTCGCCGAGCTTCTGCACCAGTGTGTCGCGCAGCTCGTCATGCCAGTTGCGAACGACCTGACTGATCTTGGCTTCGAGATCGGCCACGTCGTACTGCGGCTTCTCACCCGGCTTCGGGCGCACGATCAGGTGCAGGCGCGCGAGCGGCGACTCGCCGAGCTGAATCGACGAATCCACGCGTTCGCCGCGGAAAGCGTCTTTGAGCAGGGCTTCGATGCGGTCGCGGATGTCCGCCGTGAAGCGGTCGCGCGGGATGAAGGCGAGGCACGAGAAAAAACGACCGTACTTGTCGCGGCGCACGAACAGGCGCGAGCGCACACGTCCCTGCAGCTGCAGGATGCCGGACGTGATGCCGCTCAGTTCCTCGTCGCTGGCCTGGAACAGCTCGTCGCGCGGCAGTGTCTCGAGAATATGGCGCAGGTTCTTGCCCGAATGCGAATCGCGGCGTAGGCCGGAACGTTCCATGACCGCGTCGTACTTCTGCCGCACCAGCGGCACTTCCCATGGCTGCCTTGTGTACGCCGAAGACGTGAACAAGCCGAGGAAGCGCTGCTCGATCACCGGCACGCCGGCGTCGTTGAACTTGAGCACGCCGATGTAATCCATGTAGCCGGCGCGGTGCACGCTCGCGCGCGCATTGGTCTTGGTCAGGATGATCGCATCGATCGCACCGGATTGCGGCAGATCGCGCGCGGCCAGTGATTTCAGTGAACGCGGCGCCACCGAACGCTCGGTGCCGCGCAGGATACCCAGGCCCGAGCCTTCCACTGCCTGCAGCACTTCCTCGCCGCCAACGCTGGCGACGCCATATTCGCGATAGCCGAGAAACGTGAAGTGATCCGCCGCGGCCCAACGCAGGAACTCCTGCGCCTCGCCGACGCCTTCTCGACTCACCGGCATCTTCTGCGCGCCGATCCCGTCGGCGATCGCGAGCATCTTGTCGCGCATCGCGGCCCAGTCGGCATAGCATTGCGCCACGTCCTCGAGCGCCGCGCGGATCGATTTTTCGAGTTGCGCGCGCTCTGCCGGTTCGGCGATGCGGTCGATCTCGAAATGCATCAGCGATTCGCTCTTGCCGCGCCCGCTTTCAGCCGACAGATTCAAGACATGTCCACCCGCGTCGCGCTCGATGCTGTAGACAGGATGGATAACCGTGTGCACATTCAGGCCCGCCTGATCGATCGCAATGCCGACCGAATCGACGAGGAACGACATGTCGTCGGTCATGATGTCGACGATCGTGTGCGTGCTCTCGTAGCCGTCCTGTTCGCGCGTCGGATTGAACACGCGCACGTTCGATCCACCGGCCTTGCGCACGCGCACGAAGTCGATCAGGCCCAGGATCATCCCGGCCCAATCCTCGGCCGGACGCGCGGCGAGATCGTCCGCGCTGACGCGTCTGAGGAAATGACTTGCGAACGCCTGGGCACTCTGCGCGGGGCCAAGGCGTTGCTGAATTTGCTGCAGGATGGACGTGGCGGCGGCGCTGGGCGCCGGTGCGAGCGAGGCGTTCATGGGAATCCGATCCGGAACGAAGGGAATTTGGGCGCTAAGGATAGCGCCACCGGCCACGGATTCCCAGCGTTCGACGCGAACGCTGGGCTTGAAAACGCTTACATTTCTTCGAGTTACGCGATCAGCGCAAACCTGTCTCGTTGCGCGCAATCACCATGCGCTGGATCTCGCTCGTGCCTTCATAGATCTCGGTGATCTTCGCGTCGCGGAAGTAGCGCTCGAGCGGCATCTCTTTCGAGTACCCCATGCCGCCGTGGATCTGCACAGCCTGGTGCGTGATCCACATCGCGGCCTCCGAGGCAGTCAGCTTGGCGACCGCAGCTTCGGTCGAGAATCGGCCCCCCTGCTGCTTGGTCCAGGCCGCGCGCAGAGTCAGCAGTTCCGCTGCGTCCAGCTTGCACTTCATGTCGGCGATCTTCTGCTGGATCATCTGGAACGAGCCGATCGATTGGCCGAACGCCTTGCGATCGCGCGAGTAGATCAGTGTCGCCTCGTAGGCGGCGCGCGCAAGCCCGACAGCCTGCGAGGCAATGCCGATGCGTCCGGCGTCGAGCACGCCCATTGCGATCTTGAAACCGTGGCCGACCTCGCCGACCACATCCTCCGCCGGCACTCGGTAGTCGGTGAACTCGATCTCACAGGTCGCCGAAGCGCGAATACCGAGCTTGGGTTCGGTCTTGCCGCGATGGAAGCCCGCACGTTCGGTGTCGATCATGAAGGCTGTGATACCCCGCGCATGTTTATCGGGGTCCGACATCGCGAACAGCAAAATATACTTTGCCACCGGGCCCGAAGTGATCCAGCTTTTCTTGCCATTAATGATGAAACTGCCGTCGGCCTGCTTCGCGGCGCGGCAGCGCATCGCGGTGGCGTCGGAGCCGGATTGCGGTTCGGTCAGCGCGAATGCGCCGATTGCCGAGCCGTTCGCGATCGGCGTGACGTACCTGTGCTTCTGCTCCTCGGTGCCGAATTTGAGCAAGCCGTTGCAGTACAAGGTATTGTTCACCGACATGATCGTCGAGTGCGCGCAGTCGGCCGCGGCAATCTCGATCATCGCGAGCGCGTAGGCAATCGAGTCCATGCCGGCACCGCCGTACTCGGCCGGCACTTCGATGCCCATCAGTCCGAGCTGGCCCATCTCGCGGATGTTTTCGAGCGGGAATTCGCCGGACCTGTCGAAGTCGGCCGCGACCGGCGCGATGCGCTTCTGCGCAAAGTCGCGCGCGATGGCCTGAATCTGCAGTTGCTCTTCGCTGAAACGGAAATCCATGGTGAGTCCTCGAGTGCCCGTTCGTGATGAGGTATCGAACCCACGAACGCTACGAGCCGTTCACCCTTCGATACCTCAGGGTGAACGGCCTGCAAAGTGCGGGCGATCCCAAAACCGATTTTACCGTGTTCGTCTTGCGCCTGACGACACCACCGCCCCCCGCGGCGGCAAATTCGCGAAATCGCATGGCGCGTGGCGCAGCCGCTGATTCAGTAGCCACGGCAACAATTCGTCGGTGGCGTAAGCCTGATGCCAGATCGGATGCATGCCTTGCGCATATTCGGTGTAGCGCGGCCTGCCGCCCATCGCACGCAGCGCACGCGCGACGGCGCGCGAGCCGACCATCGCGCCGTCGTAGCCCGTTTCGATATCGGTGTCGTTGTCCTTGGCGCCATGGAAGATCCATTGCGGCACATCGCGGATCGATGCGAGCCCGGCGATTTCGGTCATGCCCGACATCGGCACGCCGGCGGCGAAGCACGTCGGCCACGTTTTGAGCGTGTCCCAGACGCCGGTGCCGCCATCGGAAATTCCGGTGAGGTAGATGCGCCGCGCATCGATCGGAAATCGCGTGAGCGCATCGCGCACGACCACGCCAACGCGTTCCGGCGGCCAATATTCCTGGTCGACTTGCGGTGCGACATAAACCAGCGGGATATCCCCATCGAGCGCATCATCGACGAGTTCCAACGAACCGTTGCCGTAACCGGCCAGCTGCGATTCATTGTCGTCGCCGTCCTGCCACGCTCCGTGCAGGAACACCAGCAAAGGCAGCAATTCCCCGCGTTCGCGTCCCGGTGTCACCAGCGCGCGATACGGCACATGCTGCGCGTCCGCAGTCCAGTATTTTGCCAGCGTGGCTTCATCGACATCCGCCGGCGCCGAACCGGCGGCGGCAAGCCCGACGATGACCAGCATGGCTTTCACACAGTTCATCTGTTTCGCTCAATCTGCATATCGGTTTTGCTGAAGCCTGACATTGACTCGGACCCTGCGCACCGCTAATCTAGCCATCTATCTTTCAATCAAGATGAAAGGATACATTTTGGATCTGGCCACCACGTCGGCCCTGCTGCGGCTGCTCTCCGACTCCACGCGGCTGCGTCTGCTCGCCCTGCTGGAACGCGAAGAACTGACCGTGGCCGAGCTCTCTGCCGTGCTGCGCCTGGCCCAACCACGCGTATCCACGCATCTGGCCAAGCTCAAGGACGCCGGCCTCGTGCGCGATCGCCGCGCCGGCGTATCGGCCTATTATCGCTGCAATACCGAGCTCGACGCGAAATCCGGCGCGCTGCTCGACGCGCTGCGTGCGAACGTCAATGACGCCCTGATCGCCGATGACCTGCGCAGGCTCCCGACTATCCTGGCCCAACGCGCACGCGCGGAAGGCTGGGCCGACAGCGTCGCCGGCGACATGGAGCGCCACTATTCACCGGGCCGCACATGGGAAGCGCTTGCGCGGGCGCTGACCGGTCTCGTCGAAGTCGGCGACGTGCTCGACGTCGCTTCGGGCGATGGCGTGCTTGCCGAACTGCTTGCACCGCATGCGCATGCGATCGTCTGTGTGGATGCCAGCGAACGCGTCGTCTCCGCCGCGCGCGCACGACTGAAGCCCTTTCGCAACGTGGAAGTGCGGCTCGGCGACATGCATGCGCTCGATCTCGGCGCGCGACGCTTCGATCTGGTGCTGTTGATGCATGCGCTGACCTACAGCGAACAACCGGCCCAGGTCATCGCCGAAGCGGCACGCGTGCTCAGCCCTGGTGGTCGTCTGCTGGCAACCACACTCTGCAGGCACGCGCACCGCGCGGCCGTCGATCCGTTCGACCACCGCAATCTGGGTTTCCGCCCCGAGGACTTGCACGAATTCGCCGAGAAATCCGGTTTGAAGGTCATCACCTGCGAACGGATCACGCGCGAGCGCCGCCCGCCGCATTTTGAAGTATTGAGTTTGCTCGCGAGAAAATCGAAATGAAAACCCTGCCCTGGCTCAACCCCACTCGCACACAAAAGCTCCTCGACGCGTCCGCGCAGCGCATACTCATCATCGACGGCGCGATGGGCACGATGCTGCAAAGCTACAAGCTCGACGAAGGCGGCTATCGCGGCCAGCGCTTTCGCGACGGTCACGATGCGCATGCACAGCATGGTCACAGCTGCGACCTCAAGGGCAACAACGACCTGTTGTCGCTGACGCAGCCCGACATCATCAAGGCCGTGCACGCCGCATACCTGGACGCCGGCGCGGACTTGGTCGAAACCAACACGTTTAATTCCACGACCATCAGCCAGGCCGACTACCACCTTGAACACCTAGCCTACGAGCTCAATCGCGAAGGTGCCAGGCTTGCGCGCGAGTGCTGCGATGCCGCCGAGGCGAAGACGCCCACCCAGCCCCGTTTCGTGATCGGCGTGCTCGGACCGACGAGCCGCACGGCGTCGATTTCCCCGGACGTGAACAATCCGGGTTTCCGCAACGTGACATTCGAGGAACTCGACACGGCGTACCGCGAAGCGGCACGTGGCCTGCTTGACGGCGGCGCCGACGTGCTGATGGTCGAGACGATCTTCGACACCCTGAACGCGAAGGCGGCGCTGTTTGCGATAGCGCAGGAATTCGCACGCCGCGGCGCGCGCGTGCCGATCATGATTTCCGGGACGATCACCGATATGTCCGGACGCACGCTGTCAGGTCAAACGGCGGAGGCGTTTTACTACTCGATGCGCCATGCACAACCGCTTTCGATCGGGTTGAATTGCGCGCTCGGCGCAACCGAACTGCGCGCCTACGTCGATGCGCTCGCGCAAGTCGCTGAATGCTACGTCAGCGCGCATCCGAACGCCGGTCTGCCAAACGCCTTCGGCGAATACGACGAGACGCCGGAACAGATGGCGAAAACCATCGGCGAATTCGCCACAAGCGGACTGGTCAACTTCGTCGGCGGCTGCTGCGGCACGACGCCAGCGCATATCCGCGCGATCGGGGAGGCGGTGCGCGGAGTAACGCCTCGAGCGCTGCCACGTACGGATACGATCGCCGCATGAATACCCGCTACACCCGCCTTTCCGGGCTCGAACCGCTGGTCATCACTCCGGAGCTGCTGTTCGTCAATATCGGCGAACGCACCAACGTCACCGGTTCGGCGCAATTTAAGAAGCTCATCAAAGATGATCGCTACGACGAAGCCGTCGAAGTCGCGCGCCAGCAGGTGGCGAACGGCGCGCAGATCCTCGACGTCAACATGGACGAGGGCTTGATCGACTCCGAAATGGCGATGGCGAAGTATCTGAATCTCATCTCTGCCGAGCCCGACATCGCGCGCGTGCCGGTGATGGTCGATTCGTCGAAATGGAGCGTGATCGAATCCGGCCTGCGCTGCCTGCAAGGCAAGGGCGTGGTCAATTCGATCTCGATGAAGGAAGGCGAGGCGCTGTTCGTCGAACACGCGCGCAAGGTGCTCAATTATGGCGCCGCCGTGGTGGTGATGGCGTTCGACGAACAGGGCCAGGCCGATACCTGCGCGCGTAAAGTGGAAATCTGCACACGCGCGTACCAGATCCTCACGGAACAGGTTGGCTTTCCGCCCGAGGACATCATTTTCGATCCGAACATTTTCGCGATCGCGACCGGCATCGAAGAACACAACAACTACGCGGTCGATTTCATCGAGGCGACGCGCCGGATCAAGGCGACGCTGCCGCATTGCCACGTTTCCGGCGGCGTGTCGAATGTGTCGTTCTCGTTCCGCGGCAACGAAACCGTGCGCCAGGCGATCCACGCCGTGTTCCTGTATCACGCGATCAGGGCCGGCATGGACATGGGCATCGTCAACGCCGGTGCCTTGCCGATCTACGATGATCTGGATCCGGAATTGCGCGAACGCGTCGAGGATGTCGTGCTCAACCGTCGTGCGGACGGCACCGAGCGCCTGCTGGAAATTGCCGAGCGCTACAAAGGCAAGAAGGATAAAGACCCTGCCGAAGTACTGGCATGGCGCGAGTTGCCCGTGCGCGAGCGGCTTAGCCACGCGCTTGTGCATGGCAACGACGCCTTCGTCGAAGCGGATACAGAAGAGGCGCGACAACTGTCGACGCGGCCGCTCGACGTGATCGAAGGCCCGCTGATGGACGGCATGAACGTCGTCGGCGACCTGTTCGGCGCCGGCAAGATGTTCCTGCCGCAAGTCGTGAAATCGGCGCGCGTCATGAAGAAAGCCGTCGCCTATCTGTTGCCCTTCATCGAGGCAGAAAAGGTGCGCACCGGCGATGTGGCCAAATCCAATGGCAAGATCATCATGGCCACGGTCAAGGGCGACGTGCACGATATCGGCAAGAATATCGTCGGGGTCGTGCTCCGCTGCAACAACTTCGACGTCGTCGATCTCGGTGTCATGGTACCGGCGCAAAAGATCCTCGACGCAGCGAAAGCCGAGCACGCTGACATGATCGGCTTGTCCGGCCTGATCACCCCGTCGCTCGAGGATATGAGCCATTTCGCCAAGGAAATGCAGCGCCAGCAATTTCACGTGCCATTGCTGATCGGCGGCGCCACCACGTCGCGCGCGCATACGGCGCTCAAGATCGAGCCGCACTATAAGTCGCCGACCGTGTGGGTCAAGGACGCCTCGCGCGCAGTTGGCGTCGCGCAATCGCTGATCAGCAAGGAACTGGTCGATGAATTCATGGCGAAGATTCGCGCCGAATACTCGGAAATCCGCGAACGCCACAAGGATCGCGGCCCGACCAAGCGCCTGGTTTCGCTCGAGCACGCACGCGCGCAGGCGTTTGTCGGAAATTGGGAAACGTATGCGCCCGCGCAGCCCAATAAGCCCGGCATCACGGTGTTCGACGACTATCCGCTTGCCGAACTCGTCGAGCGCATCGACTGGACGCCATTCTTCAACACCTGGGAACTGTCGGGTCACTACCCGCAGATTTTCGACGATGCCGTCGTCGGCACGCAGGCGCGTGAGTTGTTCGACGACGCGCAGAAGATGTTGAAAAGCATCGTCACGGAAAAATGGCTGACGGCGAAAGGCGTGATTGGATTGTGGCCGGCGAGCCGCGTTGGCGATGACGTCGAAATCGACGCAGCTGGGAAGCGCGTTGTCGTTCACTCGTTGCGCCAACAGGCTGACAAGCCGCCCGGTCGCCCGGATTTCTGTCTCGCCGACTTCATCGCACCGAAGGACAGCGATGTGCGTGACTGGATTGGCGCATTCGCCGTGACTGCCGGCCTCGGCATCGAAACGAAGCTCGCCGAGTTCGAAAAATCGCACGACGATTATTCATCAATCCTGCTTAAGGCACTGGCCGACCGCCTCGCCGAAGCGTTCGCCGAGCGCCTGCACGAACGCGTACGCAAGGAATTCTGGGGCTACGCCTCGGACGAAGTTCTGGCCAACGATGATTTGATTGGCGAGAAATACCGCGGCATCCGCCCTGCTCCCGGTTATCCTGCGTGTCCGGACCACACCGAAAAAGCGACGCTGTTCCAGTTGCTCGACGCAACGAAGAACGCCGGCATCGAATTGACCGAAAGCTTCGCGATGTACCCCGCCGCCGCTGTTTCGGGCTGGTACTTCAGCCATCCCGATAGCCAATATTTCGTGGTCGGCCGCGTGACCAAGGAACAGGTCGAGGACTACGCCGAGCGCAAAGGCTGGACGCTGGCCGAAGCCGAACGCTGGCTGGCGCCGAACCTGGATTACGATCCGGAGTGATGCCCACGGCATCGTGTCTCGATCAATCCGCGCGCGCAACGACGACGTCAGAAAACCATCCGTTGGCCGGTCGATCAGGGAACCTGGTCGACAGTCACGACATGTTGGAATCGAATTGTCGCGCATGCACAGCGCTTGCCTCCGCTCGGGATAGCGGCGCCGCCGCGCGTTCCGTAGGCGCGAACGAACGCCCCCGGAACAACGGCGCCGTGGCGCGCATGTTGCGAGCACTTTTGTTGATATCGGCAGTCGTTGCACGTATCGCCCAGGCGGCGGCCAGCGAAACACCGCAATATTCCGTCACGTATGACCCCCAGAGTGCGCACGCCGACGTACGCCTGTGCCTTTCCGGCGCACACCCGCAGATGGTGTTCGCCGCGGATTCGCCCGGTGCGATGCGCTTTCTCGGCAGCCTGCAACGTTCTAGCGCGCGCCACATCGAACCCCTCCGCGCAGGCTGGCGCGCGCGCGGCTGGCAGGCCGGCGAATGCCTGGCCTATTCTGCCGACATTGGCGCCATTGCGATGCTGCATTCCGATGCCGGTTCGCGCTATGGCGAGGTGCTGGTCACGGATCCGCAATACTGGCTGCTACGCGCCGACACGCAGACGCAGCTCGGAGCAAACCTGCGCATCGAGTTGCCGGAAGGTTGGGCAATCGCGGCACCGTGGCACGAACTCGGCCGCGCGGGAAGAAGCATACAGTTCCAAATCCCGGACACGCCGCCAGATTGGTCCGCGAGAGTCGCATTGGGACAATTCGAGGAACAGCGCATAGAGCTGCCGCAAGGCAGTAGCGTGCGCGTCGCGATCCTGTTCGACGCGGATGCGAAGCAACGCGCCAAACTGATGACCTGGATACAAGGAGCCGCATCCGCCGTATTCAAGACTTATGGACGGATGCCCATCGACGATGTATCGGTCTCCATCGTTTCCATCGGCAGCACGAGCTACGCCGGAAGATTCTTCGCGCTGCTCCACCCGACGGCCGTGTTCGGTGGCGATTCCGCGCGTGGCCAGGGCAATTCCATACAACTCCTGGTCGATCCGCGCCGCCCGTTAGCCGAGTTCGTCAGCGACTGGACCGCGATTCATGAACTCAGCCACCTGATGCATCCTTACCTCGGCGATCGCGGCAGCTGGCTGGCGGAGGGCCTGGCCACGTACTACCAGAACGTACTGCGCGCGCGCACCGGAATATTCACGCCAGCGCAGGCATGGCAGCATCTCGGCGACGGATTTGCAGATGCCGCGGCGACAAAGAGCGATGACACTCTCGAACAGGCCGCAAACTCAATGGAGCAGACGCATGCCTTTCAGCGCGTGTACTGGTCGGGAGCAGCTTACTGGTTGTCGGTCGACTCAGACCTGCGTCGTTCAAGTGGCGGCGATCTGAATCTGGAAACCGCGTTGTCGCGCTTCCACGATTGCTGTCTGCCTGCCTATCATGAATGGAAACCCGAAAACTTCGTCGCCAAGCTCGATGAGCTGATGGGCGTGCGTACATTCTCGACGCATTATCGCGAGTTCGCGCAGGCGACGCGCTTTCCGGATTGGCAGAAGATCTTTGCCGATCTCGGTGTGGTCCGCAGCGGCGGCGACAAGACGACCTTCGACGAAAACGTGCCAGGCGTGGCGATTCGCAATGCGATCACCGCGGCGCGTTGAATCGCGCAGTGTCGAAACTCAAGTTTCTTCCGCACTCCCCGGCTCGATCACCTCGGGCTTGTGCTCGCGCATATGCGTGATCAGATTGTAGACCGAGACGAACGCCGGAAACAGGTTCGACATCACGCCAACCGAGTCGTTCTTGCCCAGCGTGAAGTAGAGCAGCAGCAGCGCGCTGCCCGTGATCGACAGCCACCAGAACGACAACGGCATTACCACGCGGCGGAGTTTCTTCGTCGCGTAGAGCTGTACGAACCAGCGCGCGGTGAACAGGAACACGCCGACATAGCCGATCAGTTTCCACGGCGTTACGCCGATATGATGGATGTGGAACAGTACGTCGTTCATGCGCGCATTCCAGATTTGACTCGAAGACGCGCATTTTAGCTCGCGCCGCGCTCAGCGGATATCGACCACAATGGCGAGATCGAGCCAGCGCAGCATAGTCTTGGCAAAATCGAAGCCGGAGTCGGCCGCCATCGCTGCACCGATCGCGCCATCCATGTCCACTCCGGCCCGCAACTGCTCGAGAGCCGCGATTTCAGCCGCGCTGGATTCCACGACCTCGGCACGCCAATCCGCTCGCACGATCAGCGCGCACTCGCCGCGATCCAGCGATTCCGGGAGCTCAATCGCCGCCGCTGGTTGATGCGCGCGCCAAATGCTGGCGATCGGAAAACGCGATTCGATCCACCCACACGCCGGATGCAGAGCGAACCGCGAAGTGAGCAGAACGTGGGGTGAGATGACTGCCATGCGCTCGCGCAGCAGTGCCGCGGCATCCGGGGCGCAATGCGCGCAATGCACCGCCCACTCCAGCGCCACCACGTCGCACAAGTACGGCAACGCTTGCGCAGGCTCGAACGCGGAAACGAAGCCAGCAAACGACGCTCCAAACCGGTTGAGATCGCCGCTCGTGCTCGGACATGCGCGTCCATATGCGCGAGCGAGCCCGCCAAAGAATTCTTCGCCGACCAGCGCGCGCACGACAGGGAACGCATTGGCCAGCGCTTTTTCCCACGCTGTATGCAGATTGCCTCGGTACAGGATCAGGCGATCGAGTGCTTGCGCGCCGCGATCGCGCAGCGCCAGCAACAGCGCAGGCGCCGGGCTGCCGTCGAGCAGCGTCGTTCCAAAATCCGCTTGCAGGGCCTCAAGCCGCACAGGACTCTCCCTGCGCACAGACGTCGCGGCGCGTTCGCGCGCGCTCGGCTTCATCGAGCAGTACACCGAGGGCCGGCACATCGGTGTCCCATTCGATCAGCGTAGGCACCGCGCCGCAATGCTGCGACGCACGCTCATACAGCTCCCACACGGCATCGGCCACACGCGCGCCATGATGGTCGATCACGGCAAGGTCGGTGACCAGATGTCCCGCCACATGAATTTCTCCGACATGTTCCGGCGCAATCGCGTCGATCTGCGCAGCCGCATCGTCACCGTGATTGCACTGGTTCACATACAGATTGTTGACGTCGAGTAGGATCCCACAACCGGTGCGTCCGGCGAGCGCGTTCAGGAACCCGGCTTCGCCGTAATCGTCGCCGGCGAAGCGCAGGTAGCTCGACACGTTCTCAATCAGCACACGTTTTTGCAGCACATCCTGCATCTGCATCACGCGCTCAGACATCAGGTCGAGCGCCTCGCGCGTCATCGGCAACGGCAACAGATCGTTGAAATTCCGCCCGTCGATCGCGCCCCAGCATAGGTGCTCCGATATCAATACCGGATCGATGCGGCGCACGAGCGCCGCGACACGTTGCAGGTGCTCGATCGAGTAACCCGCCGCCGATCCCAGCGCCAGGCCGACGCCATGCAGGCTGATCGGGTAACGCTCACGCAACCGCATCAAAGCATGCAGGTCGTAGCCGCCGTCGCCGAAGTAGTTTTCGGTATGCGCTTCGAGCCAGTCCACGCAACGCTCGCGCGCCAGCAGTTCGCGATAGTGCGCCGGGCGCAGACCGATGCCGACACCGAGAGGCGAACGCGAGATCGTGGGAGGTCTTTGCATATCTCTATATACGCCTTCCAGCCACAGATGCGGACATCTTCATTCGACGCTCCGCCGCAAGGTTCCTTACACCGGCCCGACGAGTGGGCCATTTGTGTAAGGAATCGCTGTGCACCGCGTCCAATCGGCGAATCGCAATCCAAGGGAGGAAATGGGATGAATTCGATCAAGCCGCGCATCGTCATTGTCGGCGGCGGTTTTGCCGGCGCCAAGCTCACGCGTTTGTTGCAGAAGCGCGCCAAGTTCGCCGATATCACGTTGGTATCGGAAGAAAGCTATACGACATTCAATCCGATGCTCGCCGAAGTCGTCGGCGCGACGGTGTTCCCCGAGCATGTCGTCGCCCCGCTGCGCGAAACAGTCGGCCGCGCGCGTTTCGTCATGGGTACCGTAGGCACGGTCGACTTCGCCAACAAGAGGCTGCGCTGTGACACGCTCAAAGGCGATGTCGAGCTGCAGTACGACCATCTCGTGCTCGCGTTCGGCAATCGTGCCCGCGTGGACCTTATCGCCGGGATGGCCGAACATGCAGTCGTGCTCAAGACTGTCGGCGATGCGATGCATATCCGCAATCTCGTGCTGCGCCGGCTCGCGCAGATCGAGCTCGAAACCGATCCGCAACTGCGCCGTTGCCTCGGTCACTTCGTCATCGTCGGTGGCGGATTTTCCGGCGTCGAAGTGGCCGGTGCCGTTGCTGACAGTCTGCGCGAGATCCGCCGTTTCTACCCCGGCGTGAAAGCCGACGAACTGCGCGTCACGCTATTGCAAAACGTCGATCGCCTGCTCGTCGAACTGCCGCCTTCGCTCGGTCAAGCGGCCGAGCGTTCGCTCACCAAACGCGGCGTCGACGTGAAGACGATGACTGGCGCAAGTGCCGTCGGCGCACGCGATCTGACCCTGGACAATGGCCAGGTACTCAGTGCGGCGACCACGATCTGCACGATCGGTACGACCCCGAACGCGCTGACCGCGCGCCTTGCCGGCATTGCGACCGAGCGCGGGCGCATCGTCTGCAATGCCGATTTGTCCGTGTCGGGCGCCGTTGGCGTGTGGGCGCTCGGCGATTGCGCGTCGATCAAGAACGGCGACGACGGTTTCGCCCCGCCGACCGCGCAGTTCGCCGTCGCCGAGGCGAAACACTTGGCGAAGAACCTGATCGCGCAGGCGCGCGGCCAGGCGACGACACCGTTTTCCTACAAAGCGCGTGGAATGATGGCCACCGTCGGCCACCTCAAGGGCGTAGCGCAGGTTTCTGGTCTGCGGCTCAGCGGGCTCGCCGCGTGGATGTTGTGGCGCGCGTACTACCTCAGCCAAATACCGACATTCGGGCGCAAGTTGCGCATCTTCGTCGAATGGAGCTGGGGCATGTTCTTTCCGCCCGACATCACCCATTTCCGCTTCACGCGCAGCCATGAACTTCTGGAAAGCGATCGCGCTGGCGTAATGCCATCAGCTAACCAATCGCCAAGAAGAAATCCGGCCGCTTCGACTCCGGCGCCGGCGTTGGCGGCAACGACCGTCGCGATAATTTCGTAAAACCACAAAGGACCCATCATGCAGTTCCAGAACAAGACGGCCCTAATCACGGGCTCGACCAGCGGCATCGGACTCGGTATCGCGCGTGCTTTCGCGCGTGAAGGCGCGAACGTCATCCTCAACGGCTTTGGCGACGCAACGGAAATCGAAAAGCTGCGCGCGAGCATCGAACGCGAGTTCGGCGTCAAGGCGCGTTACGACGGCGCCGACATGAGCAACCCGAACGCGATCGAAGCGATGCTGGAGAAAGCCATCACCGAGTTCGGCAGTGTCGACGTCCTCGTCAACAATGCCGGTATCCAGCATGTCGCCCCGATCGAGGAATTTCCGCTGGCGAAATGGGACGCGATCATCGCGATCAATCTCAGCGCCGCGTTCCACACGATCCGCCTGGCGCTGCCGCAGATGAAAGCGCGCAAGTTCGGGCGCATCATCAATGTCGCCTCCGCGCATGCGCTGGTCGCTTCACCGTTCAAGAGCGCCTATGTCGCGGCCAAGCACGGCATTGCCGGCCTCACCAAGACGGTCGCACTGGAAGGCGCCGAACATGGGGTCACCGCGAACGCGATCTGCCCGGGGTATGTGCTGACGCCGCTGGTGGAAAAGCAGATTCCGGACACCGCGAAAGCGCGCGGCATCAGTGAAGCGGCAGTAATCCGCGATGTATTGCTCGCGGCGCAACCGACCAAGCAGTTCGTCAGCGTCGAGCAAGTCGCCGCGCTGGCGTTGTACCTGGCCAGCGATGCGGCCGCGTCGACGACCGGCACGATCATTCCGGTCGACGGCGGCTGGACGGCGCACTGACGTGGCTACCCAGAAGAAATCATCGAACAAGGCGATCAACCTTGCCCTGCAAGGCGGTGGCGCGCATGGCGCATTCGCCTGGGGCGCAATCGACACGCTGCTCGACGACGGCCGCCTCGACATCGAAGCGATCAGTGCCACGAGCGCCGGAGCGATGAACGCGGTCGTGCTCGCCGACGCGCTGACCGATGGCAACCGCGACCATGCGCGCGAGCGCCTGACCGCATTCTGGCGCGCGATCGCCGATGCGGGCGCGAAATACAGCCCGGTCAAACCGCTGCGCGACTGGACCGGGCGTACGTTGCCGATCGAGCAATCGCCGTTCTACTGGATGTTCGACACGATGATCCGCGTGTTCTCGCCCTACCAACTCAATCCGCTCAACTTCAACCCGCTGCGCGAAGTGCTCGAACAGCAGGTCGACTTCGAGAAACTGCGCAAGACCAAAGGTATCAATGTGCACTTGTGTGCCACGAACGTCGAAACCGGCAAAGTTCGCATATTCAATCGCACCGAACTGACGGCTGATACCGTGCTCGCCTCGGCTTGCCTGCCATTCCTGTTCCAGACGATCGAGATCGACGGATCGCATTACTGGGACGGCGGCTATATCGGCAATCCGGCGATCTTCCCACTGATCTATGGCTCCAAGAGCCGCGACGTCGTGATCATTCATATCAATCCGATCGTGCGGCCGGGCGTGCCGAAAACCGCGCCGGAGATCCTCAATCGCATCAACGAAATCAGCTTCAATTCGTCGCTGATGCGCGAGATGCGCGCAGTCGCCTTCGTCACACGCCTGATCGAGCAAGGCAAGGTCGAGGCCTCGGAAATGAAGCAGATGCTGATCCACTCGATCCGCGACGACGAGATGATGACGGCGCATTCGGTCGCCTCGAAGCTCAGCCCGGATTGGGACTTTCTGTGTGGGCTCAAGGACAGTGGCGGCGCCGTAACCGAACGCTGGTTGCGGGCGAATTTCGATTCTATCGGCACTCGCTCCTCGGTCGATCTGGACGCGGAATTTCTTTGAACCTGTATCTTTTTTAGGAGAGATTGGATGAATCGCGAACAAATCCTTGCCAGTGCTTCGATGCCGATCGCGAGCCCGTCGTATCCGCGTGGGCCGTATCGCTTCATCAACCGCGAATACTTCATCGTCACGTACGAGTCCGATCCGGCGGCGATCCGCGCTGCACTGCCCGAGCCGCTGGAACCGGACGGATCGAACACCGTGCTGTATGAATTCATCCGCATGCCGGATTCCTCGGGTTTCGGCGACTACACCGAATCGGGCATCGTGATCCCGGCCAAGTTCGGCGACGAGCCTGTCAATTTCACCGCGCAGATGTATCTGGATTGCGATCCGCCGATCGCCGGCGGCCGCGAGATCTGGGGCTTTCCGAAGAAGCTCGCTTCGCCGCGCCTGGGCGTCGCCAACGGCACCCTGACCGGACGCCTGGAATTCTCGGGTCAGCCGGTTTCGATTGCGACAATGGCGTACAAGCATGAGTGTCTCAAGCACTGCCCGGACGATCTGGCACGCTGCGACTTCCACGCGCTCGAGCACAAGCTCGGCAAGACTCAGGTGAACCTCAAGCTGATTCCGCACGTCGATGGCAGCCTGGCGATCGCGCAACTGGTCGCGTACAACCTCTGCGACATCACGATCAAGGGCGGCTGGCTGAGCCCTGCGCGCCTGCACCTGATCCCGCACGCGAA
>Ga0163163_10001082_pt1 | contig 23119 bp, 19 predicted proteins | sample S65metaG_FD_119766 | JGI IMG/M metagenome (GOLD analysis project Ga0163163, IMG submission 119766) | Switchgrass rhizosphere microbial communities from Kellogg Biological Station, Michigan, USA - S6-5 metaG | ecosystem: Host-associated > Plants > Roots > Rhizosphere > Soil | place: USA...
GACAGCACCGGCCCTCTCAGCGAGGTTTAATCATGAGAAATGTTTCTACTGTAGGCGCGGTCTATGACCGCGCATTTGTCCCACACAATTGCGAAGTTCGCTCGGTCATAGACCGCGCCTACAGTAACAGAGTCCGTTTCTATGCCGCTGTTCTGGCGTTGCTGCTGGGTTCAGTAGTCAGCCTCAGTGCCCAGTCAAAACCAGTACCGGCCACACCTTCAAAAGAAGACGTGAATCGTCGAGACCCGGACGGCAGTACTCCGCTGCAGTGGGCTGTCTACGATGAAAGCACCACAGAGGTCCGTCGTCTACTGAAGGCCGGCGCGAATGTTTCTCTGGCCAACAACTACGGTGCTTCTCCCATGAGTCTTGCTGCCGAAGTTGGAAATGCGGAGCTCCTGAAATTGCTGCTCGACGCTGGCGCCAATGCGGACTCACCCAATCCCGAAGGACAAACGGCACTCATGGCCGTCGCGAGAACAGGTAATGTCGCCGCAGCACAGCTCCTGATCGATCACGGCGCAACAATCGACGCGAAGGAGAAATGGGGCGGACAGACCGCACTGATGTGGGCGTCTGCGCGTCGACATCCGGAGATGATGAAGCTCCTGATCGCGAAAGGCGCCGACGTCAATGCCCGTTCGATCAATCGTGACTATCAACGTCATGTGACCGCTGAAGGGCGTCCCAAAAATCTGGACACCGGCGGACTGACTCCGCTGCTGTATGCCGCACGGGAGAACTGTCTTGCCTGTGTGAAGGTGTTGCTCGATAAGGGCGCGGACATCAATCTGCCCGATCCGGATGGGGTTTCGCCGCTGCAAGTGGCGATCATGAATGCGAACTGGGATCTCGCGAAGCAACTGATCGTCGCCGGCGCCGATGTCAATCAATGGGACATGTACGGTGAAGCGCCGCTGTACACGGCAATCGGCCTGCGCACCAAGCTCGACGGCGGTCATGCATCCATCGATCCCCAGAATGAAACCGACGGCATGACGATCATTCGAATGCTGCTCGATCGTGGCGCCGATACGAACATGCAGCTTTTCTTCCGACCCGCCGGCCTGAGCGGCAAGACCGTGACGCGGGGTTCCACGCCATTGATCCGTGCGGCCACGAATGCGGATATGGATGTCGTCAAACTGCTGCTGGAACACGGAGCCGACGTCAACCTGCAGATGGCCGACCGGCAGACTCCGACGATGGCCGTACTCTCCGGCCGTGCGAACGAGAAGCAGGCTCTGGAATTTATTCGCCTCTTCCATCAAGCCGGTGAAACTGTCAACGTGATTGCACTGGTCAATCATCGAGAGGAAACTCGCGGTGGAACGGCGCTGCACTACGCGGTGCGAAAACGCTATAAGGACGTCATCAAGGAACTCGCGTCATATGGCATCGATATGAATGCCAAGGATCAGGACGGGCTCACGGCACTCGACTACACACAGTCGCGCGGGTTCATGCCCTTCATGGCGCTGCAGACTCCGAAGTACAACGACGTCGCGACACTTCTTAAGGAACTTGGCGCGACGGTGGAAGCTGCCAAAAATCCAGTATGGCCGGTTCTGGGTCCGCCTCAGGGAGTCGACGCGGATATCTGGCCGATTGGAGAAGCGAAGGTCCATGAACCGTTCTACACGCACGAAAAGAACTAGGACTTCGATTTCGGATTTTTCGCGGCGGCAATTTCTATGGTCCGGCGCCGCTGCGCTCAGCACTTCCCTGCTGCCGGGTTATTTATCGGGCGCTCCCCAGGCTGCTGCTCCACCAATCTCATCAACGGATCTCGGCAGCCTTAAATTAATTCAAGGGGCCGGTTGCAATGTAATCGCCATGCACGGTGAAGACGGCGCGCTCATGATTGACGGCGGTCTTCGGGCCAACTCGGACGCGTTGCTCAAGGCCGTGCGCGAGGCTACGGCCAACAGCCGCGTCCACACGCTGATCAACACACACTGGCACCCGGAACAGACCGGTGCGAACGAAGCCGTTGGGAAAGACGGTGGCGTGATCATCGCGCACGAGAAGACGAAGATGTACCTCAGCAGCACGGTGAGTTCGGTCACCTTCCAGGGCCGACGGCCGCCGCTGCCCGAGTCCGCGCGGCCAAACAAGACCACGCGAAGTGACGATTCAATCATGTTCGCCGGACAGCGCGTCGAGTACAGCTACCTTCCCGCAGCGCACACCGACGGCGATCTCTTTGTCCACTTTCCCGGGCTGAACGTTCTGGTTACCGGCGGAGTTGTTTCCGGTGAAGAGTGGCCGATACTCGACTACATCAACGGTGCGTGGCTGGGTGGCCGCGTTCGCGCAATCGAGAGGCTCGCGGAAATTGTCAAACCCGATACTCGCGTCGTACCCGCAAATGGCCGCGTGATTACAGGCCGCGACATTGTGCGCCAGCGCGATATTTATCGGGAACTGTTCCAGACCATGATCGCCGATATGAACAAGGGGTTCGGCCCGGAAGATGCCGCGAAGCAAAACGCTCTCAGCAAATACTCGGCCGAGTTCGGCGATGCTTCGACCTTCCTCTACGGCGCTTATCGAAGCATGCTCATCGCCTACGTCCCCGATTGAATTCAGGGGACGGGGATATGAATCCCCCCGTCCCCTCATTCCCCCAAAGGTTTTTCCCTGACGATGGCAGCAATCAACGCCGACCAGCGGGTATTCCGGAGGCTGCTTAGAATTTGCCGCGCGCGCATCAGGGACTCGGGGGTCCCTCGGGAGGAACTCGCGGATCCGCCGGATGAATAGGCCAATAATCCTTCCGTTATCGTTGTACGAAAAGCGTCCGGACGTTGGAGCAGAACCTTGCGCAGCTCGACGACGCCGTTGGTCGAACTGCCGTCCACAAATGTTCCCGACGCGTCAACAGGTCCCGCTTGATCAACCGTGCGCCAGCGGCCGATGGGATCGAAATTCTCCAGCGCATAACCGAGCGGAAAAAAGTTTTGGTGGCAGGTGACGCAGGGCTCGATGGGCAGAGCGCGTGTTTGGGGCGTTATCGGCAACTCCGGCTTCACTGGCTGGGCACCTGGAAACGGCAGCGGCGCGGGAGCTCCCAGGAAGTGCTTGCGCACCCAGATTGCTCGAGTCGCCGGCGTGGTGTATCCCGCATCCAGGCCATGCTGATGTCGGGATGTCACCATCAGAATGCTTCCCTGTCCGAGAAGTCCAGCCCGTTCCGGCGAGGACAAGCGAACGCGGCGGAAGTTCGGTCCAGTGACGTTGGGAATGTCGTAGTGCCGGGCAAGCTGCTCATTGAGGAACGTGTAGTCGGCGCTCCAAAGCTCGATAGGGTCCCGATCGTCGCGAAGCTGACTGAGTAGATACAGCTCGGTTTCCTTTGCGAGCGAATCGCGCAATGAGACGTCGTAGTCGGGAAAGTATTTCTTATCCGGATCCGCGTTGCCGAGTTTGTCGAGTCCCAACCATGGAAAGAAGAAGCGAGACACAAATGCCTCAGCACGATTGTCCGCGAGCATTCGGCGAATCTGGCTTTCGAGCGTGGCGGGTTCGATCAACCGGTCGCGCCGCGCGTCTTCCAGCAGCGACGCGTCGGGTGCACCGTTCCAAAGGAGAGTCGCAAGACGTGAGGCGATCTCCAGACTCGTGGCAGTTGTGTCAGGTTTCGCAGTTGCGCCAAGGGCTTGTTCGATGGAAGCGAGTACCGCATCATACTTCGCACGATCGGGGCGCGCTGCGCCAACCGGCGGCATCGTTCCGGCCTGGAGCTGGCGGTAAGCCCGCGACCACGCGTCCGGACTGGCTGCTATCTTTGCTGCGTCGAACTGGTCGAGTAGCGCTCGTGACGGCGATCGCATGCTCCCGTTGTGACAGCCGGAGCAATAGGTATCAATAACCCTCGACACATTCGGGGTCGGGGCCTGCGTTTGTGCGCCGCCGATGAGCGAACGACTCGCGAGAACGGTTGCGACAATGACAATTGACGAGACAATGCGCATGGAACCTCCGTTGTGGCAGTAACAATAGGGAGCCGGGAGGAACAAGTCATCACAGGGATGTCCCGTCTTTGCAAAATCTTTGTAATTCGAGGGACGGGGGAATGGATTTCCCGCTGGGGAATTCATTTCCCCATCCTCCGAATTCTTATATGCTTCGGCGATGCGACGCACATCTCATTCCTTTGGGTACGTCATTCTGGGGACGTTTCTCCTTTCCACTTCATTATTTGCTCAGTGGATCAAATATCCGACTGCGGGCGTTCCACGGAAGGCCGACGGCAGTGTAAACATGGCTGCGCCCACTCCACGAATGGCGGATGGGAAGCCCGATTTCTCCGGGATATGGATGACTGGGGAACCGAATCGCCCAGCGACGGGAGGCGTGGGTCCCATCAACGCAAATGCCGGTCCAGTGCCGGTTTCCGACGACAAGCCTGGAGATCCCAAGACCATCACGGCATCACGTCAGATGTCGAATATCGGCGTGGACATTCCGGGAGGCCTGCCCTACCAACCGTGGCTCATCCCGATCGTCAAGGAGCGAACCGCCAACCTCGCGATCGGCGATCCCCACATCCGTTGCCTGCCGGACAATTTTCTTCGCGCTTACGGCCTGCCGCATTTGCTGAAGTTCGTGCATACCCCAGGTCTTCTGGTGGTGCTCAACGAAATGAACGCGGGATACCGTCAGGTATTCACCGATGCGCGCCAGCTTCCCGAAGATCCGACGCCTTCATGGCAGGGATATTCTTCGGCGAAATGGAATGGGGACACGATGGTGGTCGACACCATCGGTCTGCGCGACGACACATGGATCGACTGGAATGGAAGCGTGCTGACCGAAGCAGCCAAAGTGCGGGAGCAAATCCGGCGGCCGGACTTCGGACATCTCGAAATCGTGGTTACCGTGGATGATCCCAAGGCATACACAAAACCCTGGACCGTCACGTTGAAACAGAGAATCGTTGTCGACACCGACCTGATCGATGAAATCTGCCTGGAAAACGAAAAGTTTCTCGAGCATGTGAAGTGATTCGCCAATGAAACTTCATTGAAGAAATATTTATGGTACCCCTCACCCGGCCCGCTGGCGCGGGCCACCCTCTCCCGTTGGGAGAGGGATTCGCTCGAAACATTTTCCTTAGCGAACCGGTGCGACGGGAAGAATGGTTGGCGCGCAACCCGTGCATGGCGCATACGGCGTCAGGAAGAAGTTATTTGGGTCGGCGACGAGTGCTCCCTTTAGGTTGGGCGGAATGGGCACCGCAACGCCGCCCACGGACATCACCTTAAAGCCAGCGGCCTTCATTGCAGCCACCATGACATCGACATCCTGCACGCGCAATTGAAGACGAGCAGCGCCACGGTCCTGAATCTTCATGAGTAGCGGCATGCGATCGACGCCCTTGAACTCGACGAATTCGATCCACAGCATCGATCCCGGCGCCTGCACGCGGCTTCGGCGGACTTGAGCGGCGGAGAGCCCCGTGAGGGCACGCATCGGAGCGTCCGCCGCGAATGCGGATTCACCTTCTACGGTGAATCCGAGAACGTCGTGGTAGGCGCGCGTAGTCCCGTCCATGTCGTTGACGGTAATCAGGATCCGCATGTCGAGAATGTCGTTCGCCGGTGCAGTACCCGCTGTGGCAGCGGAAACCGACTGCCGAAGTTCGATAAACCGGCGATCGATATCCCGGATCAGGATCGCTCGCGTGCCGTCTGCGAATGCAACCGGCTTGCCGCCAGGCGTCTCAACCGTGGCTTTCGCCTGCGTCGCGCGCGCTAGCGCGACGTCGAGATCCCGTACCAGGAGCACGAGCGTGGCGTTGCCCGGATCCTGCATCCTCAAATTGATTGTCTGGTGCGGCACGTTCTGAATTTCCATCAGTTCCACCGTGACGCGTGTACCCGGAATGCGCGCAGATTGATGCCGCTCCTTTGCCCCGGCGATATCGAACATGTCAAACAGCTGGGAATTCGCCGGATTGTACGTCCGCTCTCCGGTAGCCGGGAGCGCCGGGACTTCCATGCCGAAGGCATCGTGGTAAAACGCCAGGGAGCGATCCATGTTTTCAACAAACGCGGTGAACGCTCCGGTACCGAGGACCGTTGCTTTTGCAGCGGACGGTGCCTGACCGAACGCTACCGCACTTGCGAACACCGCAATGAGTACAACCACAGGAATCCGACGTGAAGTCAATCGCACGATGTCTCCCTCCGCGCGTTATTAGACACCAGCTCGGTGCGTCGAACGCAAGCTTTCCCTTTTACAGGTAGTGCTCTAGATTGAAGCGACGTTCCGAAACTGCCCTCCTAAGTTAGGAGGGCAGTACGATCGCGACGAAGTCGAGATCGTACCGGGGGGTGGTTCCAAAGCCCCATCCTTACAAGGTTCGCTTAGGAACCACCCCTCGCGGGATGCGCTTCGCGATCCCGCTGCCCTCCTAACTTAGGAGGGCATTTTGCTCGCCAGACTTCAAACCAGACAACTACCGGCTGGACTTCTACCTGGTAGGCACGTGTTGATTCCATGGCGCCACGTTCTGCTCGTATTCCATGGGATCGCCGAAGCCCTCTGCCTTCACACCAAGACGGCGCAAGGCATCCAATGCCATCAGCCTCCGATGCGCGTTGAACGTCATGATGTGCGCAAACACGCCTCCGAATGTGAAGGTTTCTGCCGGCTCACAAAGGGCATCCACAAATGTGTCGTCCCACGCTGCACGCTGACCGACGTCACTGAACATGTGGTGCAGGTCGTTATCGACTTTGTTGAGGCGTGTGAGCATGGCCGCCGGCGATCGACCTGCGGCCGGAGTGCCGTTGATCGTGGGCATATCCCGTCCAGCGATGGCGGCTGCCCAGACTTCCTTTGTGAACACGATATTTTCGAGAATTCCCCGCAGCGTGCTCAGGGACTCCCGCCACGGAAGTATTTCCACAACGGCGCTCAATGGCCGGTCGAGCTGTTCATCAGTCAAACCACCCGCGTACTCCAGAAGTTTTCGTGTATGCCAGGAATCGTTCCCCGCAAAGCGATCGTAGAGGTCCATATCATTTGCTCCTTTCGAAATGGAACCTGCGGCATAGAAGTGAATACGATTAGGCGACGGAAGATGGATCGGCGAGATGCGCATTCTCCGGTACAGACTCGGCGATGTATGAAACGCTTTCCGAAAGGCCCGTGTAAAAGCCTCCAGAGATCCATAGTTCGCATCGAGAGCGATTTCCGTAACCGGACTTTCGCTGTAAACCAGTTGAAATGCGGCTCGCTCGAGCAACAATCGGCGTCTCATTGCAGCAGGAGTCTCTTCCACCACTGCACGAAAAATCCGATGGAACTGCGTCCGGCTTTGGTATGCCAGCCGAGCCAGGTCCTCCGTCTTCCGGTTTCCGTCCAATGCACCGAGCATCACACCGGATAACCGGTCCAGGTTGTTTTTCTTTTCGGTATTCACGCCACACGTTCCTTGTGTACGGCATCGTAAATCAGGTTCAGTGAGCTTCGCCTGATCTTCCGTACCGAATTACTTCATTTTCGTGAGCATCCATTGAATGACGCGATCCTCCGTGACCTGAGGCAGACGGTTGTAGTCCCACGGCTCATCCAGCATGACGTTGTCGACCGCACTGTACAGGCGGTAGATCTTCTTCGCCTGATCCACGGCGAGTCTCACATCCGCTGGTATCGCATCGCGGTCGAACTGCGGCGAGAGGATATAGATGGGTCGTGGCGCGATGGCGGCGATCAGTTCGTCATAGTCGTACGGTAAGCGTGATTCCTTGCCGGCGAACGCGCCCATGCGAGGCAGGAGATCGTGCTCCCGAAAATATCGGGCGATGCCGCCGGTGCCCTTGTTCTCCGTGTCGGTGCGCATCGGCGTGAAGCCATTCAGGCTCACAACACCCTTAACGCGCGAGTCGAGAACCGCAGTATGCAACGCGAGATTCGCGCCCATGGAATAGCCGAACAGATAGATCCGACTGGAATCAACCATGGCCTCTTTGGAAACTGCATCAATGGCCGCACGCGTGTCGTCGACCATGTGACCCATCTGGGACCAACGCGGATATTTGTTGTAGAACGCGGCGGCCTCGACCTGTCGCGAACCGAAGCCGGATTGGTCGAATGCGAGAACGGCATATCCGGCCTGCGCCAGCGCCAGCACGGGATGAAGATCGTAATGATAGACCCAGCTATAACCGAGCGAAGAACTGTAGCCATGCAGCCAGATCACAGTCGGCAATTTCGTTCCGGCCGCTACGTTGCTCGGTGTAAACAGATCCGCTTCGATGGCGCCGAAACCAGACGGACTGGGAATGGTGATTTTACGCGTCGTTATTTTCTGGACGGCCGTGCTGATCCATCCATAGGAATTGCCGCTGGCTTTTGTGCCGTGAATGTCGTCGAAGAGCGTCGACGTGGTAGTAGCTGCAGGGGCTCCGCCATTTCCACCGCGGCCGCCCCGTGGCGGAGCCGCAGGCTGCGAGGTATCGCCCAGTTTCGGAAGCGGAAAGGGATTGACGAGTGTGCCGGGCGTTTTGTCTCCCAACATCCATTCCACGGATTTGCGGATGTCTGCCGCTGTTTTCTCCCAGGCTGCTACCGACGTGTCGGTGAGTTTGTGTCCACGATACTTTGAAACGTCATCGGTCTCTTTGACCTGGGCCTTCCATTTGTCGTAATCCCACGGATAGACAAATTCATTGGCCCATTTCGTTGTGGATCTGCCGAATTGGAAATCGAGCCAGTTCATGGCGGCCTGCACATCATTGGCGCCGTGATAGCCGGGACTGTGCATGATGCCCAGTGCATCGGATTTTCCCAGCAGGTCATAAGCGCGCAGCGCGGATCGATACGCCTGCTCCATGGGCCAGGGCTGGCTGACTTCATCATTGTTGCCATACGTGATCAGGAGCGCGCGCGGAGCGACCAGGGCCACGAGTGAGTTGCCATCGACCGGCAGACGATCCTCACGACCGGTAAAGAATCGAAGGCGCGGGACGAACCAGGTGGGAAAGTTTCGCGTGGTGCTTTCGATGCTTTCGCCAAATCCGCGTTCGCTTCCCAGCCGCCATGGCATCACGCCCCCGACTCCAGTGCTGCCGGGGATGACGGCCGCGATGCGGGAGTCAAGGATCGCGGCAACCAGCGCCATTTTGCCGTCGCGCGAATAGCCGTTGAGAGCGATATGTTCCTTGTCGACCTGCGGCAGCGTGACGAGATAATCCACCAGCAGCTGAGCAGACCACGCGCGGCGGGGAAGATCCGCGAAATCAAAATCCGGATAGAGCGGAACGTACGCGTTCGCATCGTTCTGGCCGTCGTTGCCGGCGAAACCGGAAGCGATGTAACCGCGAGCGAGCGCGACTCCGCCGAAGCCGGCAGTGCCAGGAGCGGCAATGCTTGGGCTGATCATCACCGGAAAAGGACCCGCACCAGCTGGAATGGTAATGGTAGCCCGAAGCGTGGCCTTTCGATCGGGACCGAACTCGAGGCGCAGATTCCGAGTGATCTGGCCATTGGCGTTGTCTTCGCTGAGAACGACAACGTTATCGAGTTTGGGCTTGGGTGGGAATGTGCCCAGATCATATTTCTGCTCGAGCGCGAGGAGTTCGGCCCGGCGTGCTTTCCAATCCGCGGCAGACTTCACCATATGACCATCCACAAACCGAAGCGGATCGGGCAGCCCATTGATTTTTGGAAGCGCGTCGAAGTCTGGAGGCAACTCGCTGGTGCGCTGCAGCCATGTGTTGAATGATGGAACAGCGGGCAGTGTTTGAACGAGCTTGTCCATGTAGGCTCTGCGCTCTTCGGGAGTTGTCGCGACGGAAGACTGAGCGATTACAAGTAATGCCACAAGGGCCACAAGTCGCGTTTGTCGTTTCATGGTTCCTGCTCCCTCTTCATTCGATATTTCGCTGCGTATGGTAACGGGAATTGTGGGGACGCGGGAATGAATTCCGCATCGTAGTCTGGTTGAATTCAGAGATCGGAAACTCCCCTCCTGAGTCAGGAGGGGTGGCCCATCTCTTGATGGGCGCCGGGATGGTTCCAAAGCAGTAACTCTGCAGGTTGGCGGCTCTGGAACCACCCCTCGCGGGATCTGCTTCGCGATCCCGCTGCCCTCCTGAGTCAGGAGGGCAATTTCCGGATACCAGGTTTCAAAGTGGCCCCCGAATTCAATCGGTAAAGACTGTCAACTTGCGTGATTGAATCAGCCACTTTCCGTTCCGCTTGACGAGGTGGTCCTCGGAGCGGCCCATGGCGACCGCGTTCATCCTGCCGTCCTTGTCGCGACGCACGGTCTGCCAGTACGACTGATGCAGGGCCTCGTTGGCTTTCGGGAAGGTGATGCGCACGTTGCTGATCACGTGATACAGGTTCGACGGCGGCAGTCCCTTCGCTTTGTCGTCGTCTCGGCGCTTGATGAGGTTCGTGACAATCCCGCGAATTTCCTCGTGTCCCCTGCTGATGGTTCCATTCGAGTCGATGACGGCATCATCGGCAAATACAGCGACGTATCCTTCCGCATCGAGTGAATCCACGGTCCAGACGTAACGTGCCATCACGTCTTCGACCGCAATACGGTCTTCGTAGGTTCCGAGCTTTTCCTGCGCGGTGACAAGCACCGGTGCGCTGATCAACACAATGGTCAGCGCAATGAGCGGGGCGTGAAGCAGTCGCATGGCTTGTGTCCTCCATTCGGTCCGCCTATGATACGTCACCATGCGTCCACGACAAGTGCTCACACTCGTCCTTTCTATTGGTTTCTTCATTGGAATGCGGGCTGCGGCTCAGGTCGCGCCCTCCGATGACCTGACTGCAATTCGGACTCGATTGACGCAGATTGAACTCCGCCTTCACAACGCGCAGGCTCTTCGCGACATTAAACGCCTCCAATACAGTTATGCCCACTACGCGGAGTCCGGACTCTGGTTCGACCTCGGCGACCTCTTCGCCACCAACGGCGTCGCGCATTACGCGCAAGGCGACTTCCGAGGTCCGGAGGACCTGCGAAAGTTTTATCTTCAGGAGCTTGGTCGCGGACAGTTGGGATTGGCGGAGGGCCGTATCTATCCGCATATCATGATTCAGCCCGTGGTGACTGTTGCAGAGGATGGGAAAACTGCAAAAGGCCGATGGCATGTGATCGCGATGCTTGGGGGGTTTGGCGCGAATGCTTCATGGGCCGGCGTCGTCTATGAAAATAAATACGTGTTCGAGAACGGCGTCTGGAAAATCAGCGAGCTCAGTTACAACTCTCAATACAGCGGACGTTACAGCCCGCCTGGTTTGACGTTGTCGAAGTGGGACCTTCCGTATCACTTCACACCGGAATCCGCGGGCTCCCCTGCGGGGAATTCCGACCGCCACGTTCCGGTCAATACCCCGCTCGATTCCGCGAACTTCGAGAAACTGCAGGAGCGGTGGGTTGAACTTGCCCGCAGCGCGCAACAACTCCAGGACGAAACAGACGTGCTGAACCTGCAGCACAGCTATGGTTACGCCTTCGATCAGAAGATGTGGCCCGAGGTCGCGGATCTCTTCGCCAGCGACGGAACCATGGAGTCGGGTCAGCGTGGCGTATATGCCGGCAAGGATAGAATCCGCCGGGCTCTAATTACAATTGGTGGCGAACGCATGGGCAGCGACGAGGTTAACGATCACCTTCAACTCGCTACAGTGGTTCACATTGCTCCGGATGGAAGGACGGCGAAGGCACGCGGAATCGAGTTGTCGGTATCCGGCGTTAAAGGGAAAACGGCACAATGGGAAGAAGGTATCTTCGAGAACGACTACATCAAGCAGGATGGAGTCTGGAAAGTCCACGCGGTGCATTACTTCCCGAGAGTCATCACGGATTACGAACTGGGCTGGGCCAAAGACGCAAAACCGGCCGCGAAAGCCAGCACCGTGTTTCCGCCGGATCGCTCGCCGACGGAACCATACGGAATATATCCAAAGATGTACTACCCGCGATTCCATTACACAAACCCGGTAACTGGTTTGCCTGTTCAATATCCTCCCGCTATCTCGGCAACTGTGGAGGACTCGTATTTGAAGCCGGGAACTTCGAGTTCCGCTTCGCTGCCTGGTCCACCAAAGAGCGTGAAGGAATTCGCCGCGCGGCTCACCGGAGTGGAACGTCAAATCCAATCGAGCATCGCGTATGATGCTGTCGAGAATCTCGCGAGCGCTCACGGCTTTTATCTGGACGATTCCAGGGATGGACTGAAACAACTCTTCGTGAGTACGTCAGATCCCGGCTTGCTGTCGAATCCCGAAACGGCAAGCTGGTCTGCGATCCATCAAACCGTTCAACCGATAATCCGACTTTCGTCGGATGGCAAATCCGCGACGATTCGAGCGCGTCTGCTGAAGGTCGGCAAGGCCGGTGACCTTGCCAGCGGGTCGTATGAAGGCCGGGCGATTAACCGCGACGGGATTTGGAAACTTCAAAACCTGACTCTAAAACCGGCATGGTCATCTCCGTTTACTCGCTGGGAAGCTGTGATTGAACGGAAGCGCTAGGAATTTGTACTCCCGTCCTCCGAATTTCCTATAATGCGTGGCCGAGGAGGAATCCCATGTATCTCATGCGAGTCGGCGGCATTGCCGCTATCCTGGTTTTGGCCGTCTGCGCTTTATCACCGATGCTGGCGCAGCGAGCGCCGGTCGGGCCCATCCCTGCGGATTGCAATCGCGCATGTCTTGAAGGTCTCATCAATCAGTATCTCGACGCCGTGATGGCGCATGATCCGAAGGGACTGCCGCTTTCCGCCGACGTGAAGTACACCGAACAGGAACAGATCATGACGGTCGGCGATGGCTTCTGGAAGACGGTCACCGGCCGTGGAAGCTACAACCACTATTTCGCGGATCCGATCGGTGGCGAAGCGGGATGGATGGGAACGATGCGCGAGAAGGCCGGCCTGCTGTTGATGACCGTTCGGCTGCGTGTGCAACTGGGTCGGATCACCGAGATCGAAACGTCGTACTTCCGCGCCGGCGGCGGCGGCCCGAACAACATCGCGGCGATGGACAACCTGAAGCAGCCGGAAGCGCTCTGGCTGCAGCCGATTCCGCCCGCACAGCGCGCATCGCGGCAGCACCTCATCACAATTGCCAATGCCTACTTTGAAGCGGTGCAGAAGAATGACGGTAAGGGATTCTATCCGTTCACCGACGATTGCGACCGCATCGAGAACGGCTCTCACACGACGAACACCCCCAGTCCGACTCCCACAACACCTGGCGGCTTCAACTACATGGGCGCCAGCTGCAAAAAGCAGCTCGAGAGCGGGTATCTGGGCATCGTCAACAACGTTCACCATCGGCGGTTTCCGCTGATCGACGAAGAGCGCGGCGTCGTTTGGAGTAACTGTGTCTTCGACATGGATGGCACCGTGGCTCAAATCAAATTGAACACGGGCGAGACGGCCGACATGAGCAGTTTCGCCGGCCGCGCATCGAGCATTCACGTGACCGAGGCGTTTCGTATCGAGAACAATCTCATCCGTCGCGTGGAGATGATTGGCACGGGCGTGCCGTATCACTTCAATTCATCGTGGAGCCCGGTACTGAGCGGGAAATAGAAGTGACTCCGTTACTACAGGCTTTGTAGGCCCTGAAGGAAAGGAAGACCAGATCTCTCTTCTCCTGCGGAATTGGCCACTCTTCATAGCCGGTGGCCTTACGAGCTTTGGCCAGCGCCAAAGCCTCGCGCCTCCAGAAGCGCCTCAGTTCGTCGAGATACTCCTGGATCTTACCTGGACTGCGCCGGGCGCTGGCGCTTTCCACGAGAGTGAGGATGAGTTCTTCCATCGCTTGCGCGGATTCCCCTTTAAAGAATGTGCCCCAGGCTCCAGCCCACTTCGGCGCCAGCCTTCTAAAGCTGACGACGTAGCTGTACCTGGGAATTCGCTTTCGATAATTTGAAGGATTGACGTGACCGATAAACTTCAGCAGTCGCATCAGCGCGAAGAATGCGTCACCGGTGATGCGTCTGGAGCGAAACGCGCCGTGAAACTCAAAGCCGGGACATTCCTTCAGGACGGCATCCGGATTGGTCGTCATGCAGAACTCGATGTTGCCGTTCTCGGAACGAATTCCAATCAGCGGATAAAGAAACGAATACGCGCCCACGATGTTCCATCGCGGCCGATGCTTTTGAATCAGCATCGTCTCCGTGAGACACGCGTCCAGATGCGTCTGCGCACACTGGATCTCAATGCGGGTGGCTTCCTTCACGATTCCACGCATACGGCGATATTTCTTTCGCCGTATGGTGCTGCGGTATTGCGACAGGCGGCGTTTCAGGTTTATGGCCTTACCGACATAAATCAGTTCGGACTCCTGATCGTAAACGAGGTAAACGCCGGGAGAGGTGGGCAGGGACTCCAGGAATTCCTCGCCAAATTTCCGGTCGAAACTTCCGACGGTCATGGCCCATAGTAAGAGAATTGCGGGAACGGGGCCGGGAATTTGTCATTAGCCAATGGCGAATTGGCATTTTTCATTTGTGGAAGGAGTCTTCTGTTCCCTTTCGCTCGGATGACAAATGACAATTGAACCATGAGCGGAGCGAACGCAAGCCCGACAGGGCGCAGCCATCAAGAAATGAACAATGACAAGTCCCCTTTCGATGGGACACTGAAAAAGGCGTGCGCGTTCGAATAACCGATATCCGCGACCATTCTGTACGGGAACTCAATTTGCCATTGGCCTCTTGTGATATGCCCGGCTGGCAGAGTGGCGTTGTCGGCTGGTCGATTGGGCCGAAAGGATCGGGCGCGCCGATCGAACTCGACGAACCGATGGCCGAGTGCCGGGTCGGCGTCTTCCGCGCCAGCTTCCAGGTGCTGCTTTGGGGAGTGGCGAAAACACTTCCCGACATCTGGCTCTTCCCAATAGGCATGTCGACAAGCAGGCTTGTGCCAATCGAGCCGGAGCGCTGGCTAATGGTAGAACGAGAGGACCTGGGCCGCGTCGCGATGGGTGGAAACGTCCGGTTGCGAATCGATCAGAGTCCCATCCGGTTCGGGAACTATATTCTGGAGTGTCTGAAGACCGCCGAGCCCTCCGAAGGATGCTGCGCATTCTGCAGCGAGCCGCTTCACATGTATTTTCGCGTGGGAAGTCAGCAGGCCTGTCCGGCATGTACGGAAAAGTTCAAGCAGGAGACACGCGCCAGTCTTGACAGATATTATCGTCGAGCCCTGCGAGACGGAATTGTTGTAGCCCTCGTGGGTGGAGCGATTCACGGTGTTTTTCTTGCTGCCGTGCATGTGTCATTCGGATCGATCTTCATTGGAATTCTCGTCGGCATTGCGATGAGAATCGCTTCGAAAGAATCCGCTGGAATCCGATATCAGCTGACAGCGGTTCTGCTCACGTTCGTTGCGGGGTCGCTGCCATGGTGGCGCGGATTGCTCCCAGGTACGGGTTCAACCATGGCTGCGATATATCTCGCAATTGGCATGGTGGCAGCATGGACGGTGACGGCACGAAACATTCCGACCGCGATTCACGGCCCATTTGAATTCCGCGGACGGGGCAATTAATTCCCCCGTCCCTCGAATTCCCCCGTTAAGATACTAAATCACGTCCTGACGGGGACGATGACAATGCTGTCTCTTAAGGTGAGGATTTGTAGTGATCAGCGATCTTAAAAAAATACGAAATATCGGAATCAGCGCGCACATCGATTCCGGAAAAACGACACTGACCGAACGGATTCTTTATTACACGAAGCGGATCCGCGTCATCCATGACGTCAAGGGAAAGGACGGCGTCGGGGCAAAGATGGACTCGATGGATCTGGAGCGCGAGCGCGGCATCACGATCCAGTCCGCGGCAACGTTCTGCGAATGGGCCGGCCACTTCGTCAACATCATCGATACCCCGGGACACGTCGATTTCACGATTGAGGTCGAACGCTCACTCCGCGTCCTGGATGGAGCCATCCTGGTGCTGTGCTCTGTTGCGGGCGTGCAATCCCAGTCCATGACCGTCGACCGGCAAATGCGGCGCTACAACGTTCCGCGACTGGCGTTCGTCAACAAGTGCGACCGTGCGGGAGCAAATCCGTTCCGCGTCACGGCGCAATTGCGCGAAAAGCTGAAACACAACGCGGTCCTGATGCAGATTCCGATCGGACTCGAAGCGGACCATGAGGGCGTTATCGATCTCATCGACATGAAGGCGCGTTACTTCGATGGGCCCAATGGCGATGACCTTCGCGTGGAAGAAATTCCTGCCGCTCTGAAGGCGCAGGCGGAAGAAAAGCGAGCCGAAATGCTGGATGCCGTTTCGATGTACTCCGACGAGCTGATGGAAGCGATGCTTGAAGAGAAAGTAACTCCTGAACTGATTCACGCAGCAATTCGCAAAGGGACGATCTCTCTCGCTCTGACTCCGGTGTTTCTCGGATCGGCATACAAGAACAAGGCAATACAGCCGTTGCTCGACGCGGTGACGCGTTACCTTCCCAGCCCGGTTGAGGTCACCAACGAAGCGCTCGATCTTTCCAAAGGCGAAACGAAGATCACGCTCAGCTCCGACGTCACGGCGCCGTTTGTCGCTCTGGCGTTCAAGCTGGAAGAAGGACGCTTTGGCCAGTTGACCTACATTCGCGTCTACCAGGGGACGTTGAAGAAAGGCGACACGATCGTCAACAGCCGCACTGGACGCGAAGTGCGGGTCGGACGGCTCGTGCGGATGCACTCCGATGAAATGGAAGACATCCTTGACGCCTCCGCCGGCGACATCGTCGGATTGTTCGGCGTGGATTGCGCGTCCGGCGACACGTTCACTTCCGACAAGATCCACTACTCGATGACGTCGATGCATGTGCCCGAGCCGGTCATTCACTTGAGCATCAAGCCCAAGGACAAGAAGTCGCAGGCGAACATGGGAAAAGCGCTGCAGCGCTTCACCAAGGAAGACCCAACGTTTCGCGCGCGAGTCGATGAGGAGTCGAATGAAACGATCATCTCGGGCATGGGAGAGCTTCATCTGGACGTTTACGTCGAACGCATGAAGCGAGAGTATGCCGCCGAGGTGGAAACCGGCGCGCCGCAGGTCGCATACCGCGAAGCGATCTCCCGCAGGGCGGAGTTCAACCACACGCACAAGAAGCAGACCGGAGGTTCCGGACAGTTCGGACGTGTGGCCGGATACGTCGAGCCGATGGCCGAAGGCGATTTCGAGTTCGTCGACGAAACGCATGGAGGGTCCATTCCGAAGGAATTCATCAGCTCCCTCGAAAAGGGTTTCAAGTCGATGATCGGAAAGGGACGCCTGATCGGGTTCCCCGTCACCGGATTCCGCGTCGTGGTGAATGACGGCGCCTCCCACGCCGTGGACTCCTCCGACAATGCATTCCAGGCCGCAGCGCGCGGCGCTTTCCGTGCGGTTTACTCGTCAGCGAGGCCGCAGATTCTCGAGCCGATCATGAAGGTTTCAGTGGAAGGTCCACTCGAATTCCAGGGGGCCTTCGTGCGCACGGTAATGCAACGCCGCGGAGTCATTATCGGAACGACGGAAGAAGAAGGATTCGTCCGTGTCGACACCGAAGTACCTCTGGCGGAGATGTTCGGGTACTCGACCGATCTCCGGTCGTCCACCCAGGGAAAAGGGGAATACACGATGGAGTTTGCGAAATATACTGCGGTTCCATCCGAAGTTCACAAAGAATTGGTTGAAAAATACGGCACCGGCCTGGTTGCCGACGACGAGGAATAGACGAGGAATAGCCCATGTATAGCAAAGAACTAAACGAACGCAGTCCACTTCGATTATTCGAACATTCGATCCATGGCGGCGTCGGCCCGGGCAATATCGGAGTTGTCGTTGCCCGGCACGGCCTTGGCAAGACCGCATTTCTGGTGGGAATCGCCATCGATGATGCCATTCGCGGACGCAAGGTGCTGCACGTCTCACTCGACAAGACAGTCGATCACATGCGGGAATTCTACGACGAGATTTTTATGGATCTCGCGCACTCCGCGGGCCTGGAAGACCTCGCCACGGCGCGCCTCGACATGGAACGTCACCGTATGATTCATACCTATACGGGCGGAACATTTACGACAGACAAGCTGCGCCAGTCGGTCCAATTCCTGAAGGAGATCGCCCACTTCGAGCCGGCTTGCGTGATCATTGAGGGATTCGCCTTCGAAAAGGCATCTCTTGCCGAAATCGAAGCGCTTCGCAAGCTCGCCGTCGACTTCAACGTCGAGATGTGGATGTCCGCAGTCACTCATCGTGGCGTCGCAGCGGACGCTCTCGGCATCCCGGAGCCTCTTACCAGGTTGGCCCCTGCGATCGCTGTTATCGTTCAAATGTCGGACGATAGCGGCAGCGTGAAGCTGTCTCTTCTGAAGGATCACGACAATCCCAACGTCGCGAATCTCACGCTGGCCCTCGATCCATCGACAATGCTTCTCGTGAAGAAATAATTCGGGGGACGGGGTGCGAATTTCCCCGCCCTCATTTCACACGCATCAATCCGATAAATAGGCGCGAATCGCGTCGTCCAGAGTTTTCAAATCCACGACTTTCACATGGCCCGCAGTGCCGAGAATTCGACTCTTCTTCAACTGACGAATACCCGGGACAACGGCGTACCCAGCGGCCTTGAGGCCGCTGGGATGAACCTTGACCCGCAATGGCGGGATTTCGGGAGCCAGCGAGGACAACGGCACGGCAACGACCGAATCCAATGCAACGTTCTGTACGGAGTTTGAAACCACCACGGCCGGGCGGCGCTTTCCCATTTCAGGCGGCGTGGCATCTGTAAGGTCCACCCAGATGACAGCACCGCGCGTCACCTTCTTTTCCTGGGGCGGATCGAGGCTTCACGATCCAGGGGAGCGGAAGCCCAGGCGTCGAGTTCCGCGGACTCTGCCGGGTTCTCTCGCAGAAACGACGTGTACTCTTCGGCGGCTTGCGCCATTTTTGACCTGTGGATCTGGGCTTTGAGCAGTTCGCGAACCAGCGCAGTCAGATTCTGATCCGGACGCTTTAATGCCTTCAACTCCCCGAGTATCGCACCATCCAACTTAACGGTAGTTGCTTTCATACCGCTGGAGTATACCATCAACAACGCAACGGGCTGGCGAAGCGCAGCCCGCGAGCGATAGATTTTCTGGAACTACAGTGAGAGGTGAATGGAGACCACCGTCACCCGAATTCATTTGCTGCCGTAGAGGAAGATTTCCTTGCCGTCGGGCAGCACGGCCTTGTCGAGCTTGAGGATCTTCTGGCCGTCGGAATACTGATAGCCGAGACCGGTGATCACGTCGCCGGGCTTGACGGTGGTCTTGCTCCAGCCGTTTGCTTCCATCCGATTGATGGCGGGGCCGCCGACCTGCCACTTCTCGATCACGCCGTCCTTATTTCGGACATCGAGATTGATCATCGGGTGTGGATTTGCCCACATGAATTCGGTCACGGTTCCTTTCACCGTCACGAGTTGGTTGCCCACTGGCCACGAATGATGGGCCGTCAATGGGACCGCAGAGACCAATGCGAATATGACAATCGTCGAAACGAATAGTCTTTTTGTCACGGTTCACCTCCTTATTTCTTTGTGGCTGGGCTTTGGAGAAGACTGCGAATCTCCGCTGCAATCTCCGGCTTTACGGATCCGGCAGCAGGCGCACCTGGTAATGGCGGGGCGCTCGATCCCTGCGCACCACCGGGCAGCAGGTCAATGGGCGTGAGGCCGCCGGCATCTTTGATCTCCGTGCTCGCGCCTTTCGAAAGAAGGTAGCGAACCATATCGGTCTTCCCTTCCATCGCGGCAATGTGAAGCGCGGTGCGGCCTTCATTTGCGGAAGGTGCGCGGGAGATCCGCATGGAGAATGTCTTCGTACCGGTCACCTGCGCATTCACGTCGGCACCGTTCTGAAGCAACAGCTCCATCACTTCCTTATTCACAGGACCGCCAGTGCTGCTATCCATCGCCAGGCCGGTTGCGCCGGTGACGTAGCCGGCACCGACTCCAGCCGCGACCAGGAATGGAGTGAGGCCCGCGGAATTGATGTTGGGATTCGCGCCTTTCGCCAGGAGCGCTCGGACGACCTCCGCGTCGCCACCGATGTTTTTGGGATCCGGTTTGGGTTCGCGATCGCCGACAGTCGCGCGCATCAACGGGGTACATCCGGTATTTAGCAGAGGATCGACAAAACGTCCGCTATTTCCACTGCGGCTGGGGCGTTCCATATTGAGCATGGCATTAATGTCGACATTCGCTGCAAGCAACGCACTGATGATCTCCATGCTCGATACGGCTGGAGTAGCGCTCTGCGCCGAACCCTTCCGTCGCTGCCCGTCCAGGATTTCTTTCCGATCGATCGCGATATACAGCGCCGTGCGTCCCCACCAGTCCCACAGCCGTGGATTGGCGCCACGCGACAGCAGGAGCTTCGCGACATCGTTGTGGTCGTTGTCCAGAGCGAGCATCAGCGCGGTCACACCGTCGGGCGTTGGAAAATTCACATCGGCGCCGGCGCCGGTGAGTGCGTCAACGCAGTCGGAACAGCCGTCACGCGCCGCATAGAGAAACGCAGTCAGGCCGCCCACGGGACGGTACTGTGCGCGAGGTTCGGCGGTGATCTGGCTGGGCCAGTCGGTGAACATGGCGCGGGGCTTGAAGTCGGCGCCTTTGGAGAGAAGCTGCTTCGTCAGTGCCCCCGCGTTTCGAGGAGCGCTGACGGCCCACATGAGCGGTGTCTGCTTGTGAAACTTTTCTATCGTATTGACGTTCGCGCCGGCCTTGATCAGCAAGTCGACAACGGCGGTTTCGCCGGTTTTGATGGCGAGCATCAGGGCGGTCTGGCCGTCGGCGTTGACGCCCTCGGGTTCAGCGCCGGCATCGAGGAGCATCTTGACCATACGGGCATCGCCGAGTTCGGCGGCCTGGGCAATAGGCGTGGAGCCGAAGTCGTTTCTTACGTTCAGGGTCGCTTTCTTTGCGATCAGTGCAGAGAGGAGTTCGTAGTCGACGTGATAGATGGCCCAGTGGATGGGCCGGGAGCCGTCGGGTTGAGGGTCGTTGATGTCGGCGACGGAGGCAGTGCGAACACGCTCAAGCGCGGTCTTGCGGTCGCCGGATTCGATGAGGGTGGCGAGAGCGCCTTTGGGGGTCTGGGACATCACGGGGACGGCGAGAAGCAGCAGGAAAATGGCAAGACTCAAGCGCTTCGGCGCGGGAACCACCCCTCGTGTGATCGCTTTGCGATCACACTGCCCTCCTGACTCAGGAGGGCAGTTGCTGCGCGCTTGTGACATTGTTCTCCACATACATGCTTTCTAGACGCCGGTGATAACGCCGGTGCTGTCGGACCACTTGTCGCGCGCGATGCCGGCCTTCTGCAGCAGCGTCAGGTGAAGGTTCGCGATGGGCGTCTTCTCCGGCAACAGGATATGCTGGCCGCCGAGCTTCACTCTTCCATTGCCGCCACCCACAATGATGTTCGGCACGGGATAGTTGTTATGCAGGTCGCTGTTGCTCATGTTCGATCCATACATGAAGATCGAATGATCGAGCAGCGTTCCGTCCCCATCCGGCGTTGCCGCCATCTTCGCGACAAACTGAGAGAACATCTGCACGTGCCAGGTCTGGATCTTCACCAGCTTGTTGAGCCTTTCCAGGTCGTTGGCGTGGTGGGACACCGGATGGAACGCATCCGGGACGCCGATATGGTTGTAGGTCCGATTCGTCCCTTCTGAAACCATGATGTAGGACACCACACGCGTGAGATCCGCCTGGAACGCGAGCGCGAGCAGGTCAAACATCAATTTCACCTGTTCGGGAAAGTTTTCGAGTTCGCCGACTGGAGCATCAGGGAGCTTCATGCTGGAAAGATTCGAAGCCCCGGCCTTCTGCGCGCGCCGCTCGATCTCGCGGACTGTTTCAAGATAGCCATCCAGCACGGCGCGATCGCTGGGTCCAAGCTGGGACTGAAGCTGTTTCGTGCGATCCGTAATGAGATCCAAAACGCTTTTGTTCTGACGGCCGATGAATGCGCGGTCTTCCGGGTTGTCTCCTTCGCCAAACAGCTGCAGGAAAATCTTTCGCGGGTTGTACTCCATCGGCAGCGGCGATTCCGGATCCCGGAAGGACAACGTGGTGTAGGAGCCTCCGCCACCGGCGGCCTGCTGAGCGGTAGTCTCGGAAGCGACTTCCAGCGACGGCAGTGGTGTTTCCTGTCCGATCGACTTCGCGATTACCTGATCGAGCGTCGCCGTCATATGCGGGTGGGAACCGACGCCATCCGGACGCGTGGCGCTGAGCCACGTCGCCGGATTCAGCGTATGAACGGAACCGGCGCTGGCTTTGTTCTCGAGGTTGCCGAAAGAAGAGACATACTTCTTGTACGGCTCCAGCGGACCGAGAATTGTACTGAGTTTGAAATCGGCGCCGGCGCCACTGGGTGTCCATTTATCCATGGCCGGACCATGCGGGGTGTTGTACATGATCGCGCCATGAGGAATGTAGAAGAAGCCCATGCGCAGTTTCGGAGCCGCCGCAGTTTGAGCAACTGCCGTGGAGGCAGGCACCATCGCATCCAACAGTGGCAACGCCAGGCTCACGCCAGCGCCTTTCAGCAATGTTCTTCGGGAAATGTATTTCTTGGTTATGAACACGTCATCTCTCCCATTCTTGTGAACAAACTCAGCATTGAGCTTGGCGGCTCCCCTCCTGAGTCAGGAGGGGTGGCGCGAAGCGCCGGGGTGGTTCCAAAGCGACGTTCTGAAAGAGTGCGGCTATGGAACCACCCCTCGTGTGATTGCTTCGCAATCACACTGCCCTCCTGACTCAGGAGGGCAATTTCGCATTCATTGCGACTAATCATCACTTTGCCGCACCCTGATTGCGGAACGCATCCGTGTTGACGATTCCGCGAACGATTGAAGACAACCTGTAATTGTCCTTCGCTGCGGCGCGGACGACCGAGCGCACCTGAGGTATATCGAAATACTCCAGGTCCCGATTGAGCGCGTATATCATCAGCTTTTCCGTCAGGGCCTCGGCGAACACCGAAGGCCGGCTGGCCAACTGTGCCGCCAGTTCTCCCGGACCGTTGATCGCTACACCGTTTGGCAACACAGAACGTGCATCGATCGC
>Ga0163163_10001083_pt1 | contig 23119 bp, 16 predicted proteins | sample S65metaG_FD_119766 | JGI IMG/M metagenome (GOLD analysis project Ga0163163, IMG submission 119766) | Switchgrass rhizosphere microbial communities from Kellogg Biological Station, Michigan, USA - S6-5 metaG | ecosystem: Host-associated > Plants > Roots > Rhizosphere > Soil | place: USA...
CCCAGGGCATAGGCGAGCCCGGTGGTGCTGTGCCGCGAATAGTTCGCCGTCACCGAGAAAGTGAGATTGTCGGTGATGTCCTGGTGAAAGGACGCGAAGATCGAATGCTGGGCATCCTGGGGAAAGGGCGTGCTTCCCAGGAATGTCGTATCGCACTTGTTCTGACCCGGTGTGATCGACGACTGCAATCCACCCGGAGCGTTGGGCACCGCGGTGGTGGTCTGGTGATAGGTGACGCCGGCGGCTGTGACGTTGGCGAGCGAGCAGAAGGTTGAGCGCTGGTCTGTCGTCCCGCCCAGCGGGATCAGGTTCTGGCGGGGATAAGCGCGGTCGGACGCATATTGATAGGAGTTGTATCTGTACTCATAGGCCAGATAGACGCCGCCCGAACCCCAATTGTGGCCGGCCATCAGGCCGAATTCCATGGTGTTATAGTTGCCCGCGGTCGTGGTGCCGAGTTGGGTCTGGGCCTGGAAGCCTTCGAAATCCTTGCGGGTTATCAGATTGATGATACCGGCAATGGCGTTCGAGCCGTAGATGGCCGAACCGCCGTCCAGCACCACGTCGACCCGCTGCAGCACCATGGCCGGAATCGAGGTCGGATCGGGTGTCGTGGCAAGCACGCCGTCACCGACCAGATTGTGGCTGTCCACCATCACCAGGGTGGCGGCGCCGCCGGCGCTGTTCAGGTTGCGCAGGATCGGCTTGGGCTGGGTGTCGTGACCCACACCCGCCGTGGCCGTGGTGGGTATGGTGTTGAACAGGCTGTTGATCTGCGGAATGTTCGACAGGACCTCATTGGTCGTTACCGCGCCGGTCGCCTTGATGTCGTCAGCGGAGAAATCGACGCTGTGCGCGCCGACCGGCGCGGTGCCTTTGATCAGGGTGCCTGTGACCGTGACTTGTTCCACGGACTCCGCCGGCGCCGCATTTGTCTGTTGTGCCAGCGCCGGAGAAGCGGCGAGCATCGCCAGCGCGCCCCAGGATATGCCCCGCATCAAAGAGCTGCGCGCGCGCGCGTTGAACGAAAACCGCATTTCCTATCCCCTCGCTTGTTTGGCGCTGATCGGCCGCGCTTCTTAACGGCGCGCAGTCATGTCCCAGGAAATCTGTATTCACAAGTTACATGATCTCAGGGTTTGGTATGTTTCTCTCGGATAGTGAGACATAAAACCCAGCATTACATGCGTTTTATGTTTCGCGCGGTCACCGGGTTCCCCAATAACCAAATGACAGCAAGTCAGCCGCGAACCATACCGTTTCGCATCGTCAATCATACCGATTTTGACTTGGTGGAACCTCAGGCCGTGCGATTAGCCTCCCCGCGCTATCGCCGAATCCATACAGAGGAGAGCCACATGCATTTCGAAACAGGCCGTCGCAATGTGTTGCACTTGTCCGGACTTGGGCTTGCCACTGCTGGTTGCGGCGCCGGATCAGCCATGGCGGCCACACAACATGCGGCGGTCAAGACATTCTATGATGTCCGCAACTTCGGGGCTCGTGGGGATGGCAAAGCCCTGGATACGGCAGCCATCAACCGCGCGATCGAGGCGGCAGCCGCGGCGGGCGGCGGCACCGTCATCGTTCCATCCGGCAATTATCTAAGCTTCAGCATCCGGATGAAGAGTCAGGTGCATCTGGTGCTGCAGCAGGGCGCTACCATCATTGCGGCCGACTCTCCGGCACCGGGCCAGACAAGCGGCACTATGGGCGGACGCTACGACGCCGCCGAACCCGACACGGCCTGGACGCCCTACCAGGACTATGGCCACAACCATTGGCACAATTCCCTGATCTGGGGCGAGAATCTGCATGACGTCTCCATCACCGGGCCGGGACTGATCTGGGGCAAAGGGCTCAGTCACGGGCGCAATGTCCGCACCATCGGCAATGTATTCAAGGCGGACCAGCCTGGTGTGGGAAACAAAGCCATCGCGCTCAAGAACTGCCGCAACGTGCATCTGGCGGATTTCTCGATCCTCAAGGGCGGTCACTTCGGCCTGTTGCTGACCGCGGTGGACAATCTGATCATCGACGGCCTTACCATCGACACCGACCGGGACGGCATCGACATCGACTGCTGCCAGAATGTGCGCGTCTCGAATTGCGCCGTGAACGCGCCCTGGGATGACGCCATCGTGCCCAAATCCAGCCTGGCGCTGGGCTACAGCCGTCCCTGCAAGAACATCACGATCACCAACTGCTATGTGTCCGGCTGCTGGCAGCTGGGCACCTTGCTGGACGGCAGCTTCAAGCGGATCACCGACCAGAATTACGCCTTCTTCACCGGCCGCATAAAGCTGGGCACCGAATCCAACGGCGGATTCATCAACACGACGATCTCGAATTGCACCTTTGAAGGCTGCCAGGGGCTGGCGCTGGAAACGGTGGATGGTGCCCTGCTGGAAGACGTCACCATCACCAATATCGCGATGCAGGACATCATCTCCTGCCCGATCTTCCTGCGCCTGGGGGCGCGGTTGCGTGGACCCGCCGCGACCACCAAGCCCGGTACCCTGCGCCGCGTCCTGATCAGCAATATCACCGCCCACAATTGCGCCTCGCATCAGTCCTCCATCGTCAGCGGCATCCCCGGTTACGCGATCGAAGATGTGAAAATCAGCAACGTCTTCGTGGACCATGCCGGCGGCGGCGAGGCGGTTGCACAGGTACCGGAGAATGAGAGCAAATATCCCGAGCCGAACATGTTCGGCCCCATGCCGGCCCATGGTTTCTATTTCCGGCATGTGCGCGGACTGGAGATCAGCCACACCGAGATCCGCCCACTTGCTGCCGATCCGCGGCCGGCCTTCCAGTTGGAAGACGTGACCCGCGCGGACTTCTTCGCCGTGACCGCTCCGGGACCTGCCTTTTCGCTCAAGAAGGTCAGCGATTTCCGGGTGGGCTGGAGCCGCGCTGCCGCCGATGCGGTGATCGCCAGCGCTGACAACAGAACGCTTTGATCCCTCCCCTCAGTCCTTCAAGACGTAGAAAGCCGTCTCATAGCGCTTGAGATCGATCGCAATCTGGCCGGCATCGCCGGTCAGCTTTTCAATCCGTCCCGTTTCGGCATCCCAGCGCTCCACGGCCTTTGCCTGGCGGTGCTTGAGCGCGTTCCGGACCGGACGGTCACTCTCGTTGAACAGCATGATGACATCGGCGTCCTTGAGCCGGCGCCGCATGATACGTAACGCCGTATCCGGCGTGGCCAAAGCCGCGGCCTGCGGACCGACGGCCGCATCCACGGCCGCGAGCAGGCGCGGCGACGGATTGAGCGGCGCCGGCGCGCTTTGGGTGGGAAAAGTCGGGGGCGTGGGCACCACGGCAAGCGTTTCGGGAACCAGTGCCGCCCAGTTGAAATCTGAAGGCTTGGCCTCGACTTCGTCGCGATAGGTCTTGTCCGCGATGAGGGCGGGCGTTCCGGTGATGAACAGCACACGCCCGCCGCCTTCGGAGAATTTCCGCAACTTCTCGAGGGTGGTGCGCGACAACACTTTCGCGTTGGGCACGATCAGGGTGCGGTAGCGGTTGCCGCTGACGGTTTCCAGGGTGCCGGGCCCCGGCTTGAGCGTGTCGTTGATCGCGTCTTCCGTCACGATGTCGAAATCGACCTGACGCTCCGACAACAGCCTTTCGCTGGAGACGAAGCTGTTGTCGGCTTCGGCATCCTGCATCCAAAGCGAGGCGGTCGGCAGCAGCAAAGCCACCTCGGCATCGGGACGCCCCATTGACGTCAGATAGGATACCCGCCGCGTATAGGCCATCAAGGCCGGCCAGCCCGGGTCTTTCATATAGGAGGCGGGTCCGCCGTTTGGCGTCGCGCTGGCAGGATAATGCATGGTCTCGACCAGGTTCACGCCGCGCACAAACTGCTCGTTGAGGATATAGCGCGCCATTGCGATATCCGGCACGGGGCGATAAGCGGCGAAACTTTCGGTAAAGGCGCGCGGATGGCCATAGACATGGCTGACCGACGCAGCCAGCCGCGGGAAATCCGACACCGTATCGGTCCAGATCTGGTGCCAGATCGTGTCGATGCCCGGCACCTGCACATAACGCATGGCACGGAAGAAATCGCCTTCGCTCTGCACAAGGTGCAGCTCCTGCTCCTCATGATTGATATGGGTCTGGTACTCCATATGGTTTTGCGCGCACCACACAGCCTGGGGCTTGAAGAAACCGTCCTCGAACATCTGGGCGAAGACATCGTAGAAATCCGCTCTAGCGCCCATCTGCGCCGGCGACAGGCGCGTCTCAGGCCCGCGCGGTTGCAGGAACACCGGAAGATAGGGTCGAATGTCATAGCCTTTCATCTTGTGGAAAGTGTCGAAGAAGCGCGGCGTCCAGGGCAAGCCGCTGATGGTGTAATCGGGCTCGTCGCCACGAAAGCCCATCACCGTCTTGCCGAATTCGTCGCCGATCACTTTCTTGTAGGCATTGTGGGTGAAATCCAGATATTGCTGGGTCGCCGCCGGATCGAGATAGTCTTCCAGAGACTGGGTCTCGTCCTTGGCGTGGGTGGGATTGGTGGCCGAACGCGTGGGCGAGGTGCGGAAGGTGTGGGCGACGAATATCACCGTCCAGCTTCCCGCCGTGGCCGTCCATTTGACCCGGCCGTCCACCACCGGCAGCGTGATGGCGTTTCCAGAAAGGCTGGGAACGGCGCTGACTGCCACCGTGTCCTGCGGAAGCTGTTCATCGATGGACTGACCACCCGCCAGCGTGATGGTTTTTGCCGCCATCAGGATCTGCATCCGCATTTCGGGATGCTCGCTGGTGAATTTTCCGCCGGCGAAGCCTGACGGATATCCCGCATCATCCACGATCCACACCTTCATGCCCCGCTTCTTGGCTTCCAGCACAAGCTGACGGACCAGATTGAGATATTGCGGCGACATGTAATCGAAGCCGCCCCCTGCCCCATACTGGATGGTGACGGCGCGCCAGCCCGATGCCTTCATGGTGTCGAGATCGCGGCGGATCACGTCGATGGTGATCGGTCCGCCCATACCGTAATAAGGCTCAGGTCCATATTCCGCCGGCGGGTCGTTCCACACCGCCGCCACGCCGGCGGCATCCGGCATCTGAAGCTGTTGCCAGGGTTGCGCGGCAGTGAGGCCGAAAGCCTGCGATGCCGCGAGAATGAACGGTGCGGCCAGGCCTATGAATTTAAAAACCGTCCGCATCGCCGCTCCTGTTTGTGATCTGCGGCATCGCTTATCAGTCACGGCCGCCGCGTCCCAAAGCTCTCAGCCATCGAAAATCGCGAGTCAATCTTTCCTGGATTTAATCTCTCACATTTCGAGACGGGTCGTCGCACGTCTGTCGTCCCCAGTCGATTTTGCGAAATCTTGGGAACCGCAAATTGGAAACGCGCTGACTGCGCATCACCCATTGCACGCGGTGCGTGCGGCGGACAGGCCTGCCAATGTCCCGGTAGTGACGCGCGACGGCGGCTTTTAAGCCACGATCTCGGAGAGCGGCTTGTTGGTCATGTTGGAGTCCGCGCCCCAGCGGTCGATCGACAGTCCCATCACCTGCTGGATGGTCAGGCCGACCCGCGCCACCGTCGTGCTGGCGCCCGCACAGTGGATGCCCGTTTTCATCCGGCCGCTCGCCGAACCCGCCAGCAGCATCGGGATTCCGTCAACCGCATGAAGCTTGGCGTTGCTTGTATCGGTATAGGCCAGCACCAGGCTGTGATCCAGCAAGGTGCCGTTGCCTTCCTTCACCGCATCCAGCGCACCCACCAGGGCGGCGAAACCCTCCATGCTATAGGTGCTGAATTTCGAGGTGACAGGCTGATAGCCGATGGATTCGTCGATTGGCTCTTCATGCGTCGATTGATGGAAGGGACGGGAATCGCCCGGCACATAGATTGTCGAGGCGGGCTCAGAAAAGGCCATGTTGAAAACCCGCGACTGATCGGTCGCCAGGCCGATGGCGAGCAGCTTGGCCATGATCGGGGTGACGATGCGCAAGGTGGGCACCGACTTGTTCATCGGCATTTCATCCGGCGCGGTGGGAACATCCACCTTAGCCACAATCTCCGGCCGCTGCAGCTCCGCCTCCAGCGTCTTCTCCAACTCGCGCACCGATGTGAAATACTGGTCCAGCCGGGCGCGGTCGCTTGCGCCCACGCCCTTCGCCAAAAGCTTGCGGTCGTCGGCCACCACCGACAGCACGCTTTTCTGCAGCATCACGTCGGGGTTCGGCTTCCAGTCGCCCTTTGACGGGTCCTGGAAGCCCGCACCGAACAGGCGGGTGTAAAGCCCCAGCGGCGAGATTTCCGGTGGATTGATGTTGCTGCCGCCAAGGCTGGAATAGCTTTCCCGCTTGTTGCCGCAACAGGACACTTCGATCGACTTGAATCGGGCGCCCTGTCCGATGGCGCCGGCAATGGTCTGGTCCACGGTCTGGGCATCGAACTGGGTGTCGTTGGCCGGAGCGATGCCGGTGGTGATGGCCGCGTTGCCGGTCCAGTGCTGGATATTGGGCTTGTCGTCGACATAAGCGCGAAAGCCGCTGAGCAGGTTGATCTTGCTCTTGTAGGGTTTCAGCGACACCAGTTGCGGCATATCCTCGTAATTGGCGCCCACCGTCTTGGGCAGGTACAGCGCTTTTGTCAGGCCGCAGCCCCAGAAGAAAGTGCCGAAGCGGGTGGGAATCGCACGTCCCGTGGCGGCAATGGCCTCGCCTTTGCCGTCCAGGAAACAGTCCAGGAAGGGCAGCGCCATGAAAGCCGCTGAGCCCTGGAACATGCCGCGCAGAAGAAACCGTCTGGTGTGGATCATGGCATCATTCCGCTAGCGCGCCCCGTCATTCATGGAAAGCTTCGACGCTCCATTGCCGGGCGGCGGCGCACTGAAGAATTGCGGACTGGTGACAATGGATTTCAGCAGCGCCGGAACGCGGTAACCGCCGGCTGTGAAGCCGTCCAGGAAGGGTTGGACGGTACGTTTTTCCAGCTCCTCGCTGTTGGCGCCGGTGCCATAAGCATAGAGTTTGCGGACAAAACAGGCCGGTACTTTGGGATTGTCGTGCAGATACTGGCCCAATCCCGCCGCGCCCACAAAATGCTTGTTGGCGATGGTGGCAGAAACGTCGATGTCGCGGCCGTCCTCCTTGAGGCGCCGCTCTCCCACGCTGTCGAACTGTTCCAGGCTCAGTCCGATGGGATCGCTGTGGGTATGGCAGGAGGCGCAGGTCGGCGTGGTGGCATGTGCCATCAGGCGGTCGCGTACCGTGCGCAGCTTGGGATTGTTGGTGTCGTTGACGATGGAAAAATCGACATTGGCAGGCGGAGTCGGCGTCGGCTCGCACAGAAAGATGTCCATCAGCGCCACACCGCGCTTGGTGGGAGAGCTGCGGCCGGGATGGGAGAACATGCTCAGCATCGCGGCCTGGGTGACGATGCCGCTGCGGCCGGCATCGTCGGCAAATTCATAGGGCATCCATTCGCCGCTGAGATTGTAGGGAACGTCATAGACCCATGCGAGCTGCCGGTTGATGAAGGTCTTGCGGGTGGTGAAAATATCGCGGAAATCGCCGCCCTGTTTCAAAGCCAGGTCGACGGTGGTTCGCAAAGTCTCTTCCCGGGCGGATGACGCGACTTCGTCGCTATACTTGGGATAGATGGTGGGGTCCTTGGTGATATTGCCCAGAGTGTCCAGTTCCAGGAAATCGCTGAAGAAGGCCCGCATTCCTGTCTCAAGGCGCGGGGACGTCATCAGCCGTACGGCCTGGGCATTCACACCGGCATCGGTGTCCAACACGCCGGAGCGGGCAGCGTTCAACAGTTCGGCATCGGGTGTGGTGTCCCATAGCATGTAGCTCAGCCGGGCGGCGCGGCCATAGCCGTCCAACGTGTAATCCTTGCCCTTCGGCACCGCCATCTCAGCGCGGAAAAGAAAGTCCGGCGCGGACAGCAGGGTCGTCAGGCTGTAGCGCAAACCGGTATAGAAATTGTTCGATAGCTTGGTCGCGGCTTCGGCCGCATCCAGCCGCGCCTTCAATTCATCCGATGTCAGCGGCCGGCGAAACAACAGCAAGCCGTAATGCTCGAGGACCTGGCCAGCGCAACCGCGGTCCGGCGCCGTGGAGGAGGTGGGCGTGCAGGCAATCAGTTTCGCCCGGTTCTTCTCATCCACCACCTGCCTGGCGATGCCATCGGCCATCTTGGCATAGGCTTCAAAGCCCGCCGGCGTGATCGAAAGGCTGGTGCTGCTGGCGGCCAGCAATCCGCCGACGCGCCGGTCCGGCTCGAACTTTCCCTGCACCACAATATTGGGTCCGAAGATGTCGGCGATCGAATTGCGGTATTGGGTTTCGGTCAGCCTTCTGAGCCCGGAAAGATAGGGCTGAGTCGCGGCCATCGCTCCTTGCGCGGCGGCGAGAAGACACAGTCCCGTCAGGAAAATCAGCCTTCGCATCATTTGTCCGGCAAATGCCCGCGGGCGAATATAGGCCAACAGGCGCGCAGCACAAATCCACCCACCCCGAGACTTTGTGCAGCGCAGCAACGCTTTCGGGATACGGCGTTCTGAAGATCGGCTATGATTGCACGGAAAGTTTCCCGGGTTCCCGCCGAAATGACCGCCTGGAAAAAGAACCTCCTGATTGCATCCGCGCTGGCTGTGGCAACAAGCCCGGCAATGGCAGCACCATGGGTACGCGGCTTTGTCGTGGATAATTACGAACCCGCCTTTTACTATGGCGGACGCGGCGGCACGGAAGAACCGGGCTCGGATTGCCCCAAGGGCACCATCCCGATCCTGGATTACAAGACGGTCCTGAAGACCAGTTGGCGGACCGACGCCGAAATCGAAAAAATCACCCGCCCCGTATCCGCCGGCGGCGAAGGCGAGCGCGTGGTGTCGCCGGCAATGCAGCATCGCGGTTTCCGGCGCGACATCGACACGTATATCAATCCCTTCACCGCGCCCGATGCCGGCATGCAGCAGGTCACGGGCAAGATCGCGGAAGGTTTCGATCTGGACGGCAAGGCCGCCACGGGCGGCTTCACTAGCCCCGCTGGCGAGCGCGGTGTCGACAATGCCTTCTACCGCGCCTGGGGCTGCATCATGTCCTATCGCGGCACCCCTTATCATGCCTATCTCAGCCAGCGCGCCAACGACAAGATGCTGGATGGGCTTTACACCATGGTCATCCGGGTGTCGGGCAATTCCGACCCCATGAATGATGATCATGCGACGGTGGAGATCGCCTATTCCCCCGACCACGTCGTCAAGGACCCGATAGGCAACCTGGTCAAGGATGTGTCCTTCCGTGTGGTCAAGACGGAACAATATTCCAGGCTGAAGGCCAGGATCAGAAACGGGGTGCTGGAGACCGAGCAGGCGGATGTGCACATGCCAGCGTTCTCCTGGGGCGAAACCAATCGCGGCGACGTGCTGTTCCAAAAAGGCCGCGTTCGCCTGGTGATGAACAAGGATGGCAGCCTATCGGGCCTGGTGGGCGGTTATCGCGACTGGCGCGAAGTCTATGCCCGCGACACCTTCAATGTGCCGTCCGGCGGCGCGACGCGCGAGACCTATTATCACCAGAACCAGATCGCGATGTATTACGCGCTCAAGCGCAATGCCGACGCCATGCCCGATCCCATAACAGGCGCCAACACCGCAATCTCAGCCGCATTCCGCTTGACCGCCAGGCCGGCCTTTGTGGTCGACCCGCCCCGTCCCTTGGCCGTCGACCAGCCGCCCTATCCTGGCGGCGACAAGGCCATGACTGAACGCAAGCGGTTTCTGCAAGCTCTCGCCACCCGCGTCATCGAGCCTGAGGTTCCCGGGCGGCGCACGGAAGCCAACAAGGAAACCGCCAGCAGCCAGTCGCTCAGGCCGCAATCGGGAAATACCGATTATTAGAAGCGGTGTTGTGCTAGAGGTGCCGCCCGGCACCCTGACGGATTTATAAGACCGACATGAGCATCTACACCGCTGTCCATGGCTTCGCGAAAGCGACGCTGCCGGAGCCGATGTGGCGTCTTTTGCGCGACACCGCTGCCGCCCAGCCATTACGCTGTCAGTCATGAAGACGATGAAGCTCCTGGGCCGGCTCATCAACCTGGGCCGGCGCAAAACACTCCAACATGACGAGACGCTCGCGTGGATGCGTTTCGTCAATCCTGGGATGCTTGATCCCGGGAATGTTTGGCTTTTCGACAGATGCCTGCGCGACATTCCAGGTGGCGCGGTCGTGGAAATCGGAACATTTTGCGGCCTCTCATTGAACCACATCATTCATTTGATGCGAAAGCACCACTGTTCAAATCTTTTATTTTCAGTCGATGCCTGGGAGTTTGAAGACATTTCCCAAACCGACGATCGATTTCCCGGAACAGATATTTCGGCACGAAAATATCGCCAGCAAGTAATCGATACATTCCGAAACAATGTCGAACTGTTTTCATCCGATAGGCGGCCCCATCATATTCAACTCAGGTCGGACGCCTTTTTCGAGGCTTGGGCGGCGGCGGCGGAAAAGACGGACTTTTTCGGTCGGCGGGTAAAATTAGGGGGGCCTATAGCCTTCGCATATATCGACGGCGACCATACCTATGAGCAGTCCAAACGGGATTTTGAAAACATCGATCGCTATTTGGTGCCAGGCGGCTATATCGTTTTTGACGACTCTGCCGACTGGACCGAATGGGGATCACATAGGGCCGCGCAAGAAGCATCAGCCAGGCGGAATTATCGTCTTGTCGCCCGCGCGCCGAATTACTGCATCCAAAAACGTTTTTGAAAAACAGTATAGACGTCTGCAGCAAATGCGGCTTCGTCCCCAAGAAAAGAATGGCAGGTTACTTCGGCCAACATTGACGGCTTCCCGCAACGACTGAAGCGCGTTGGGGGAAGCCGTTCAAGTAAATGCGCCGATACGCGTCGGCGCGGCACGGTTCAGTAGCGCAGCGCCTTCGCGGCGACTCTCAACGGCGCGAGATGCTCTTTTTCGAATGCCGCCAGTTGCTTGGCCCGCTGGGCGGGCGCCACGGTGGCCAGCGTTTCGTTTTCGTACTGGCTTCTGAGCCCGCTCAGTTTGGTTTCGATCATGGCATCGATCAGCGACTGCTTGCCCGAATTGTGGTTCACAGGCACTTCTTCAAATGCTTTTGATTTCGGATCGAACTGCCAGACCGTACCGGTCGCGCCATCGACCAGGAATCCGTTGTTGAAGCTGAACCTGTCACAGCAGGGCTGGTTCACGACCGTGGTGTTGCCTTGCGCAGTAGGCTGGTGCATCGGCGCGCCGCCACATGGACCGACATTAACGGCGGCTCCGCCCGCGACGGCGCCCGGCAGATGGCTGACAGCGCCTCCAATGCCGCCGGCCAGCGCGCCAGGCAGGTTCACAAGTCCACCAGCAATGCCCGGAACGGCATTCACAATGCCGCCGGCGATACCCGAGATACCGCCCACAACCCCGCCCGCGACATCTTGAACGCCGTGGCCGATGTCTCCTACGGCGCCTTTGAGATCACCTTGAACAACATGCTTTGCGAAACTTGCCAGATCGTCGAAGACTCCCATTGCGTGTCCTTTCCATGTTGAAGATGAGTTCGCAGCATCGAGCAGCCGGGCAGCAGGGGTCAATCCTGCACCTGAGTTTATGCAAGCGAGTTTGGATTGGTATTGGGCGGGTTCCGAGCGGGCGAAGGACGGTTCGCGTCCGGTGCGAAACCGAAACACACACAGCGATTTGATCGAAAATGGTACAGTTGGGTGGGGTCCGAGCGAAGCGAGGACGGGTCGCGCGCCCAGCGCGACCCCGGGAGCACACCCATAGCGCCGGCGTCACCGCATTAAATGAGATGGTACAGTTGGGTGGGCTCGAACCACCGACCTCCGGATCCACAATCCGGCGCTCTAACCAACTGAGCTACAACTGCACGGCCTCGGGACCAGCCCAAGGACCGGCCTTCTATGGTCCGGGCGGTGCAAAAGCAAGGGTTTAGGCTCCCTGAAGGGCGGGGAATCCGTCATTTCGGCCCGATGCTGTATCTGACATCCGCCGGGTCGCGCTGAACGCGCAGGCCCTCCCGCGGGCCCTGTACCTTTCTTTCCGCTCGGCTAGTCTCTGATCTCATGAAGTTGCGTCGCCGTCTTCTACTCGCCCTGGCCGCCCTTTTCGTCATCCTGATCGGGGTCCTCTATTTGACGACCCGGCCCCCACCCGTTCTCACGGTGATGACCTGGCCCGGCGCCTATGGCCGGGCCCAGGCGTCTGCCCAGATGCGCCCCTATGGCGCCGAGAAGAATGTGGATGTGCGCCCCGCACTGTGGGACGGCGACCTGGCCGAGATTTCCGCCATGGTGGCAAAGCGCCAGTTCAAGGCCGACGTGATCGACTTCGAGCTGCCCGCCGCCGTCAAAGCCTGCCGCCAGGGCCTGTTGGAAAAGATCGATCCCGCCATGCTGCCGCCGGGGGCGGATGGAACCCCCGCTGCCCGCGACTTTGTCCCTCGCGCCATCGGGCCCTGCTGGGTGGGAAGCATGGTCTATTCCCAGGTGATGGTGTTTTCGCCCCGGCTCAAGCATATCCCCGCCACCCTTGCCGATTTCTTCGACCGCAAAAAATTCCCCGGCCGCCGCGCCTTGAGCCGCGCCGGCGCCAAGTTCAACCTGGAAATGGCGCTGCTGGCCGACGGTGTTGCGCCTGCCGATATCTACAAGAGTTTGGAGACCCCGGAAGGCCTGGACAGGGCCTTCGCCAAGCTTGCCGCGCTCAAGCCCATCTGGGCGCACAACAGCGCGGACGCGCTGGACTGGGTGAAGAACGGCCAGGCGGTGATGGCGACGGCATTGAACGGCGATGTGCAGGCCCAGAAGGAATTCACGCCCGGCGTGATCTGGGATCACCAGCTTTATGAACTGGATGTTTTCGGCGTGCCGTTCGGCAACCCAAAGAAGAGTCGCGCCCTGGATTTCATCGCCTATGCCACCGGCAGCCAGGCCCTGGCGGGGGTCGCGAACTGGGTGGGCTATGGCCCGGCACGGCGATCGGCCATCGCGCTGGTCGGCAACAATCCCGAATTGGGCACCCCCATGCGCCCTGTCCTTCCCACCGCGCCGGAGAATTTCCGCAACGCCTTCGCCATCGATGACGGCTGGTGGCTGGCCCATGGCGAGACAATCGCACCGCGCTGGCAGGAGTTCGTCTCCCGATGATGGCCTATGCCCTGCGCCGCCTGCTGGGCGCGATACCGACCTTGTTCATTATCATCACCCTGGCTTTCTTCATGATGCGCGCCGCGCCGGGCGGCCCTTTCGACAGCGAGCGCCGCCTGCCGCCGGAAGTGGAACGCAACGTCAAGGCGGCCTACAACCTCGACAAGCCGTTGGCCCAGCAATATCTGATCTATCTTGGCAAGCTGGCGCATGGCGACCTCGGCCCCTCCTACAAGAACAAGGATTTCACGGTGATCCAGCTTATCGCTACCGGCCTGCCGGTAAGCGCGCGGCTGGGCCTGTCCGCCATGACCCTGGCACTGCTTCTGGGCAGCCTGCTGGGTATCGTGGCGGCGCTGAAGCAGAATCACTGGCAGGATTATTCGGTGATGGGGGTGGCGATGCTGGGTATCACCATCCCCACCTTCGTCACCGCCCCGCTACTGACCCTGGTGTTCGGCATTTATGGCGTGTCGCTGTTCGGCCATGAACTGTCCTTGCCGGTGGGCGGCTGGAACGGCGGCGCCTTCGCCAACATGGTGCTGCCGGTGACGGTCTTGTCGCTGCCTCAGATCGCCATCGTGGCGCGCATGATACGCGGCTCCATGGTGGAAGTGCTGCGCGCCAATTACATCCGCACCGCCCGCGCCAAGGGGCTTCCCACCGTCCGCATCGTGCTGGGTCATGCGCTTCGGGCTGCCGCCCTGCCCCTGGTCTCCTATCTGGGACCGGCGCTGGCCGCCATTCTGACCGGCTCGCTGATTGTGGAACAAATCTTCGGCCTGCCGGGCATCGGCCGCTATTTCGTGCAAGGCGCATTGAACCGCGACTACACTTTGGTGATGGGCGTGGTGATCTGCTACGCGACCTTGATCATCGCACTGAATTTCCTGGCCGATATGGCTTACGGCATCCTCGATCCCCGCGTGAGGTTGTCATGAGCAACCCCCTCCGCCCTACGCAGCGCAAGCGCTGCTACGGGCACCTCCCCCTTAGGTGCGCTTCGCGCAAAGGGGGAGGGCCATGATCGCCACCGGCCAGACATTGAAAGCGGTGGCAGAGATCAAAGGCCGCAGCCTGTGGGTGGATGCGCGCCGCCGCCTGGCCCGCAACCGCGCCGCCATGGCCAGCCTGATCATACTGGCGCTGGTCGCCCTGTTGGCGGTGCTGGCCCCGCTGCTGTCCCCTTATGCCTATGACGAAGTCAATTACGACATCATCGCCTGCGCTCCCAACTGGTGGCCTGCGGAAGCGGCCTGCCGCGCGCCGGGACATATCTTCGGTACCGACTCGGTGGGCCGCGACCTGTTCGTGAGGGTCCTGTTCGGCGCGCGGGTCTCGCTGGCGGTGGGACTGGTGGCAACCCTGGTGTCGCTGCTGATCGGCGTACTGTACGGCGCGACCGCCGGTTATCTGGGTGGACGTATCGACACCTTGATGATGCGTCTGGTCGATATCCTCTATTCCCTGCCCTTCGTCTTCTTCGTCATCATCCTGATGGTGATGTTCGACCGCAATTTCATCCTGCTGTTCGTGGCCATCGGCGCGGTGGAATGGCTGACCATGGCCCGCATCGTGCGCGGCCAGACCCTTTCCATCAAGCAGAAGGAGTTCATCGAGGCGGCGCGAGCGGGCGGCGTCGGGCCCTTCGACATCATCACCCGCCATGTCATCCCCAATGTGGTGGGACCGGTGATGGTCTATGTCACCCTGACCGTGCCGGGCGTAATCCTGACGGAAAGCTTCCTCTCCTTCCTGGGCCTTGGCATCCAGGAGCCGCTGACCAGTTGGGGCGTGCTGATTTCCGATGGCGCCGACCAGATGGAAAGCGCGCCCTGGATGCTGCTGTTCCCGGCTTTGTTCATGGCAGTGACCCTGTTCTGCTTCAATTTCATCGGCGACGGGTTGCGCGACGCGCTGGACCCCAAAGACAGATGACCGCGCTGTTGGAAATCGAGAACCTCAATGTGCATTTCGCACTGGCCGATGGCGACGTGCATGCCGTGAAGGATGCCAGCCTGTCGATTCAGGAAGGCGAATGCCTGGGTGTGGTGGGCGAAAGCGGCTCCGGCAAGAGCCAACTGTTCCTGGCTGCTTTCGGACTGCTGGCCTCCAACGGCCGCGTCGCCGGCAAGGTCAAATATCGCGGCGAAGAGATTTTGGGTGCACCGGCCAAAAGGCTGAACGCCCTGCGCGGCGGTGCGGTCACCATGATCTTTCAGGACCCGCTGACCTCGCTGACGCCCCACATGAAGATCGGCGGCCAGATCGTGGAAGCCCTGATGCTGCACCGGCGCGTGCCCCGCGCCGAGGCTGAACAGCGCGCCCGCGAGATGCTTGATTATGTGCGCATTCCCGAAAGCGCGCGGCGGCTGAAACAATATCCCCATGAACTGTCCGGCGGCATGCGTCAGCGGGTGATGATCGCCATGGCTACCATCACCGGCCCCGACCTGATTATCGCCGACGAGCCCACCACCGCCTTGGACGTGACGGTGCAGGCGCAGATTCTGGAAATCCTGCGCGCCCTCAAGACGGACAAAAAGACCGCCATCGCCATGGTCAGCCACGACATGGGCGTGATCGCCGGTCTGGCCGACCGCGTGCAGGTGATGCGCCATGGCGAGATCGTGGAGAGCGGCAGCGCCGATGAAATCTTCTACACACCCCGCCACGACTATACCCGGATGCTGCTGGACGCGATTCCAAAGGCCGGCGAGAAGCCCACACCCGTCACCGCTGTCGGCGCGCCGCTGCTGACGGTCGATGACCTGAAAGTCAGCTTTCCGGTGAAAGACGCCGGTTTCCTGCGCTTCGGCAAGACCCAGCTCCTGCGCGCCCTGGATGGGATCAGCTTCACCCTGCACCAGGGCGAGACCCTGGGCGTGGTGGGTGAAAGCGGTTGCGGCAAGTCCACCTTGGCGCGCGCCGTGTTGCAGCTCCTGCCCAAGACAGGCGGCCGCGTGGTGTGGCTGGGCCGCGACCTGGATGCAACAACGCAATCCGACATCCGCAAGTTGCGGGAAGATTTCCAGATCGTCTTCCAGGACCCGCTGGCCAGCCTGGACCCGCGCATGCCGGTCGGGCTTTCCATCGCCGAACCGCTCAAGTCGCTGGAGCCGCAACTGTCGCGGGAAGCGTTGCGCCAAAAAGTACGCGCCATGATGCAGCGCGTGGGCCTGGAGCCCGGTTGGATCAACCGCTATCCCCACGAACTTTCCGGCGGCCAGAACCAGCGTGTCGGCCTGGCGCGCGCCATGATCGTGGGGCCGAAAATGCTGGTATGCGACGAAGCGGTGAGCGCGCTGGACGTCTCCATCCAGGCGCAGATCGTGGATTTGATCCGTGATCTTCAGGCGGAAACAAGGCTGGCGCTGATCTTCATCAGCCATGACTTGTCGGTGGTGCGCCGGCTGTCCCATCGCGTGATGGTGCTCTACCTGGGACGGGTGGTGGAACTTGCGCCCAGCGGCGTCCTGTATGCAAATCCCCGCCACCCTTACACCCGCGCCCTGCTTTCGGCGGTGCTCTCCCCCGACCCACGCGCCGAGCGTGTGAGAAAACGCGAACTCCTGACCGGCGACCTACCCTCGCCGCTCGATCCACGCGCCCAGTTAACCTTCCTGAAATCCCGACTGGACCAGCCCGGCTACAGGCCCAGGTTGGAACAAGTCGCAACAGATCACTGGGTCGCCGAACACGACTAAACCCAGAACCCGAAACGTGCTATAAAGAAAGCGATGCGCCGTTTTCGAGAACGGCGACCAAATGACGGAGACGCCATAAACAACAGACGCCGCAAGGCGAATAGCCCAGGAGGTTTACAATGAGCAATCTGCAGGAATTCCACCATGCCCCGGACGCACCGGACGTCAAGTCCCGTACTGTGGTGGCGATTATCATAGCGCTCGTGATGGCCGGTTTTGGGATCTATGTTTATGAGAAAATCTGGAATCCGCCTGCGCCGCCGTCGCCGGTGTCCGACATCCAGCTTCCCGCGCACTGATCGATACACGCTTGCTGACGCCTCTTTGGGCTGATCCGCCCAGAGCGGCGGTCAGCGGATGCGCTTCACCTTGTGGTGCCGGTTCTCGTCATTCACTATCAGGTTGAAGCTGTGCATCGCGCCTTGGGCGATGGTCACCCGCATGCTGGAGGCGGGTTGGCGCCAGTTGACGGGAAACTTGGCGGCATCGTCCTCCGTCTGCTGCCAGACCTGGCCATCGGGCAAGGTGATGATGAAGCCTTTGTCCGTGATGTCGTAGGCCTTGATCGGCGCATTGTTGACGACCTCGTCGCCTCCGAACACGTCAAATATGCCTGAACTTTTGGGCTTCGGCGGCGGGCCGCTACGCACCGCAGCCCGGCTGACGGTGGCGGGCAGCACCGGGACCGGCTGCTGCGGCGCCGGCTGGGCGGACACCAGCTTGAGCTGCGACTGCGGCGCCGGCGGCAGGCCCAGCCAGGCACGCATCGGCTGGGCGGCGCCATAGTAGCAATCCAGCCATTGCCGGTCGTCGGTCAGGCCGGCACAGCGAGTGAGCCCCGCCAGCACTTCTTCGCGCGAATCCGCATGCGCCAGGCCCGGCGTCAGCGCGGCACCCGCAATGGCAATCGCCAAAATCATCCCACGCATCGCAATTCCCCACGCAAAACCGTTGAACTCGTCGTCGCAAACCCGGCAAATGGGGCCGGAAGCACAATGTAAAAGGTCTTGATGGCATCGGGCAAGGCGTGGAACCGGCGGCTGGCTTTGGCCGGCGGTGCCGCATTGGCGGCAGGCGGCGCGACCTGGGCGCTGCGCAGACCACAACGATCGCGCCGTCAAATCGCTGCAGCAGGTGTCTATCGCCGCGGCAATGTCGCCGAACCGCACACCCTAGACCCCATCATGTCGTCCGGGGTGCAGGAATTCGAGGTTATCTCCGATCTCATGGTTGGATTGATGACCCAGGATGAAGGTGGCGAACCTGTCCCTGGCATGGCCACGCATTGGGAGACATCAGGGGATGGATTGACCTGGACCTTCCACTTGCGCGAAGCACAGTGGTCGGATGGTGAACAGGTCACGGCGGACGATTTTGTTTTCTCCTGGCGGCGGATTCTCGAGCCGGCGACCGCCGCAAGCTATTCCTATTTTCTCTATCTGGTGAAAAACGCGGTTGCCATCAACGGCGGCAAGTTGCCGGCCACAGCCCTGGGCGCCCGCGCCGTGGATGCGCGCACGTTCGAGATTCAGCTGGTTCATCCCGCACCTTATCTGCTGGAAATGCTCACCCATGTTGCCACGATGCCCTTGCCCCGGCATTTGGTGGAAGCGAAGGGAACGCAATGGGCGCGGCCCGGCACCTATGTCGGCAACGGACCTTTCGTCCTGAAACGATGGATTCCCAACGAATATATCCTGGTCGAGAAGAATCCCCTCTTCTATGACGCCGCCAATGTCGCGCTGAACCAGGTGTTCTTCTATCCAACCGACGATTATGGCGTGGGCCTGCAGCGTTTCCGTGCCGGCGAACTGGATTTCCAGGACCGCTTTCCCGAACAGCAGATAGGCTGGATCCGGAAAAACCTCCCCCAGACCATCAATCCGGTGCCGCAATTGATCACCGACATCATCGCTTTCAATCATAGGCGCAAGCCGTTCGACGACATCCGCGTGCGCGAAGCGATCAACCTGGCGCTGAACCGCGAAGCCATAACCGGCCGCATCCTGCGGGCCGGACATCTTCCCGCCTATGCGATCGTGCCGCCCGGCATCGCCAACTACCCTCACGGAACCGGCTTACCCTTCCGTGACATGCCCTATCCCAAACGGCTGGAGCGGGCCCGCGGCTTGATGCAGGCAGCCGGATACGGTGCCAACCACCGGCTGGAAACCAGTTACATGATCCGTGCGACCGCGCCGGGAATCTATCGCGCGGTAGCGGCTGCGATTCAGCAGATGCTGGCTCAAGTTTTCGTCGACATCGCCATTTTGCCGAACGACATGCAGGTTTTTTATCCCGCCATCCAGGCGCATGATTTTGACATCGCGCAGTCGGGATGGGTGGCCGATTTCAACGACGCCTCCACCTTCCTGGACCTGTATCGTACCGGCGGGGGCGACAATTGGGGCGAATACAGCAACCCGATGTTCGATGCGATGCTGAATTCAGCGCAACACGATGTGAATCTCCAGAGCCGCGGCCGCAAACTGGCGGCAGCGGAAACCATTGTCCTGAACGATTATGCGGCGGCGCCCTTGTTCTATTGGGTAAATCTCAATCTCACCTGGCCCTATGTGAAGGGTTTCAAGGCAAATGCCATGGACTATCATCGCTCGCGCTGGATTTCGATCGACCATGCCGCTCGCGAAAAGCAGTTCGCATGAAAAGGCTGGCGCTTGCGCTGCTGGCGGCCCTTCCCGCGTATTTGTTGGTTTGCGCCGTTCCGGCGCGGGCGGAAACCGTGCTCAACCGTGGTGGCGGGGCGGAACCGGAATCGCTGGATCCTGCCTTCGCCGGCAGCATCGCGGAGACCAACATCCTGGGCGATGTGATGGTGGGTCTCACCACATTGGATGCGGCTGCGCGTCCCATCCCCGGGATCGCCGAACACTGGCAGACATCGCCGGACGGACTGACCTGGACCTTTCATCTGCGCAAGGCGCGCTGGTCGGACGGCAAGCCGGTCACGGCGGACAATTTCCTCTTCGCCTGGCGGCGGTTGCTGGAGCCCAAGACCGCTTCGCGCAATGCGCAACTGTTATGGGTGATCAAGAATGCCCGCGCCATCACCGCCGGCCGGTCGCCGGCCACTGCACTGGGTGCCACCGCATCCGGGCCATCGGTGCTGACCGTCACCTTGGAGCATCCGGCACCTTATCTTCCCGAACTGCTCACCTTGCCGGCCGCCCTGCCGCTTCCGCCCGCGCCATCTTTTGCGCCGGGCCGCACTGTCTCCAATGGTCCTTATCTGCTGAAAGCCTGGCAGCCCAACGACCACATCGCCCTGGCGAAAAATCCAGGCTTCTATGATGCCGCGTCGGTCAGGATCGACACCGTCAACTATTTTCCCACCGTTGACACCCAAGCCGCACTGCGCCGCGTGCGCGCCGGCGAACTGGACATGCAGACACCGCTGCCTGCATCCCAGCTTCCCTGGATCAGGGCCAACATGCCGGGCGCGCTGCATGTCATCCCGTCGCTGGCGCTGTCCTATATCGCCATCAATGTCCGCGATCCGGCGCTGGCCGATATCAGGGTGCGACGCGCGCTCAATCTCGTCTATGACCGCGAAGCGGTGGCAGGAAAGGTGATGAAGCTGGGCGAGACGCTCGCCTATGCCTATGTGCCGCCGGGCGTAGAGGGCTATCGCAACGGTCCGCAACTGGACTTCAAGGCCATGCCCTACCCGGCCCGCCTGGCCGAGGCCAAAAGGCTGATGCAGGAAGCGGGCTTCGGCCCTTTCAACAAGCTCACCTTGAGCTATCTCACAACCGCCAACCCCGATAGCCGGCGCCTGGCCGCGGTGTTCCAGGCGATGGCCCGTCAGATCCATGTCGATATCCGCATCACCACCGCAGATTACCCGCTGGTGCTGCGTGCCATGCGCGACCACCAGTATCAGTTGGCCTACACCAACTGGCTGGCCGACTTCAGCGATGCCTCGAATTTCCTGGACCTGCTGCGCAGCGGCAGCCCGGGCAATTATGCGGGTTATCGCAATCCCAAATTCGATGCGGCGATGGCGGCCGCGGAAGGAGAGTCGGATGCCGTTCGCCGAACCCGGCTGCTGCAGGCAGCGGAGCGGATCGCGCTGGCCGACATGCCCTGGCTTCCCATCCGGATTCTGTCCCAAACAGAGACGGTTGGACCGCGCGTGGCGGGCTATGTGCAGAATGCCCGCGACTTCAATCGCAGCCGCTGGCTTTGGATAAAGTGACCCCAGGAAGACTCGAACTTCCGGCCTACGGTTTAGGAAACCGCCGCTCTATCCTGCTGAGCTATGGGGTCTTGTGGCACTTTTGCCGCATTTTTCCTGGCAATGCCAGCGGGCGGAAACCGCTTCCATCAGCAATTGCCACCGATTCGCCCGATTTACAGCCCCAGCGAAATGGCGTCGGACATTTCAGAGCTGTATGCAGACGCGCAAAAAATCTCGGAAATCTCAAAACAACTATTGCATGCACAATGAAGCCTATGAATAGTTGCGCCCGTTGGGCACCTTCGAAGCCTGCGCCCGACCCCATTGTTGCCCCGCCAGTGAAAGCTGGCGGGGTTCAATGTTTCTGGACCCTTCGGGCCGATTGATCGCCACCTTCCCGCCACTAAGTTTTGGCGCAACGGAACCTCCGGACAAGCCCCTCCGGAACAAGCGCTTTCACAAGCCGTTCTCTGGTCTCGAAGTGGGCTGTTCCAAGCAGATCCACCAGGAGACCGAGATGAAAAATCTTCTCAACCGTGTTTGCCTTTCCAGCTTGCTGTGCGGCGCCATGATGGTGGCCGTTCCAGCTTTCGCGGCGGGTGCCGGCGGCACGGCAGGCGGCGGCGTCGGAGCCGGTGCCACAACCGGGGCGGCAGGCACATCCGTGGGCACCGGCGTGAACACCACCGGCAATGTCACCACACCGGCTGGTTCGCTGAATAACAACGCCGCGGCCAATGCCGCGGCCGGCGCCAGCAGAAGTACCGGCGGCATGACCACCAGCGGCGACATCAACAGCGCCACTGCGGGAAACAATGCCGGCAGCGTGAACACCGCCAGCCAGACACCCGCAAGCCGGATGTCGCATAAGGCACAGGCCAATGCCAATGCGGCCGAAATGGAGACCACGCGTCAGTTGAACCAGCAACAGGCCCAAGCCTCGACGAGTCCAACGACAAGCCCGGCGGCGCCTGCCGAGGGCATCTCGCCGGCGCCTGCGACTGCTGTCCAGTAAGTTAGACACGACCCAGATGCAAAAGGCCGGGCCCAAAGCCCGGCCTTTTGTTTTTGCGCCTGCACAATGGCGGGGAATTCTCCCGCAGGGTAAGAGTCGTCCGTTTCCAGCACGGATGTCCTAATGCCCATTTATCGCGCCCCGGTCGAAGATTTCCGCTTTCTTTTTCACGAGGTGCTGGAACTGGAGAAGCAGCGCGACCTGCCGGGCTTCGCCGACCTCTCGGCCGAGCTGGTGGACGATATTCTGGTCAATGCCGGCAAGTTCTGCGAGGAGGTGCTGCAGCCTCTGAACCAGTCCGGCGACGAGGAAGGCTGCCGCTTCGAGAACGGCGCCGTCTCCACACCCAAAGGCTTCAAGGAGGCTTACAAGGCCTATAGTGAGGCCGGCTGGGGCGGCCTTGGCGCGCCGGAGAGTGCGGGCGGGGCCGGCATGCCGCCCATCATCACCATGGCCGCCCACGAAATGGGAATGAGCGCCAACCAGAGCCTCGCAATGTATCCCATGCTGACAGCGGGTGCCTATGGCGCCCTGCTGGCCACCGGCCAGGACTGGATGAAGCAGCATATCGTGCCCAAGATGGTCTCCGGCGAATGGGCCGGCACCATGTGCCTGACCGAACCCGGCTGCGGCACCGATCTTCGCCTGATGAAGACCAGGGCGGTGGAACAGGCCGACGGCACATACCGGATGAACGGCACCAAGATCTTCATCTCCGGCGGCGACCAGGACCTGACCGGCAATATCATTCACATGGTGATCGCCAAGATTCCGGACGAGAACGGCCAGATTCACGACGACCTCTCGACCGTCAATTTCTTCATGGTGCCGAAATTCATCGTCAAGGAAGACGGCACAGACGGACCGCGCAATGGCGTCAACACCGGCGGCATCGAGCACAAGATGGGCATCAAGGGCCAGGCCACCTGTGTGCTGAATTTCGACGACGCCATCGCCTGGCGCCTGGGCCCCAAGCCCACATCGCCCAAGCCCGGCGAGAAAC